>OBJC01000054.1_pt1 | contig 23258 bp, 23 predicted proteins | sample 1481521 | NCBI WGS metagenome assembly OBJC01 (sample SAMEA2341961, study PRJEB22496) | metagenome | biome: marine; feature: hydrothermal vent; material: water | place: Pacific Ocean | collected 2011/2012 | reverse complement strand
CGATCTGGAACCCTGCGGCCATACCCAGCAGCGCTGCGGGATTATTGGAGCCCCCACCTGTACCCCAAGCCGCATTCGGCGAGATGGTCCGACCACTGGCGCCGATCACGATCTCTTCTTGGTAGGCGTTCCGAATTGGTCCTTCAGATTTGGCAGGGCCAACAGCGCCGTAATCCTGGGTGGAGCTTCGGGCAGCGACGTACTCTTCTTGAAGGGCGGCAGGCACATTAAAGCTGACGGTCACGCCTCGAGGGCCACGGTTAACTCGGTAGTCTACAGCCGTGCGAAGACTGATGGCCACCCGGGCACCACGGGATGTACTGTAGGCACGCACCATGCGAATCGGGGAAACAAAATCACCGGTGTCGAGCACACGTCGAAGACTCTTCGGAACAAAAGCACCGGGCAAATCGATGATGATGGTTTTGGGATTCGGCCGGGAATCGGTGACATCGACCACATCGCGCGTGCCGATGATCACCGAGTTGATTTCCTGCTGGTATTTAAAGTCCAGAGAAGTCAAAACAGGGCCGGCAGGCAGCTGCTCTGGCCCCGACAAGTTGCGGTTATCGGCAGGGCGTTCGCTTGTGGCCGCAGCCACACTTGGCGGCGCTGGTGGAGGTGGAAGCGGCGCTTCGTCCTCGCCGAGAGCATCGCCCATTTGGTCGACACCGGCCACACCCGGTATTGGGCTTGCACCCTCGAGCGCAATGCGAATCAATCCGGGCGCTACAGAGAAAGTGTGGTCGGTTGATCCCGTCAAAAATAGCTCGACACGGGTGATCACACCGGCTTCATCTTCTATTGTGGACACCAATACGTGATCGACCAATCCACCCTTACCAGGAAGCTCGTCTAAGCCTTCTGCTGTGCGGAAATCTGCTATATCCACGATGACCCGTGCGGGATCGCTCATCGTAAAGGAGCTTACCGCTGCACCATCAGATCCTTCGGTGAGATGGATCAACACATCCGTGGTGTCGCCAACGATAATTTCGACGTTTTCGACATCTGCAGCCATCGCGTCAACCTGAAATACAGGTGAAACAGCAATAGCGACCGCAAAAATACTCGAAGTCATCCAGGTTCTAAAAAAACTTTTCATACCATCCCTCCTCGGGATCCTGTACGCGTATCGGGACAAAAGGTCATTCAACCCCCACTGGCAAAGCCAACCGGATCGGATTCACAACCAACTCACCATCAATCGTTTGGTACTCCTCAGTGACCACCACCTCGGAGGCTGTAATCTGAGTCACTTTTCCCCAATTTTTTCCAATATAGGTACCAATTTCCATGACATGGCCCACACTGTCTGGGTCTTCAACCAAGGCGCGCGGCCGATCGATTCCCCAAATAATGCCCACGAGCCGATATTCGTCGATTTCATATCGTTGTAAAGGTGTCCGAGGCGTGTCGTCTTCTACGCCTCTGCCGCCGAGAGATAAGAAGGCCCGAAAAGGATCTCTTTTACCAATGGGGTTGTAAACGTAGCCAGCCTGAGCCTCGAGGGCGCGGTCAAGCCGGGTTTTGCTACTCCCGCCTGCTGAGCCCGGTGCCATGGCCTTCATGGCTTTGGCGTTGCCGCCGCCGCCGCCGCCGCCGCCATCGCCGTCGCTCAAGCCGAGCATCTCACAGCCTGGCAGGACCAATACCGCCATAAACATCAAGGGAGCAAAACTGTTCATTTGCCCTTCCGTGCGCCTGCGCGACCCTTTTTCTTATTTCGGCCCTTTACATTTTGGCCCTGACTCAGCTCATCTTTAGTGAGGAATCGAAACGTCACGGCCTTACCGGACACTGTGAGGGACACCTTGCCTCCCCGCTCGACCGCACGACCCATGTTGATGTCTTGCACATATACAATGCGGTTCATTTTAGAGAGCCGGTCGAAAAACATCGCGACCTCGTGGAAGCTGCCTTCCACCTCAAGCTCGACAGGAACCGCCGCCACATACTCTTCGCGCTCTTCAGGCAATGGCGTGAACCGGCGCACATCAAGACCGACCTTTCGGCCGAGTTGACTGATACCTTTGAGCAGCCCCGGGATTTCACGGTCGGAAGGCAACTCACTAAGCGCTATCTTGAGCTCCTTGGTTAGCCGCTGAAGCTCCTCGTCGAAACGCTCTTTATTGGCCACCCGGGCTTCAACCTGGGACTTTTGACCCTCCAAAGTGACCTTGTTGCTTCGAAGCGTGTCCAACTCTCCCACACCTGGGTAGTAAATCGTGAGCACGAAGGCTAGGCCCACGAACACATAAGCCACGATGTACAACAAAAACCGCTGACCGCGGGGCAGCTTGGCGAGCTTTTCTATAATCGGAGAAGGTTGCATTATTTCCTGCCCTTCCCACGTTTACCAGATTTGCCCTTTTGCTTTGCGTCCGCCTCTTCCGCATCGAGTTCCTCGAGTCCAGGAACAATCAAACGCGCAGAGATCGAAAATTCCTTGAGCTTCACGCCACCAGCCTCGGTCTGGTCGATGGCGTTGAGGTAGACCTCATTGAAATATTCGGATTTTTCGAGGTTTCCAAGAAAGTCAGAGATGACCTCGTTGGTGACCGCTAGTCCAGTGATGGACACCCTGGAACGGTCCTCTTCAACGGAGACCAATTGCAATTTTTCGGGGGTGGCTTGACTCAATTCATCGAGAAGGTGAACTGGGCCCACCCGGTTTGCCTTAAGACGTTTGATCACCCGAAGCTTGGTGTTGAGGTCTGCGCTTATGCGCTCTTGCTCGTCGACCTCAGCCACAATTTGCCGCGTTTTATCGATACTTTTTTGCAAGTCACGATTTTCAGCGCGAGCAGATGAAAGGTCGCCGTGGACCACCATATACATTCCACCCATGGCCAAACACATGGCCACCAAGCCGACGATGGCGATCGCGACCTCGGCCCGGACCGCCTCTTGGCGCCTGGAATGACGTACTGGGAGTAGGTTTATGCGAATCATTTGTCCGCTTGCCTCCGCATCGCTAACCCGACCACAACCCCGGCCTGTGGCGCAATGTCCTCTAAATAGCCTTCTTTAAACTCTCGCTCATCGATCTGAATCCGAGTGAAAGGGTCGGCAACTTCACATGGGAGGCCGGTCTGTCTGGAAATCGCTCTGGCTAAACCTGGGGTTCGGGCACCACCACCAGACAAGTAAATACGCCCGAGGTCTGAATCTGCGGCGGTGGAGAGGTAAAAGTCCAAAGAGCGTTGAATCTCTGTGGCCAAACTCTCGCCCACACTCACCAATACCTGCTCGACCTCTTCGGGAACGATCGCACGCTCATCCGCCTCGGGATCGCCAACCTTGAGAATTTCCGCATCTTCGTAAGAGATGTTCATGGCGCGCTGAATTTCTTCGGTGAACTGCCGCCCGCCCATTCCGATGTCACGGGTAAACATGCTGATGCCATTCCGAACGACATGAATGGTCACATTATCTGCGCCCACATTCACCAAGGCCACAGCCTGTGCGAGATGGCCGTAGTTGAACTCAAACATATTGGCGATGGCGAAGGCGTCAACATCCACAACCACAGGCTTGAGGCCAGCTTGGTGGATTAACGATTGGTACTCGCTGACCATCTCTTTTCTGGCCGCGACCAAAAGGACGTCCATTTGGCCTGCGTCATCGCCGGTATCGTCCAACAACTGAACGTCGAGGTTCACATCGTTGATATCGAATGGGATGTATTGTTCTGCTTCCCACTGGATGGATTCCTCGAGCTCTTCCATGGTCATCAGCGGGAGGTTGATCCGCTTGATGATCACTGAATTTCCAGAGATGGACACCACAGCGTCCTTCGTCTTGACCCGAGCCTTCTCAACCAACCGCCGGATGGCATCAACGACAGCACCCGTATTCATGATGGCGCCATCAACAATGGCTTCAGGCGGAAGGGGCTCCATGCCGAAAGCGACCAGCCGATAGCTGTTGGCTTTGGCGTCGTGTTCAAGCTCCATAAGCTTGACGCTGCTTGAACCAATATCCAAGCCAATAGCGCGCTTATTCCGATTCAAGAAGCCCATGTGGGTGGAATCCAGGACTGAGGGGGGGCCAAAAGGGCACGAAGGGAAAGCCGTCAGGCACCAACAGCACCCTTACGGTGGCTGATAGTACTGAGTTTAGGTTGACGAGTAAAGCGATGAAAACTTGAGCGGAATCGGCCAAGCGACCGGGAGCCTTTAGCAAGGCTGCATAGGTGCAGCCATGGGGACTTAGGGATGAAGGGGCAGGAAATCAAGAAATCGAGGTTAAAGCCTGAGTTTTGCCATGAAGAAATACGCTTCATATTTCCAGTCACAACATTTCCGCAGCTCTGGATCCGTGCTTCGGGCATGGACCGTGGCCCTCGGCTATGGTGTTGAGGATGCTCTCCCCAATCTCACCTCGTGTTGCGCACTGGCTTGCTGCTTTGGCCGGAGGCCTGTTGCTGGGTGCCGGAGCACAGACCATTGTCAGCTTAAGCGGCGCCGGGCCCCAATCCATCCTGGGTGCTTCGGTCGTTGGGCTTCTCTTCTTTTCTTTGGCCCGGCGTCTGGGTACACCCAATTGGTTGTGGCGCATCGGGCTTGTGTTGCCTTGGGGGTTTTTCGTCAACCTTGATTGGCTAAATGTGTTTGTGGCCCAACACAGTCGTCAATTGACTGGCTCCACAGCAGAAGTGCCCACAGTTGTCCTTACACTGCTCGCCCTCAGCTTCTGGCCAAGCATTCGAATTTTGGCGCAGACTTTGGGCCGCCAAGGTGACCGGTCTTCGCCCATGCTTTTAGGGCTTGGCATCTTGCTGTCGACATTGATGGCCTCACCCGGTTTCGGCCTTGCGTTTGGGGCCATCGGCCTGGCCTATGGTCACGCGACACTCTCGGGCCAGCGGGCACACCGGGCACACCGGGCACACCGGGCACACCGGGCATTAGGCGCGACCCAGGGTGTGTTCCATACGGCTCGGCTTACCGCTAGCGCGCTGGCGGGGGGCATTTGGCTTAGCGCGGGCTGGGTGGGCCTACGCACGGTCTTCGACCCAACCCTTGGTGGGGCCATCGCCGTAGTGACTGGCCTCACATTGGGCCGGACCCTCAAAGCCACTCCTCTTCCTTTCATTTGGGTGGGCATCGTGGGGGTATATTTGTGGAGCACACCCCACCTATTGGGCGAAGCTGCTCCGCAAATCGCTGCGCTCGGCATGAACCAAAGCTTGGGAATAGATGGTCGGCTATGGCTTGCTTTGCCCTTGTTTTTCCTTGGGCTCATCGCATCTCCGCTGACATTTTTAGGGCCACGAGACTCGGTTTTGCCCCCTATCGGCTTGGCTGCGGGCCTGTGGTTTGGCCCCTCGGTCGCCAGCACCGATCACATCCTTTGGGTCGCCTCAGGCGCCCTTGGCCTGGTTGTTTTGTTTGCAAAGCCACTTGGGCAAAGAGCCATCGCCGGTGGGGTTTGCCTATTTGTTGTGGGGGCCCAAGGGTGGCTGCCTGCACCGGAAAAAATACTCAACCGGACAAGCGTTTGGTCGAAAGCGAGCAGCCCGAGTGCCCTCGCATCGTGGAGCGCCCCACCCGCCCGACTCGCAGCCAAGCAACATGGTCTGACCCCGTCTGGATCATTCGTTACTTGGACCGGAACCCAAACCACCACCGACCTTGGGATGAGTTTGGACGGCGCCCTGGGGTCGTCTTTTGGCGACAAAGCTCAATCTGAAGAGTTGGCCGGACACTTGGGTGCACTGTTGAGCCCAAAATCTGAGGCACAGATTTTGATTGGAGACTGGATGGGCAACGCACTGCGAGGCATCGCTGCCCACCCGCCTGGCCTGACCCATGTGGCGGTCAGCTCAGTCTACGCTTTGCGAAGTATCGCGAATATGGACCCGGTCCGACAACGGCTGTGGCTCCAACCTGGTCACCCACTCTATGGTGAATTTTCCGCATCGCTCACCCGCCGCACGCCGTCCGTGGGTTCCATCATCGAAATCAACCACAGCCCTTGGACAAGCGGCGCCAACTGGGGGCTCGATGATGGCCACATCTCAGCGATTAAGGCCCACCTGAGCCCAGATGGGGTTTATGTTCTTTGTGTTCATATGCGATGGTGGGCCGATGGTGCACTCAGCCAAATCGCTGGCGCACTCACAACGCAGTTTCAGTCGGTGACAACCTGGCTGCCCCCCGAAGGCGTGGACAGCATCATCTTTGTCGCCAGCGATAAAGCAGCCACCTATAAAGCCCTGGCCTCAGGTTTCGACCACGCTAGGGCCGCCCTATTATCCCTGGGGTTTCAAAGCCCAGAAATGCTCGCAGGTGCCGCGATCTTGGGGCAGAACTCCACGCGAGTTCTCGGCGCACTCGACCACCCTCCCCTTAGGCCTGACCGTTTGTCCGCAGGGCTGTTCGACCGACCCACACTCCACCTGAGCCACGCCCCTGAGCTCATGAAGGACCAAGTTGACCCATGGAACGGAACTGCGCCCCCAGGCGTCGCAGAGGTTCGATCAGCAAAGGCGACCTTGCTCACAATGCTCTCATCAGCGACACAAGGGCATCTTGAAGGCGCATTTGAGGCGGCGCGCGCATTGTCAAACGCACACGGAGCCACCGGAAAACAAGCCTTAGCGCGCGTGATTGAGCCCCATATTCGAAATGCCCGCACCGCCCTCCGGCATGCCAGATCCGCAGACCCAAACTCCAGTAAATGGGATGATGCAATCCGTTTCGCAACCACCGCCCGAATGCTCTCCCCAAAAAGCCACACACCCCTCACCCTTCTGGGAGATATCGCCTTGGCGCGTGGGTTTTTACCGATGGCACTCGAGCACTACAAGCAGGCCCTGAAGATCAAGCCAAACCACGTTCCAGCCCTCGAAGGATTGGCCCGCTGTGCCCGCCTTGGAGATGAACCCAAAAAAGTCGGACAAGCACTCAGGGATGCCACACATCACGCACCCAGAGATTGGCGAACCTGGCACAACCTCGCCGTCTTCCATTTGGAGAATGATGACAACACAGCAGCGATGACTGCAATCGAAAGCGCCCTCGGGCTCGCTCCATCTGAGGAAGTGGCACCCTTGTTGGTGCTCATCAAAACCCAGCTTCGGTCTGGCGCGGCAGGCGCGGCATTGCTGCGAGCCGACCAGGTCACCAAATTGGCCCCAAAGAACGGCTTGGGCTGGTATCTCCGGGGCCGTGCCCACTTTGATCTCGACAGAATGGTTGAGGCTGAAAATGACTTTCGCCAAGCGGTACTCATCGACGGCGAACTCATTGAAGCCCGCAGCGGGATCGGACTTGTCCGGGCCATCTTGGGCGACGAAGAATCAGCCCGACGCATATTCAAAGATGTGCTGGAAAAAGACCCAGCCAACGCGGCAGCCAGAGAGAACCTTCGCCGACTCAGCGGAAACGCCAAACCATGAGGCCTCTCACCCAGCGCCGCCTCAGCTTTAGTCTGCTGACTGTGGCCGGCATGCTCTTGATGGCCGAGGTTGCAGCCGCATGGTTGGGCCGTCGCGCTCTTTTGGCTTGGGAAGCGCCAGTCCCAGTCACCCACACCGGTGCCCCCTATTTACCTGGAAATCCATTTTTATTGTGGGAAATGGTGCCCGGTGAGCGAACCGAAATGGGGGTCGACGTACACATCAACACCCTCGGATTTAGAGGCCGAGAGACCACACAGCAAAAACCCACAGGACTCAAACGTGTGGTTCTTCTGGGCGACTCCACGGTGTACGGGCATGGGGTCGAAGGCCAAGCAGTCTTCGGTCAACGCCTGGCTGAATCCTTGGGGCCCAGCTTTGAAGTCATCAACCTCGGCACCCCAGGGTACTCAACTGCCCAGTCCATCAACTTGATGGCCATGCGGGGGTGGGCCCTCGACCCAGACCTGCTTGTGATCGCCAACCTGTGGTCTGACAACAACTTCGATAGCTTCGTGGATAAACAGCTATTGAGTGAACGACACAACGCCAACGCCGCCCCCGTATTGGCAACTGCGCTTCAATCGAGCGCACTTTATCGTTGGCTGGACTGGGAGATCCGCCTGGCACCTCGAGCAGAAGACATCAAAACGGTGGGATGGATGCTCGGCCAAACCCCAACCGGTGGATATCGACGGGTGAACGTGAATGATTACGCCAAAAACCTGCAGTTCTTGGCCGAGTCTGCCCGCGCCCACGGTGCAGAAGTGGTCTTTGTCGCGCTCGCCAATAAGGTCGACCTCGGAGAAGAAACCACAGGCGCTATCGCATGGCCTCTTTACCGGGAGGTCATGACCGCTGTCGCCAAACAGCAGGGCGCCCCACTGGTAGATATCACCTCGGTATTTCAGGCCAGCGAATTCCACCGAGACTCACTATTTTTAGACGAACTTCATCCAAGCGCAACAGGGCACCAACTCATCGCAGACGCCATCGCTGCAGCAATTGGACCTTGGGTAAAACACGGACATTTTGAGCTGCCAACGCATGCCACACCCCTTGGCCCCTGGGATGACCGCTTCGCCCGCGGTGAAGGGCCCCCAACCGGAAAGATATCCTCCGCCCGTGTGACGCTATCAGGCGCTGTGATTGGTGCACCAAAGGGCGTCTCTGTGCAGATTGATCTGGTCGACCTCGACCCGGATCGGTCAAACAAAAATAATCCCATCCTTGGGTCTGCGCGATTCGACAATGTGGACACATTTGAGATGCCCGCACCGAAACACGGGGTCTTTGGGGTTCGTATTTATCTGGACCAAGACGGTGACGGGCCCTCAGCAGGAGACCCTTTATTCACGCTCTTAGAGCCGGCCTTTGAAGCCAATGGTGAGTCCATCAGAGGCGTGATTTTGGACCTAAACACTGAGAAAATTAGATGGGCTACGCCACAGCCCACCAAATGACACCCTCTGCCCAGTCTGGGCGAATCAAGGCCAACTGCATCCGGATCTCATCTCGGGCCCCACGGGCACCCACAGCCACCAAAAGTACATCCACCTGCATGGCCGCCAGCGAAGATGGGGGTTCGACGCTTATGCCTTGGCGCTGAGTCGTGCAGAAAGGATCGACCACCCCCACAACATGGTGCCCTTTGGACTTGAGCCATCGAATCCACCGGCCTCCACACCGCCCAGCTCCCCACACCGCTACTCGCCTTGGGCGCTTCAGCGGACCTCGCTCTAACCAGGCTTGTTTTAGCGCATCAAAAGCCGCACGGCGATACCTTGGGTCGGTTCGAGTGAGACGGTTTTTCCGATCGAGAATCCTGACGACAGGCACCGACACAGCGCCTAGCCTGTACCCGGCCGTCACCAACCGAAGCCACAGGTCATAGTCTTCTGGGAAGTCCCCTTCACGATAGCCACCCACCGCGTCGATTGCAGCCGCACGCATTAATACAGCCGGATGAAAGAGCGGGCTTTCAACCAAGAGTTCCCGATGCAAACACGGCAATTGGTTGACCCAGTCGACGTACACAACCATGCCTTGATTCTCCTGCTGGTCCTCGCGCACCATCACCGCAGCGCCCCCCACAACCGCTAAATTTGGGTCTGCCTTGAGCGCTGAAATTTGGGCGGGAATTCGGCCTGGCAGGGCACGGTCATCGACATCCAGCCTGGCTATAAATTCGTGTTTACACGCGGCGCGCCCCACCTCGAGTGCAGCAACGATGCCCTCTGCAGGCCTTGAAATCCAGGTTATCCGAGGGTCGTCTGGACACAGTTCAATGCCCCGATCCTGACTGCCATCATCCACAATGACGACTTGATCTTTGGCATCACAGGCGGACAGTGCAGACTGTATACAGCCAGCCAACCAGGGCCGGCCGTCGCGTACAGGGATCAGCCATGAGACCGGCATTACGAAGCCTCCTTTTAGTATTGAAGCAACAAAATAGCAGATGAACCACCCAATGACGGGCGCAAGACAGCCGGGTTAACACCAAGGCATGAGAATCCTTTTTGTAGATGATGACCCTGAGCATGTCGAAGTGGTGCAACGTACCGTCGCTGAGGCCTTGGACGCAGAAGTCTTGGTCGTCACAACGGTCGAAGACGCTGTGGCTGCTCTTCACGCCACCACCTTTGACCTCGTTGTGACCGACATTTTCATTCCACTCGGCACCAAGCCAAGGGAATCGATGGGACCACGTTCACGGCGCTATGAAGACACTGTTCAGCATTTAGGCGGCTTGGTTCTGCTCGACGAAATTGATCGCGTCACCCCGACGCCAAAGGTTTTAGCGCACACCGCATGCACCGATTTGGCCTTAATTGAGGTGCTTGGGGCTTGCGTGTCAGCCAGGGTGCCAAAGCCGGCTCCTGTGGACGTCTTGCTGCGGGCGGTCATCGAAGCCTTGGACCTTCCTACACCGCAGTGACACCTCAGCAGCGCCTATGGTGCGCCCGTATCTGCGATATCTGAAGGATCACGCTTGGCGACGACCCGCAACTCTTGAGTGGCTTTTCTTCCAACGTAGTCTTCGATGGACATCGTCATAATTAGTGTGTGGCCATCGATGAGCTCGGGTGGGGTGTCTAGCTCCACTGAAACCAGCTCAACGACATCCAAATAGCCGTACATACCCGGATAAAACCCCGAACATATGCGGTCTTGAACCACCGCGACCCGGTAGATATTGTTGGACACCCGCACGCCAGAAAGCTCATCGTGGATGGTGTACTGAACCTCGATGATGTGATCGACGCTATGAACACGGACTGAGCCCAGCATATGCCACCCACCTTGGGGACCGTGAACCATCACCACCGGATCCATCTCCAGAAGTGGCCGAAACTCAACCTCCCCTGTGCCGATCTCCACCCGAGGCGGGTCGTCAAAACAGTCGAAAGGGGTGCCGGTATCGTCAACATCAGCGTCAACATCAGCGTCAACGTCCTTATCGGTGTCTGCGTCTGTGTCCGGATCCGCATCGGAGTCGGAGTCGGGGTCCATGTTGGTGACATCCACTGGCTTTTGTGAAGCGCTACAGCTCACCAAGAGCCCGAAGCTTACCAAAGACAAACACCGCAAAACCCATAAAGGGGTCATCGTCGTCGACGGACAAACACAAGACCCAGCGAGAGCCAACCTAGAAACCCAAGCTGTGAACTTCTCCCGCTAACAGAGCATCCTCCCTTTCTCGTTTTCTCTTCATCCGGCTCATGGGCGGACGAGCCCGCTATCTCTGTGGCTGAAGCACCTGTGCCGTCATCAAGATCACCGTCGGTGCCTGTGTCTTCTGGCGTGTCGGTATCGACGTCAACATCATCCTCAACACCGGACCCATCATCACAACTGCCAGGCTCTTCAGGGGTCTCCTCGAAACAAATCGGGAAGCGTTCCTCTAACTCTTCCTCATACACGATGTACCGAATCTGCTCCATGTCAGCGATACCAGAGGCGTACAACATCAACTCCTGGGTGACTGCGTCTGGGGTGTACTGCATATGAAGACGGCTGAAGTGGGTCTCGTGAGCAGGCCCATCATAGCCAAGAAGGGCCACCTGTGTATCATTGGGTGGGTCGCCACTGCATGGGTCACACCAGCCGGTAGACCATGAGTACTCCTGAATCCAAGCAGCACCCCCCGCAGCCAGCCGACCACTGTTGATCGTGTCCGCCCAAAATGCCCCAAAATTAGGCCACTCATCGGCACGCCACATGCATTCATCTTCAACCGTGATCTCTGGATAGTTTGAGATGCCCACTGCTCCTGCGGCAGTGTCGGTGAGGGTGTAAATGAACAAATCTTGCGCCCCATCCTCAGGTGCATTGAGGGTGCCCAGGCGAATAGGGAGCGTGAAAGCATCTGCCGTATAGCTCACCTGAATGGGCTCAAGATATGCTGCATCCTCGGGCAAGGCACCCAAGAAAACCTTGGCGGCGAAGAAGTATTGTCCGGCCTCGATATACCCATTGAGAAGCGCTGCAGCCGACTCATCAAGGCCGTTGTAGCCATTGGCTTCTAGCCACACCAACAGTGAAGAAGAATCCTCAGCGGACAACACCGCAATTTCGTAGCTGCCGACAACAAACAAGCTCTCTACGGTGACCCCATCAAGGTCTGAAGGCGGCGATCCACCCCCTGATCCGTCGGCCTCGGCCGTGTCGTCCTCCCAATAAAAATCCTCACACTCATACGTGACCAGACGCGGCGCCGAGTATTGATCGAGGACATCGAATATGCTGGGTTCGACGGTCTTGACGTCAGCTGGGCCGAGCACTTGAGGCACTGGCACCACAATTGCGAAATCCGTCAAACCGCTACCGTACACATTGTTCGCCATGGTGAGCGTGGTCTTCGTCCCTTGCCGAACGATGGCCACCTGGCTGGAGCTATTGTAGAGGTTTGTACCCGCGCCACCCACGTAGGTTCCACAAAATGCCCACGCGCTCGCCGTACTCGCCACCCACAAAACAGACGTTCTAAACATTGCAGCCTCCTCTAGATTGACCGCAACATAGCACCTACAACCAGGTATTGTCAGCGCTTAACTATTCGTCCAACAAAGCTTGAAGGGTCTCGAGCGCGACCTTCCAAGCATGGTCCAACTTGGCGCGACGTTCATCATCTTCAAGCGCTTCACCACCACTGTGAACGATGCTCACCCGGCTTTCATCGCCATCACGAGCGACTTGAAAGAGCACTGAACTCCCCTTGGTTTCGGCAGCCCCAACGCTATCCCACGTGATCTCCAGTTGAGATGTGGGGCGCCAGGTATGAATCATGCCAACGATCTCGTGCTCATCGTCGAAGTCGGTGCCGCCTAAAACGACGCGACCACCTTTACGCCCATCGATTCGCGCATCTTCTGCGAGCCATTTCTCCAAGCCCTCAGCGCTTGTCAAGGCCCGCCAAACTGCCCGGGCGCCCGTCGCGATGTACACATGCCTTCGAATGGCTGCCATGTTGTCTCCTGTGCTGGCCCCGTAGCCATCTAAGGCTATGCTGACCACCTATGCCCCATGCAATCCAGACAATGCTGCTCCTGATCGCCGCCCAAACCGCCTGCTCACGGCCAGAATCGACATCCAGACCACTGACTCAGGTCACCCGGAAAACGCTCGAGATTGTGCTCACCACCCTCAGCTCACCCGAGCATGATGATGGGTTCGGATCCGCCCTCGCATACGGCCGAGGGCAACTTTGGATCGGCGCACCTCACGGCAGCGAAGGCCGCGTTTATTCCTGGGATGGCGCTGAAATGACCGTGGCATTGTCTGGGGATGGGCGCCTGGGCAGCCATTTGGCAGCCAAAGACCAGCGCGTTTGGGTAGCTGCACCCTTGGCTCACCAGGTGACCGACCAAAACGGGATGGTCGTGACCGAAGAAAAAAGCGGGGTGGGTATCGCTTTATCTACCGATGGGCATATCGCATGGGCCGAGGGCTGGTTGGGGCCAAACGGGAGTGAAGGTGCAAGCCCCGGGCGGCCGACATCCCTTCTATCAGCCGGAAACCAACTCGCGATTGGGATGGCTCATGGGACCATCGCCCTGTCTGTTGGGACCCTGCAATGGTCACGCCCCCACAACAATGACGAAGCTGGGTTTAGTTTGGCTGCTGCCAACATCGAAGGCACCGAAATATGGCTGGTCGGCGCGCCGGCCTCAAACATGGTGTACGCCTTGGCGAAAACCGACCTCCACCCCATGAGGACATGGACTGGCACTGGACGCTTTGGACACGCTTTGGCCGTTGCCGATCTAGACATCGACGGTAAAATGGACTTGATCGTGGGCGCCCCAATGGCCAACAGCACGGGCGAAGTGACGGTCTTTTCCGACTTTGGGCCCACAGGCTCCACCATCGACCTGGATGCTGCCATGCTTGGCGAAACGGGCACGACACTGCTGGCCGGAAAGCATCGCCTTTTCATTGGCGCCCCCGGCGGGGCCACCACAACCGGGCGTGTCTTTATGGTGCCCCTCGGCCGTTGAACACTGCATCGCGCTCCTCAGGCACCGGCGAGTCCATCCAATTCACCTCGATGGCTCCCAAGGCGACCGCCCAACCCAAAAGGGCAAACAACAAGGCAAAGGCCCCCAAGGCCGCGACACCATTCGAGGACCGCCTCATCTGAGACAAGAGCCGCTCGAGGGTCTCAACACGTGCGCGCATCACCCGCTTTTGTCCCGCTGACGCCACGAGGAGCCGGTCTACAGCCGCCACCAGGTCTTCACTGGACGCATCGCCACCATGGTGGGCCAAAACCGAGGCCAGGTCAGTCTCGGGAATGTGTAGATAGTCCTGAAGCTCTGCGCGGATTCCTGCTGCTGCAGGGTGGCCCGAATGTGCCCGAAGGCCACACGCTAAAGCACGCGAAAAAGCCAACGCTTGCGCCTCGGTTGGGCCGCTCAAGAGTCCATAAATCGGGTCGTGAATCGCCGGCGTTCCGGGATGGGCTGCGTGGTGCTCAAGTTGCTGAAGGCAGCGTTCGAGCGCGGGTTTGGGAATACTCACCCACAGCACCTAACCCCATACCAACCCGCAAAACAAACCCGGGCACGGCTAGCGTTGAAGGGTGATCCGATCGAGCACCACGCCGTCGTCGGCTATCCACTCGACCACGACGGTTCCGGTGCCAGGGTCGAGGTGAATCAAGGTCGAACTCCATTCAGCAAAGATGACCGGAAATTGTTCGGTCGGCTCGTAGAGCATCGCGGCAATATTGAGGGTGCTACCGCCCGGCCCCACCATGACCTCCCACTGTTCCTCGGCCACCCCTCCAGGCATATCCACACGAGAAGCCGTGCAAAAATGAAAGTCGCCCGTGATCCACAATACGCCCTCTATTTCGCCACCGACAATGTGATCGAGCAGCTCTCCCCGCTGCTCAGGATAGCCTTGCCAACGGTCTCCCTTGAGCGCATCGCCAAACACAGCGAAATAGTCTGTAATGGGCACGGAGGTCATGACGAGTTTAAAGCGGGCCGAACTTTCGCTCAAACCCGCTTTGAGCCAGGCCATTTGGGCAGTGGATAGATAAATCTGTTCACCATCACGCTCAGTTCTTGAGTCGATCACAAAAATGTCTGCAGTCTTGCCCCAACTAAGCTTGCGCCATAATTTTCCCCCTTCACCAAGCCGTTGCGGGATGGCCTCGCGAAAGGCTGCCAACCCAGCAGCAACCTGCTCGGGCGGTGCTGTAAGACCCTCAAAGTCGTTCATGACCTCATGGTCATCGAGCGTCCCGATGAGACTGCTGGCAGCAGAGACGTCCATGAAGCCTCGGGTGTTTAGAGCCTCAACCCAGTACTCCCGGTATTCGTCGAGGGTTTCCGCATGGTCTGCGTACACCGTATCGCCCAGCAACAAAAACACATCAGGGTGGGTTTTGGCAACGTGGGTCATGCTTGGCCACGGTTGATTAAATTTCAAACAACTGGTGGCGCCAATGGTGATTTGACGAAATCCGTTTTCACCCAGAGCCGTCCGAAAACGGCTCACCGTGGAGCGCACACCACCCGAGGTCGCGAACAAGCAATACGCTTGGTCGGCCTCAAGCCCAGTAACGAGCGCCTGCGCCCTCACTCCATCCCGAACAATGGGCACACTTTCCTCAAGTCGCTCCCAACTGTCACCCACAGCCTCTGCGAGGTGTAATGCGCCATCATCTGCACTCATCCACACACTGATCACCGCTGAATCTGGGCCCACATCCCCCACCTGAACACCCGATGGAAACACCGCTGTGTCAACCTCCTGTTCGGGCTGCCACAATGCATCAGGTTCGGGTTCCCGGACTGGTGCGGAATCGGGGCCATCGCCCCCGGTATCATCGGCTTGTGCGGTTGAGATCGATGGTTTTTTACACCCTGGCGCAAGGGCCAAAGCGGATAAACCTGACAACATCTGACGGCGGGTAGGCTTCATGGGAGTCATGCTATCGCCGAAGTCCAGCCCCAGCCCATGCATTTTTGCATTACAATACAAGACCGTTGAGTCTCCAAAGCGAGGTGAGAGTTGTCCACTGCAGTACGCATATTTTGTGGTCAGGGTGAGGTCCCTATTTTTGTGGACGGTGCCATCACTGCTCAAAGCGATCACGGCCTGAGCTTCCTCTGCTCCACTGGCGCATCCGCACTCAAACCAGGTGCCAAGGTGGTACTCAGCATCGACGGTGTTTCTGAGAGGCGAACAGGGACCATCACCGAAATTCTGCCAAAGAGCGACGGCCGCTTTGGTGTGGAGTTTGAAGACATCGCAAGACACAGCCCTGACAAGCGTGACTACCCTCGGCTTTGTGCTGGCATTCCCATTCAGTACATGCCTGGAGACGCCGAACAGGCTGAGCTGTGGGCGAGCGGTGGCGAGGTCCAGGGCGACTGGCTGTCACCCGACCCCTATATGAACTTCTCCGTGGGCGGCTTGCGTTTTGATGTGACCGAAACCCTGTGCGTGAATGATCGCGTCTTGATCGAGATGAAAATCAATGCTGACGCCGCCGCATGGCGCTGTACTGCGCGGGTGGTTCGTATTTTTGAGGTCTCCCCTGATAGCTCCGCAGTGGCCAGCGTCGCTGTGTCTTTTGAGCACCTACCACCTGGCGCACTCGAAGCACTCTCAGCGCTCACTTTGCAAGTGCAATCCTCGCTGCTCTAAAGCCCCGACCTTGGCGACTGGGCGGGGTACACTGAGTCCATGAATCGTTTTATGCTTTTGCTGTGTGCTGCCATTGGCTGCCTACCCAATGCCAAGCGCGGTAACGACCAAAACCGAGATGATGGCGGCTCGGTGCCAGAATCGAGCGACGCGGACACTGATGCTGATGAAGGCATCCCAGACACCGACGAATGCGATGAGCATGCCGAACGCATCATTTGTGAGTCTGACACTGCCATCGCCTGCGACGCCAGCGGCGATGTGTTGTCAACCACGGTCTGCAGCCCCGAAAGAGAAGCCTGCATCGAGGATTTGGGCTGCTCAACTTGCAGCATTAGCCTAGAAACTTTGCACTTGCCTTACAGTCAAACTTCTGCCTTTATCGGGATCCGACCGGCGATAACCGAAGAGAATATCGCCATCGAACGGCTTTATACGCGGCCAATGAAGGTGGACATCTCAGATTCACGCAGAAGCCAAGGACATCTCGAGCTCTCCAGTAGCGACCCTCACTTGGCTCTGTGGTTGGATACCGAACCCCCTCTTTTTGCCGACGATGATGGCATTTTGCGCATTCCAGTCGACCAACTGCCGGCGACAGTCCTCGCCCACGCTGAGGGCTCTGGCCCTGCGCAGGTCACCGCCACCGACCCTCTTTGCCTCCAAGTCGAGGCCACAGCAGACTTCCACGCCGGCCACCAACCCACGCTCACCGGCACGCCCATTTCTTCGGCGCCCTGGATCCATCGGGCTGATGTGTTCAACCACACAGACATCATCAACCTGGCCTTTTCCGCAGATCGCCACGCCGACCGGGTCGACACCCCTGTTGTCGTCTACATTGTCCCCCACCGAAGCCCTGCAGACTGGGCAGCAGACCCAACCCTGAATGATGTGACCGAGGATGGGGCCAACCTGCTGTTCGTAGGAAGCACAGAAGACAATATTCAAGCGCTTTGGTCTAGTTCGCTGACAACATCAGAAGACCGTTTCTCCGAATACGATATTGTGCTCGACTTTGACCGGGATGGCACCTTTAGCCCTGGCGATATTGCGAGCGGCCCAGGCGCCCATGCCCCAGGCCTTACGGTCATGGGCGACCTACACGGGGTCGGCCCTCACGATGTCCAAATAACGACAACGTCCGGCGGGAGCTGGATCGATCAAATTATCTACTATCCGAGCGACATCCGCAGCCTCGAATCGGCTCCATTGATTGTGATCAGCCACGGTAACGGGCATAACTATCTTTGGTACGACTATTTGGGCGAGCATTTGGCCAGCCACGGCTATGTGGTGATGGCCCACTCCAACTTGACCGGCCCAGGTATCGAAACCGCCTCTTGGACCACCCTCGAGAACACCGACTACTTTTTTGAGGCCATCCACACCATCGATAGCGGCGTACTCAGCGGGAGGGTCGACCCTGATCGCATCGTGTGGATCGGCCACAGCCGTGGCGGCGAGGGCGTGGTCCGCGCCTATGACCGGATGGTGGACGAGGACTACCCCACCTCAAACTACGATGCCGACTCCATCGTACTCATCAGCTCGATCGCCCCGACCGTCTTTTACACCATCGAGTACTCCAACCCCCACGACCGGCCATACCATCTGCTGGCCGGTGCGGCGGATGGCGATGTTCATGGTGGCCCATCAAGCTCCGTGGTTCAGTTTTTCCGACTGACTTCAGCAGCCCAGGCCGAAACTCAAAGCACCTACCTTCACGGTGTGGGCCATAATGAGTTCAACTGTTGCGGTTTTGCTGACGCAACCGGCCCTGATTTGATTGGCCGCACCGCCGCTCAAAAAGCGGCCAAAGCGTATTATTTGGCACTGATTCGTTTTTATGTGGATGGACACGCGGCATCTTTGGATTTCTTTAGCCGGCGAGCCGATGTGTTCAGACCCGCCAACCTGGCCGAGGACTTGGTAATCGCCAACACCTACCGCCCGGACAAACGCCGAGACGTCCTCGTGATCGATGACTTCCAGGCCCAGACTGACACCGCCGTTGCCAGCAGCGGATGGGATGTCTCCTTTAGCGTCGATGAGCTCATAGAGGCGCTCTTGATAGACCAAGATGGGGCATTTTCATGGGACCCATCCGACCCCATGAACGGCATGACCCAAGGTTGCTGTGAGGGCGACGTTAACCGTGGCATCGTGTTTTCCTTTGATGCCGATAGCCACATCAGCTGGACCGTCCCTGAGTCGGCCCAAGATTGGTCGGAATGGAGGCAGCTGAGCTTGAGGCTGGCCCAAGGCACGCGCCACCCAAAAACTGTAGCACTCGATGATGACTTGAGTTTCTCCATTCGGCTGCTCGACACCGAAGGGGAGATGGCGTCGATACAGCTCGAGAGCTTGGGGCGCATCACCCACCCCTACCGCCGGACGGGTTTGGGTGCGGGGGAGGGCTGGGCCAATGAGTTCAACTCCATCCGGGTCAACCTGAGTGCTTTTGACGACGCAAATCCAAAGATAGACCGCACGAAAATCGCCACATTATTTGTTGAGTTCGGCCCGCGCCACGGTTCGAGTCAAGGCCGAGTGGCCCTCGACGACCTTTTGCTGGAGCACTGATATGATCAGCTTTGCCTTTTTGGCCACCGCCCTCGCCACCACACCACCCGGCATCGTCGCCCTGGACCATGTGCAGCGTTTCACCCTCGTTGAGCCCGCGGTATTTTGGTGGAATGCCGACCGGGCAACCTTTAGTAAAGGGACACTCTTTGTGGTTCAGGTGCAGTCTGAATGGGCGCTCACCTTACAGGTTGGCGGCCACGTGCTGTATGTGGGCGACACCCCAGCAGCCCGATTGAACCCCGGCCACATCGACGGCCATATCGTGGCCTATGTCCCCCAATGGGTGGACTTGAAAACAGTGCCCATCTTTTGGGGGCCAGCTACTTTACCGGAGCAGGTAAAACCGAAGCTCGCTGGCACAGCGAACCTTAATGCCGCAACAACCCCACCTTTTAGCCATCAGGATGTAGACATCGCCATGGTGCCTCAGCGCGAATTTCAAACCCACAAGGACCTCGAGTTGGCCGCAGCTTTACTTATCGAGGCTCACGCCCCAAGCGATAGGGATTTCGCCATCGGCTACAGAGCAGGCAGCCAATAATGAGCATGAAGGACATCGGCCGACGCTTTCAGGGCATCTTGACAGTGGGTGTTTTTGGCACTTTTAGCGTGCTCATGTGGCCAAACTCACCTTGGATTGCCGGTTTTTTGGGGTCCCTGACGGTTTTTCGCCTGTATGTACTCACCCGAAAATGGGCATAGGCCATGGCCAAGCCCTTACCACTGCCTGCGCCAAATCCTTCTCAAGATAGGCACATTCGAACGACTGAGTTTCCCGCTTATCGCTTTGTTCCAGGGCTTCACCCCCACCCTTTTCGGCACCCGAAAGGCCATATGTACACCGACGGTTCACCGCCGCCATCCATCGCGTGGGTCCCAGCGAAAGATGCCAGCGTAGACCCGCAATTTTTGTTCGCGGCCGACTTATTTGATCATCATTATTATTGGGAGGCACACGAGGCTTGGGAGGCGATGTGGCATCTTGCACCCAAGAACTCAGCGATTCGAGACCTGCTTCAGTCGCTAATTCAATGTGCGGCTGCGGCCTTACAGCACCACATGAAACGCGAAACTGCCGCACGCAGCCTGCTCAGTCGGGCCTCGGCACGTCAAGAGGCTTGGGCTTCGGTCCACGGTGACACCATTTACGGCGTTCAGATTTTCACCATATTACAAGACACCGCAGCACTTCTTGGCGGGGGGGAATGGCCAACTGTGTCGCTGGTGAACACATGAAGGTTCGATTCAACCCGAGCGGCCGATCCGTGGATGTCCGGGCAAACACCACGCTGATCGATGCTGTAAACAAGGCCGGGCTACCCATCGCCAGCAGTTGTGGCGCCGAGGGAAACTGTGGAAAGTGCGGACTACGGGTGTTGGCTGGACATCTTGAAGCGGCTTCATCAAGAGAGAAGCAGGTCGCAAAGGCTAACCGCTTGGACCCAGCGCTTCGCTTGGCCTGCATGGTGACCGTCAACGGCGATATTGAGGTGAGCGCGGACTATTGGTGACCTACAGGTTTATGGGGCCTTGGCCCATGTGATAGCCAGGGATTTGGATTAAGGCCGTCAGACCATGCGAAACCAACGCCCAAACCGAAACAATTCGCCATTCCAGACGCGTTACGCGCTCTGGCTCTTTGGCTTGTTATTTGTGATGGCTGGGTGGATATTGAGGGGCCTCACCATCCAAACGCCCCAAGCGGTCACCACACAACCTGCACCGGTGCCACCTCCACCACTGCCCCCCTCTACGACCCGCATACACGCCGAGCGTTTAGCGATCAGAGCCAAGCCAAGCCACCAGGCTCAACTGACAGGCTGGATCGGCGCCAACGAGCCCTTCGAGGTTCTGTCTCAGGTTGAGGGCCCACAATGTGGCGCACCAGGTTGGGCGAAAACAGAGGGCGGTGGATTTGTGTGCCTGTTCGGAAGCCGTGAGACCGAGGAAGCATCACTTCGTCTTCCACGGCTAGTCCGCTTTGTACATCCCGACCCAACCGAGTGGGACCGATACCTCAAAACCCTGAGCTATGACACCAACCCACCAGACAAAATAGACGCGATGGTGCCCTTTATTTATGCCAAACGATGGCGAAAATGGCAGGGCAAAAACTACGCAAGCGCTGCCGCCTTCGCACGTGACGATGCTCCGATAAAGCGGCTCGGCGTGGGGCGTAAATACCATTTTGTCGACACCGCTCCCACCCAGCGGGGCACGGTCCTGATTCGAGAAGATGGGGTGGTTGTTCCTGCAGACCAAGTTCACATCTACCCACTCAGCAAGTTTCACGGCCTAGAGATGGACAATGCGACCATCCCACGGGGCCAGTTGGCAGCGTGGGCCATCGACTACGAGGGCACCCCCGTTCACACAGCCCCCAGCCACAGTTCAACAGTGGGCAACTCCCTTCCCTACCACACAGCCTTTTCGGTCGATGAAACCCCCGTTGATCAGGCAGGCCACTGGTGGGTCATTCCCGATGGGCTTGGCCCAGGGCGCGCAGGATATGTGAACGATGAGACTGGCATTCGCCATTGGGTCCCTGCTCCGCCAGTCGAAGGGCTCATCAAGGGGGCACTGTGGATCGACGTTGACCTAAATCAGCAAGTGTTGGCACTCCGCCGTGGGTCTCAAATAGAGTTTGTGACGCTCATCTCCTCGGGTACCCCAGGCCATGGCACCCCCAAAGGCATCTACAGCATTCAAGACAAGTCCATCTGGTCGGACATGGCCAGCCGCCCGGCGTCCGACGACCCCTATTTTGTAGAGAAAGTGCCCTGGGTCATGCACTTTAAGCAGCGCTATGCCCTCCACGGCACCTTTTGGCATTGGGGTTTCGGTCACCCCGCGAGCCACGGCTGCATCAACCTCTCTGTTCGCGATGCACGCTGGGTATTCGACCGCATCTCGCCCACTGCACATGGGGGTTGGCACTCGGCCTTTTCCAGCCCCAAAAATCCAGGGACGGTCTTGCGTGTTCGGCGAGGCCAAGCGCGGGTACCTGACCGCAGGGAGCAATAGGCCACCACTGCCACCCCAACGCAAAAACGCCCCCCAGGTTGAATGAGGGGCGTTTTGAAAAGATGCGGGGGCAGGATTTGAACCTACGACCTTCGGGTTATGAGCCCGACGAGCTACCGAACTGCTCCACCCCGCACAATGCTCTTTCGAGCGGAACGCCCCACGGTTAACGACTCAGGCTCGGGTGTGTCAAGGTAGTTTCTTAGCCAAATGTAGGCTGTCGAGACGGGCCCCACACACTGACAGATGACAAAAGTCGAAATAAGTCCGTTAACGCCTGCCATTCGCTGCTTGGATCGTCCGCCGAAATCACGACCGACTTCGGCCCATCCGGCCCAATAATACTCCATCTGTCCACCGGCCCACGATAGGGTGCCGACCGCGATGGCTTGGGCAACGCTTCTATCAAGGTTTGGAGGGCTGCGAGTTGGGTTGGAGCGAGGCAAAACCAAGGGTTTTCAGGCTCAACCCCATTCCAGTACAACAGATAGGCCGAAGACTTCGACAGCAGCTCATCGGTGACCACCAAGCTGCTATTATGCCCTTCCCAAAAACACCCTGAGTCATCAAAACGACCCCACCAATTCCCACTTCTGTCCGGGCCAGGCGCTTGAAAAGACTCCTTAATGACCAACGTTCCTGTGGGAATACGGGGTGGAGGTAAGGGGCTGGGAGTGCAGCACAGAAGCATAAAAAATAGCGTGTATAGGGTCATCATGGCCAAGAGACCTGCAACGATGATGCCGACACAAATTCAAGTATTTAGGGCCAAAGCCGCCAAGTTTTGGTGCACTATGTGGCGAACCCTTGGACAGGCGCGTACCCTAAATACACTGACTCCCCACCTGTGATGACGCCCATGTTTTGGATAATGACAATACTCGCCCTTTCTCCGCCCAGTCACGCCGGGAGGAAGAAGGCTAAATCCAAGCGACTGCTGAAGGCAATGCTCATCGAAAAGCACATGCTGGATGAGCCAGAATGGAAAACAGCACCGTCGGATAAAGACAGAATCGCTTTGAGCACACAGTTGGCTGACTGCGTTGAGGGTATCCAGCCCGGTTAGATC
>OBJC01000053.1_pt1 | contig 23474 bp, 21 predicted proteins | sample 1481521 | NCBI WGS metagenome assembly OBJC01 (sample SAMEA2341961, study PRJEB22496) | metagenome | biome: marine; feature: hydrothermal vent; material: water | place: Pacific Ocean | collected 2011/2012 | reverse complement strand
GCGGGGTGGACGGGACTCGAACCCGCGGCCTCCGGCGTGACAGGCCGGCGTTCTAACCAGCTGAACTACGACCCCGCGATATAAAAGAAAGGGTGGGCAGAGCCGGGCTTGAACCGACGACCCTCTCGGTGTAAACGAGATGCTCTCCCAACTGAGCTATCCGCCCAAACGTCACTATCGAGACGACTGCCAAGTACCCAGCCACCCTATGGCTGTCAAGGGCAGTATGTTGGTGTTTTTTGCAAGCACCCCTAAAGCTCGGCTTAACCCTCTCCGTTCTCCCTCAGTGGCACGGGCATTGGAACGCTCAATGACACATTTAAACCTCCTTTTTCTTGGAAGCTTGACCCTCGCTGGGTGCGCCCAAGGCGATTGCACAAACGATGACTGCGCAACGCCCGGTGATCCTCAAACCATGGATCTTGGACACAGCTTTATTCAGGCACGACGCATGCTCCAAGCCGATGGTCTCACCCTGCCGCACGATATCGATGAACGCGTGGTGGCCGAAATCGAACCCGAACTTCGGCCCCGATGCCAAGCCCTCGCTCTCCTGATCACCCGGTGGAACGTGGACCACAATGAATTCGATGGGGTCATCATCAATCGATGGGGCCACGCGATTGCCGATGTCGATGGCCGCTTTGCGCCATTCCAACCATCTATGGGCACCCTGGCCGGCGGATACACCGTCACGCCATACGCTGAAGTTGACCCCGACGAACGCGACGCAGAGGCCATTTTACCGGCCACAGAGGGCACACACGGCACCCTTGGCGGCGCTTACCGTGACAACAATCACTTCGCAGCTCAGATATCGCGGGGCCCAGCCAGCCTTCCGGTCAGAGGCGTGTGGCGCCAAGTATCTGACCAAGGTGGCTACGCAATCGGTGTGGTCTTGGCGTGCCACAGTGATGATGAACTCACCACCAACCCCGGCGCCGAGCCGGTAAGACCGGACACAACCATCGGGGTCGATTCCATCATCGACTGATCACCGTTGGCCTAGTGCTTGGACGCGCTCGGGAGCCGCTCGGGGATGGCATCTTCCATTCCCGGCGCCTCTTGGGGCACCGCATGAAACAACACCTTCCCGTCGATTGGACGCAAGGCCAGCGAAAGCACTTCGTCGAGATGGCTCACCGGCGTCATCTCGACATCGGCCCTGACCGTTTCTGGCACATCCGGCATATCCTTCGCGTTGTCGATGGGCAGCAACACTTGCTTTATCCCCCGACGATGGGCAGCCATGGTCTTCTCTTTGAGCCCACCGATGGGCAACACACGACCACGCAGCGAAATTTCACCCGTCATCGCCAAATCGCGCCGCACAGGATGGCCAGTCAAAGCCGAAACCATCGCTGTCGCCATCGCGATGCCAGCCGAAGGCCCATCCGTCTTCAATGAGTTGCCCGGATAATGGATATGGAAATCGTACTTTTCGTGGAAATCTGGATCTAGACCCAAACTACGCTGACGGGAGCGAATATACGAAAATGCCGCCTGCGCGCTCTCCTTGAGCCAATCACCCAGCCGCCCGGTCAAGATCAACTTCCCCTTGCCAGGCACCACCGCGACCTCAATATCGAGCAGCACCCCACCCCACGGTGAGACTGCCATGCCCTTCACAGCACCAACCGGATCTTTGTCCTCTAGGCCATTGCGCTTGAAACTGGGGGTACCCAAAATGTCCTCGATATTCTCAGAAGTGACGTTGATCACCTCCTCGACAGACTCGCTCACCACCCGGCGGGCCACTTTACGGCAAACCTTGGCAATCTGACGGTCGAGATTCCGGACACCAGATTCTCGGGTGTACTCCCGAATTATGCGTTCAGCGGCCTGCTTCGTGACCGCAATTTGCTGCTCGTCCAAACCATTTTTCTTGATCTGCTTTGGCAGTAGATAGCGGTTTGCAATGCCGAGCTTCTCTTCCTCAGTGTACCCAGCCAACTCGATGATCTCGAGACGGTCGCGCAAAGCCACCGGAATCCCACCAAGGGTGTTCGCTGTGCACACAAAGAAGACCTTGGACAAGTCGTAGCCGACATCCAAATAATGGTCCTGGAAGTTTTCATTTTGCTCTGGATCGAGAACCTCGAGCAATGCAGCTGAGGGGTCGCCACGGTGGTCCATCGTCATTTTGTCGATTTCATCCAGCAACAACACTGGGTTACTCGAACCAGCTTTTTTAATACTCTGAATGATCTTTCCTGGCATGGCACCAATATAGGTCCGCCGGTGACCACGAATCTCAGCTTCATCGCGTACGCCACCCAAAGCCTGACGTACAAAATTACGATTGGTCGCCCGCGCTATCGACCGTGCGAGCGAGGTTTTCCCAACGCCCGGCGGCCCAACCAGGCACAAAATCGGTCCTTCAATCTTATCGACCAAACTTGCCACAGCAAGATGGTCAAGAATGCGCTCCTTCACGTCATCGAGCCCATAATGATCTTCGTCGAGCACCGCAGAGGCTTGGCCCAACTCCAGATTTTCGTCCGAACACTCGTCCCATGGCAGAGACAACATCCAATCAATGTAATTTCGAAGCACCGTGGCCTCAGCCGACATCGGGCTCATCTGCTTGAGCTTTCGGAACTCCCGCTCAGAGCGATCCTTGGCCTCATCGCTCATTTTGGACTCACCAATCCGCTGCGCCAGCTCTTGCATTTCAGTTCGAACCTCGTCTTTGTCTCCGAGTTCTTTCTGAATCGCGTGCATTTGCTCGTTGAGGTAGTACTCCTTCTGAGTCCGCTCCATTTGCTTTTTAACACGGGTTTTTATCTTCTTTTCGACCTGAAGAATCTCAACTTCACCTTGTAAATAGCGAAAGATTGTCTCTAAGCGACCCCTCACAGACACCTGCCCGAGCAAGGTCTGGCGGTCGTTATGCTTAAAGCCCAAATGTGCCACCAGCGTGTCCGCCAAACGGCCTGGGTGGTCAATGGCCGTGACCGTGAGCAGCATCTCAGGCGGAATGCCCTTGTTCAACTTTACATATTGGTCGAATCCGCCCTTGACCGAACGCATCAAGGCCGCGATCTCTTCGCATTCGACATCTTCATCAGCAAGCAATTCTACCCGCACCCTGAAGTGGTCTTTTCCGGGCAGGTATTCGAGAATGCGCGCCCGTTGCTTGCCCTCAACCAAAACCTTCAGGTTGTCGTCGGGCAGCCGCAACATTTGATGAATGCTGGAGATGGTCCCAATCTCAAAAATGTCGCCAGCCTCAGGCGTGGTGGTGTGCCCGTTGCGCTGGGCAACCAACAACACACGACGGTCCGTGTCATCTGCCTGAGCCAAAGCCGCTCGGGAGCGGGGACGGCCAACAATCAGAGGGACAACCATATGGGGAAAAACCACCAAGTCCCGCAAAGGGAGCATGGGGAGTTCGATCACCGTTGAGTCCTGCTTGTTCGCCATTTTTTCCTCCGATTAAGTGAGCTCTACGCCCACTCCGCTTCATTTTCATAAACCAAAATTGGGTCTTTCTTTCTCGCGACCACCTCTTCAGAGATAACGCATTCCTTCACATTTTCTCGACCAGGGAGCTCGTACATCACATCGAGCATGATCTCCTCGAGGATGGCACGCAGTCCACGTGCACCGGTGTCCCGTGAAATCGCCTCGGTAGCGATGGATGTCAACGCCCCTTCGGTGAACTTCAGGGTGACGCCCTCCATGTCGAATAACTTTTGGTACTGCTTTACCAACGCGTTCTTTGGCTCGGTGAGGATACGAACCAAGGCGTCCTCATCAAGCTCGCGCAATGCAGCGTGCACCGGCAAACGGCCCACAAACTCCGGAATCATGCCATAGCGAAGCAAATCCTCGGTCTCAACCTGCGCCAGCAAGTCGCTCCGAGACAACTCCTCATTATCGGTCACCTCAGTTCCAAAACCAATGCCCGACTTGTTGATTCTCTCTTCAATAATTTTATCCAAGCCCACAAATGCACCACCACACACAAACAAAATATTGGTGGTGTCGACTTGCAAAAACTCCTGCTGCGGATGCTTTCGGCCACCCTTCGGCGGAACATTGGCCACAGTGCCCTCGATGATCTTGAGCAGCGCCTGCTGAACGCCCTCTCCAGAAACATCCCGTGTGATCGACGGGTTTTCGCCTTTTCGGGACACCTTATCGATCTCGTCGACGTAGATAATACCCTTTGTCGCACGCTCGACATTGTAGTCCGCCGCCTGAAATAGGCTCAGGATAATGTTCTCAACATCTTCGCCCACGTACCCAGCCTCGGTGAGACTCGTCGCGTCGACAATCGAGAACGGCACGTTCAAGAACCGCGCGAGGGTTTGAGCGAGAAGGGTCTTGCCCGTCCCCGTGGGGCCGATGATCAAGATGTTGGACTTTTGAAGTTCGACATCGTCGTGACCCGAGCGAGAATCGATCCGCTTGTAGTGGTTGTGAACCGCCACAGACAAGATCTTCTTGGCGCGCTCTTGGCCGATCACGTAATCGTCCAAGTGCGCCTTGATCTCCCGAGGCTTGGGCACCAAGGCCCGCGACGCGTAGTAGTCCTCGCGTTCATACTCCTCGGTGATGATGTCATTGCAGAGCTCGACGCACTCATCACATATGTAAACCGAAGGCCCAGCAATTAGCTTGCGGACCTCCCGTTGTGACTTGCCACAAAAGCTGCACGTAAGGTTGCGTCCGGATGTGGGTTTTTTGCTCATGATGTTGAGGCCCCCATTTTGCGGTTGAATACCGCTTTAAAAGTACGCGGACGCGCCGATTTGTTCATGTATCGGCCGCCGCAAAACGAAATGAAGGCGAATCGAGACCAATATTGAATTGACCTCAACTCGCCTCGCCTGCTGAATAAATCACTCAGCGCCTGATTTCTCTGTCTTCTCGTCGCCTTCTTCTGTTTCGCCACCGACGATTTCGTCGATGAGGCCATAAGAAAGCGCACTGGGTGAGTCCATGATGTTGTCCCGCTCGGTATCGAGCTTGACCTGATCTACTGTCTGCCCTGTGTGCTTTGCCATGATCTCATTGCATGTGCGACGCAAACGTAAGATCTCGTTGGCGTGGATTTCGATGTCCGTCGCCTGGCCCTGAGCCCCACCATGGGGTTGGTGAATCAAAACCCGTGAGTGAGGCAAAGCCCGTCGCTTACCTGCTGCACCGGCGGTGAGCAGCAAAGCACCCATCGATGCGGCTTGGCCCATGCAAATGGTGGCCACATCTGGGCGGATGTACTGCATGGTGTCATAAATCGCCAAGCCGGCGGTGATCACGCCACCTGGACTGTTGATGTACAAGTAAATGTCTTTCTCTGGGTCTTGGCTTTCCAAAAAGAGCAGCTGCGCGATAATGGCGTTGGCCACCATATCGTCGATGGATGTGCCCAAAAAGATGATGCGGTCCATGAGCAGACGTGAATAAATATCGTAAGCGCGCTCACCACCACGGGTGTGCTCGATAACGGTTGGCAAGAAGAAGGAGCCGGCAAATTGCTGGTTCATCTGTTCTCCAGATTTTTGGGCCAGGACGGCCGAGGATTAGGTGGAAGGATTCTCAAAAACGGTAACCCACCGATACATCAACGGCTTCCCTCTACACCAAAGGAAAAGCGCCGACCCCTGAGGATCGGCGCTTTGAAATCGTAAAACCCGAGACTTAGGCCTTTTCAAGCGCCTCGACAATTTGTGGCTTGGTCATTTTGGAGTTGACGGTAAGCCCAAGCCCCTTGGCCACATCGAGCAGATCGGCTTTCTTCATCGACTTGTTCCAGTCTGCTGCAGGGGCCGCCTTTTTCTCGGCCTTGGCCTTGGGTGCCTTGGCTGGAGCTTTCGCCTTTTTGGCAGCGGCCTTGGCTGGGGCCTTCGCCTTTTTAGCAGGAGCTTTGTCACCTTCCTTGGGCGGATCGACTTTGGTGATCTTGGCGTTATCGAGCAGCCAGTCCAATGTTTTCTCTTCTTGGATTCTGGCGTTCAAGGTACCTGCAGCGCCTTCTTTCTCGATATAGCCCTTGATGGCCTCAACCGGCTGACCCCGCTGGTCTGCCATCTCCTGAATCTTGTCCTCAAGATCAGACTCGGTCACCTCGATTTTTTCTTGGCGAGCGACACCGTCCAACACCACACTGGCTCGGGCGGCAAACTCTGCGCGAACCCGCAAGTCTGCGACTTCTTCATCGGAGAACTTCAATGCTTTTGGGTCGCGGCCCATATAAGCTTGGCGCATCCGCAACTCTTCGACCAGGGCGCTGAGCTGCTCATCGATCATGCCCTGAGGCACATCGAATGTATTGGTCTCGACCAACTTCTCGAGCACATTTACACGGGCCTGGTTTTTGCCGGTGCTCTCTGCGAACTCTGCCAACTGCGCCTTGATCTTGGCGGTCATGTCCTTGGCGTCTTTGTACTCCATCGTCTTGGCGACTTCGTCGTCAAGCTCTGGAATCACATGGGCCTGAATGGTGATGACCTTGACCTTGGCGAGCACTGTCTCACCGGCAATCTCTGCGTTTTCGGTATGCTGGCCAATCGTGACCTCTTCTGCCTTTTCTTCGCCGGACTTCATGCCGATAAGCAGGGATTCAACACCGGGATAATAGCGCTCGGCCATGGTGTGAATCATGGTGCCAGGCTCGTTTACAATCTCTTTGCCGGACTGGGTCAGGGTGAGGCTGGTGACCACCAGGTCGCCTGCTGCCACCGCACGGTCGTCGGTAACCTCCTCGATTCGAGCTTGGCCCGAGAGCTTTTGTGAGATCGCGCGATCGATGTCGGCCTTGCTCACCTTGGCGATGGGCATATCGACCGCGACGCCCTTGTGGCCCTTCACCTTAATCTCTGGGCGGAAATCCACTTCAATAGAGAATGTCAGGTCAAGGTCGGCGCGTACATCACCTTGCTCAACCACCGCTGGACGGCCGGCAACCGGTAGGTCCTTGGCTGCTTGCCGGTATGTCTCGTCAATCAACTTACCAAAAACTTCGGATTTGACCTGAGCACCGTAGCGAGACTCGATCATCTTACGCGGCACCTTGCCTGGACGAAAACCCGGCAAACGCACTTTGCGCATCAGGTCGCGAAATGCCCGCTCCAGCTCAACCTTTACTTCGCCGGAGTCGACGGTAAAGTGCAGCTTGCGGCCAATATTAGAGACTTCTTCGATCTTCATTTCGTATTGCATGGGTGGTCCTCAAAGTTATTCACAGTGTTTTCGAGCGCCGCACCTAACCGAATTCCCCCTTTGGTACAGCCACGATGACCCGATTTTGGTGCCGAAACACAGGTGACGGTCTCGCATCACCGCTGGACGGCTCCCAACAAAGACCCTAAAGGCGCGGGCCATGAAGGGGGTAATGTGTCGACATTCAATCAATTCGAACTCGATGAGGCCATCGTTAAAGCTGTTGAGGCGCTGGGTTTTGAAACCGCCACGCCAATCCAAGCCGCAACCATTCCGGCCGTTTTGTCGGGTGCCGATATCATTGGCCAAGCCAGAACAGGCTCAGGAAAGACTGCAGCTTTTGGTCTGCCTATGCTCGAAATGCTCAAGGGCGGAGGTAAAAAGCCACGGGGACTCATCCTCACCCCGACACGGGAGCTGGCACTGCAGGTTTCTGAGGCCATCCGCTCATTCGCAAAAGGCCTGCCCCTGAAGATCGTCACCATTTACGGCGGTTCACCCTACCCACCACAGTTGAGTGCACTCCGCAGCGGCGCGACCATCGTGGTCGGCACACCAGGCCGGGTGATCGATCATATGGAACGGGGAAGCCTGGACCTGAGCCAGGTCGAAATGTTTGTGCTCGACGAGGCTGACGAAATGCTCCGCATGGGCTTTTTGGAGCCTGTCGAGTTGATCCTGGAACGCCTGCCACCTGAGCGCCAAATCGCCCTATTCAGTGCCACCATGCCCAAAGAGATCAAGAAGATCTCAACACGTTTTTTGCGCAACCCGCAAACCATTGCAGTCGAGACTTCCGCGCTCACCGTGGACCACATCGAGCAATACTGGATCCGCACCCCCGCCCGAAGGAAGATGGACACCCTCCTTCGACTCCTTTTGGCTGACCCCACGGGCTACACATTGATTTTTTGTCGCACCCGCCGCGGCTGTGCTGAGGTGTGTGAGGCGTTGACCCGGCGCGGTGTGGCCGCCGACGCCATTCACGGTGACCTCAACCAAGCTGCACGGGAACGGGTGATCAACCGCATGCGGGCGAAGACCCTCAACGTACTCGTGGGCACCGACGTCGCAGCCAGAGGCCTCGATGTGAGCCACCTCACCCGCGTGATCAACCTTGATTACCCGGGCTCTGCCGAAACCTATACCCACCGTATCGGGCGGACCGGTCGCGCTGGAGCAAAAGGGCTGGCCATCACTTTGGTGACCCCCTCCGAGCAACGCAAGCTTCGGTATCTGAACAAATCGATCAAATACAATATTCCCGAAGCACAGGCCCCGACCAACACAGAAATCGCCAAACAACAGCGCAAGATTCTGTGGGCCGAAGTCGAGAAGGTTTTAACCAGCGTCGACTTGGTCCACGAGGTCGCCTTTATCAACGAGATGGCTGTAGAGGTCGACCCGGTCACCATGGCAGCCGCAGCCCTCCATATGCTCAACGCCGCCCGTGGAATGAATTTGGCTCCGCCCCAGCCCGAGCCCAAGCAAAACCGGCGTGAAAACCGAGAAGACGATGGTCACAGGAGCCGGCGGACCGACCGCGGGCCCCGGGATGATTCCGACTTCGCACGGGTCAACGAGGTGGAAATCTTTTTGGGTGTCGGTAAATTCGCTGGGGTTCGGCCCGGGGACATCGTGGGTGCCTTCGCCAATGAGTTTGGCGTCAACGGCGCCGATATCGGCCGGGTCATGCTCTTTGACAAAAATGCCTTCATCGGGCTTCCAAAAGAAGTCGCCACCCGGGTTTTGGCAGAGCACGAGAAGGTCACCATTCGCGGACGCACGACATACCTCTCCCTCGCTCGCGGGCGAAATGAAGAGGAACGAGGCGGGCCGCCCAGGCGCAAGACTAAGTCTTTCAATGGTGGCCCAAAACGGCCACATCACCGCCATAAAAAATTCAACAAATAGACCTTAGCGTGTCCGCGATGAACATCTCTCGCCGACGTCTGCTGCACACCGCTCTTCAGACCACCCTATTGGCGGGTTGCGGCGCTCGTCTCAAACACTTCCCTTTCGACACCGGTCAGCCAGACCCAGGTGACTCTCGGCTGCGGATAGACTTTTACGGGGTGGCATGCTTTCAGTTTTCGTGGGCTGGGTGTTCGGTCCTGCTGGACCCCTTTTTTAGCCGCCACCCCGCAAGAAAATCCCTTTTTGGCAAAATTGGGCCCGACCCAAAACAAGTAGACCCCTACCTCGACCGCCTCAAAACCGTCGACACCGTGTTGGTGGGCCACGGTCATTTTGACCATATGTTGGACCTGCCTTACCTCGCGACCCGACTCGCACCAAACCCAATGGTGCTCGCTAGTCGAACCCTTCAGCACAGCCTCGCACCTTTGGGCCTTCCCTTGCGATGGAAAATCGCAAACCCCATCGCCGCCACACCAGAGACCCCAGGGATATGGGTATACAACCCAAGCCGAACCCTCAGGTTTATGCCCATCGTGTCCAGTCACGCCAAGCATCTCGGGCCTTTTCACCTTTATAATCGGCAACTTCACCAAGACCGAAAATCCCCGCCCATCCGAGCGTCCCACCACCAAGAGGGCCAGCCCTACGCCTTCTTGATGGACACCCTCCGCAAAGACAACTCCATTGCCCACCGAATTTACATCCAAACCTCAACCGCTGGTTACCCATCGGGCACCTTTCCCCGCGCCCTTTTGAAAAACCGAGGCGTAGATGTGGCGGTGGTTTCAATGGATACCTGCAAAGCTGTGGCTCGGTCTAAACCCTCGATTCTGGACTTTGTGGACCCAAATGAGGTCTTTTTCGGCCACTGGGACAACTTTTTCAAGATCAAATCCGACACCCCGCATGAGGTTCCCAAAAGCAATCTCAACAAGTTGTACAAGTATTATCAGGGCGCCAACGACCGAATTTATCGCTTTCCGGCCATGGACTCTACCCACTTCATTCAGAGCAAATCGTCGTGAGCGTGGTTTTACCAGACAAATGTCGCGTGGTGGCTGCCCTGCTCGAACAGGTCGAGGCGGAGCTCGCTGGTGTCGAGGCGATGGCCGAGGCTACACGCAACGAGGCCACCAGCTCTGAAACCAAGTCCGAAGGTAAATACGATACCCGAGCCACTGAGGCGTCCTATCTCGCCAGAGGACAAGCCTGGCGAATCCTCGCCCTCAGAAGGTTTTCGGCCTGGCTTGCATCAGACGGCGCCACCCGGACACTCGAAGAACCCATGGTTCAGGTGGGTGCCCTCGTCCATATTTTTGGAGATCGAACAGAAATCGTCTACATCGCGCCTGTTGGAGGTGGAAAGGCGACAATTGACGGCCTGGTGGTCAGCGCCATCTCACCATCCTCACCGTTAGGCAAAGCGATGGTCGAGTTGGAGGTGGGCGATGCCTTCGAAGTGGATAGTCCCCGGGGACTGATCACCTTCGAGGTGTCAGCGATCGCCTAAACCGAGGAGCAAACCATGCTGATTCGCGCCACTGACATCGAAGTCTCCTTCGCCACCCACCTGGTTTTACGTGGGGCAGACATTTCCGTCAGCAAAGGCGAGTGTGTCGCCCTTATCGGCAATAACGGCTCAGGAAAGTCCACCTTGCTTCGGGTTTTGGCCGGCGACCTTTCCCCCAATCACGGCACAGTCGAACGCCACGCCCCAGCCGGTATGCTCGAACAGAATCCGACTTTGCCGGGCGAGACCATTCGCGACTCCCTCGAAGAGGCCCAGGCTTGGCATCAGCAGCTGATCGACAACTACCAAACAGCGATCGAAAGCGGAGATATGGACCGCGCTGGCACCATTCAAGATCGCCTCGATGATGTGGGCTGGGAGCTGAGCCACCAAGTCGCATCCATCGCTGACCGCCTGGGTGCCCCACCTTTGGATACACCGATTTCCGTTCTTTCTGGCGGCCAAAAACGACGGGTGGCCCTCGGCAGAGCCCTGCTAAAAACACCGGAACTGCTTCTGCTTGACGAGCCGACAAACCACCTCGACTCAGAGGCGATCGAGTGGTTGCAGAGCTTTTTGCAAGGCTACCGGGGCGGCGTCATTTTGGTCACTCACGACAGATACCTGCTCGAGGCTGTGGCCGACCGCATCGTGGAGGTCGAGGACGGCCAGACCATTTCATACAAGGGAAGCTACGCAGACTATTTGCTCGCAAGGGCCGAACGTCGCTCTCGACAAGAAAAAACCGAGCTAAGCCGCGTTGCAACCTTGGCCAGGGAAGCCGCCTGGGCATCGAGAAGCCCCGCCGCCCGAAGCACCAAACAAAGGGCTCGACTTAAACGGCTTGAAGTGCTCGAGGACGAACGTCCACTGCTGCGAGAGTCCAGCTTTGATCTGGACTTGCGGACCGGATTTAAGGGCGGTGCTGCGATGATCGAGTTTGCCCACGTGGACGGTGGCTACGGAGATAATGTACTCATCAAGGCCCTCACCACCGGCATCAAAGCCAAGTCCGTGGTGGGTATTTTAGGGCAGAATGGTGTCGGAAAATCAACCTTATTCAAGCTGATAAACCGGGACATCATGCCACTTGATGGCGCGATTTACCGCGCCCCTCGGGTGAAACTTGCGGTGATCGACCAAAGCCGGTCTGGCCTGGATGACACCGACACCCTCTTTGATGCAGCCGGCGGCGGAAACTCCCATGTGACCGTCGGAGATCACTCCGTTCATGTGGCGAGCTTTCTACGACGCTTTTTGTTTCGGGCAGACCAACACGCACAAAAAGTGGCCTCGCTCTCTGGCGGAGAACGCATGAGGCTTTTGCTCGCAAAACTGATGCTTTCCGGGGCGAACGTCATCTTGCTCGATGAGCCCACAAACGACCTCGACTTGATGACCCTGCGCATCCTGGAAGAAGCGTTGATTTCATTTGATGGTGCGAGCTTGGTCATCAGCCACGACCGCGCCCTTTTAGACCGTACATGCACGACCGTTCTCAGCTTTGAGGCCGATGGAAATGTCGTCAGCTACGCTTCGCGGCTTCAAGCCGTAAACGCCGCTGACAAGGCCAAAGCAAGTGCATCACCAAAGTCGTCATCCAACAAAAAGACAAAGAAATCTCCGCCAAAACCCCAAGCCCCTAAACTCAGCCATAGCGAAAGAAAACTCCTCGCGAAATTGCCTGCAAAACTCGAAGCCCTTGAGGCCGATAGGGACAAACTCGGTGAGCGTTTAGCCGACCCTAAAATTTACCAAGCTCCAGACGGAGAGGCCGCAAAACTGGGCCTCCAACTCAAAGGCGTCGAGGATGCGATCGCTCAGGCTTATGCCGAATGGGAAGCCCTAGAGCGGCGGGCCTAATGGTCTGACACATAGAGCGGATAGTTGTCGCTCAAACCGAAGCCAATCGGCAAAGTCCCAAAGGTGATGCCGGTAACGAAACCGGCGGTCCCTGAGGCCCAAACAAAGTGGCCCACCTGTACATCACCTAAAGAAAGTACACCCGGATAAATATTGGTCCGAAGCGCGGGGTCGTAGCCAGAGTCCACCTTGATGGAGGCCAATAACGAACCATTTCGTTCCCAAAACACGGCGCCCACCACATTGCCACGGGTGCCGCTCGGCACATACATTCGCGTCCCGTTTCGATACACAGGCATGAGTTGTATTTTTCGGTAACCCGAGGCCACAGTCCATGTGTCGCCGCCTTTGGTGTCGAAACTCAGGCCAAACAAGCCTTCGGTACCCCCGTAAAGGAACAAACGCACACCATCGATAAGCCCAGGGTCGATTCGAATGCTGTAGTTTTCTGCTGCGTTGTAGATACCGAGTTCGTTGAGCACCAAAGCCGGCTGGCCAGGCCAAAATTCTATCTGTACCGTGGTGCTGAAAAATTGGGCGACCGGGTCGAAGCTAAACAGCAACAGCCCCATGGGATTAAAAAAGTAAAAGTCGGCAATGGGATCGGGGTTTCCGCCCACATAAGCATTGTTTTCGACGGTCTCATTCAACATCGCGCCGGTCAACATTGTGCCGATTGACCACAAGGCTGGAAAGTTGAAACCCTCCCGGTCATACCATTCGGTCATCTTGCGCGAGACCATACCTTGGCCCAACAAATGAAGCGTATAGTTGGGCATCCACTGAGTGTATTCCGGGTTTCCAGGGTCTTTGTACGGAAACACCTCGTGAGCGAAAAACTCTCCGAAGCCACCATAGCGATCGATGGTATCTGCGGGGTGGCCAAGATTCCATAGGGTGTTGCCGAGGCCGGTCTGAAAGTCGATCTCATGGAAGGAGTTTGGATAAGAGTTGGACCGGGTAATATCGAAACCCAGGTTCAGAATATTCGAGGCTGGATTGAAGATGGCGTCGGTGCCGAAGTCTTGGTCGCGCAGAAAATAATACTGCCCGCCGTCGGCTTGAGCCGGGGCTGTGCCGAACACAGATAAAGCCCCAACACATAGCAATTTACTGAACGACTGATGCACCGATGGGGCCTCAGTAATGAAGCGGAATCAGCCGTTCCACTTCCTCAACGATCCGGTCGAGGACTTCTTCACCCTCAGCTCGCAGCACCGTGGCCACCATCAACATTTGCCGGCGCATGCCACCCTTCACATTGCCCTTGGTCTTAAGCCGCTTGGCCTCATCGACCGCGACGCGCACCTCATCGGACAGGTCCAACTCACCGTAATTAGCCGCCCGAAGTTTTACCAAACCCTTGGCGAGCGCGACGATGCGCTTGTTGGTGTTGTTTTGATCGGACCAACTCGAGCGAGGGGTAAAATGGAACTCACCCTCGCCTTCGGGGTCTTCGTCGTCACGGCTCCATTGGAACTTCTTTCGGGCCATCGGGTCCACCTTCAAGGATATCATAGCCTTAATTGGAAACCCTACCCACAGCCACGGCGGTACCCTTAGCAGGGCGGGTACACGGTGGGCCGGCCCATCGCGGGCTAAGTCTTGGACCTCAAACTGACCGCGAGCCCAGCGGATACCACGATGAAGCCGCCAACCCACACATGAACACTTGGCCATCCGCCAAAAAACAACACATCAAAGGCTATCCCCCATACTGGGCCAATAAAGCGTACTGCAGCCACCCGGCTCGCCGTGTCCAACGAATAAGCTTTGGTGATCAAAAGCTGGCCTGCTGCCGTGAACACCCCAACCCCCACCAGCGGTGGCCACATGGCCGATGAGGGAACGGTGAGTGACCCATCTTGGGCGAGGGACAAAAAAATGGCCGCTGAGCACACTGCGATCTGCATCCAAAATACGATTGCCCCAGCATTTTCGTCTTTTAGTCCGCGCAAGGCAATATGCGCTCCGGCAGACAACACACTCGCAGCGAGCGCCCACAAGCCCCAAATATTTCCGGTCGACAACTTGGGTGCAATCAAGATGAACGTGCCAACCAAACCGAGGGCCAGCAACATCCAGGTACGGGCCTGGGGCCGTTCGGCACGACCCAAAAAAACGGGTGCTCCCAAGGCGATGAGGACCGGCTGAAGCTTGGTAATGAGGTTGGTGTCGGCAAGCGCCAATCCCTTTAGCGCGGTGAAAAAACACAACATGGCAGCAAAGCCCAATGTGACCCTAAGGGCAAAAACTGCCTTCTTTTGTACATGAAGCGAAGCGCTGCGGACGAACCACCAAGCGAATGGGATGGCCACCACCGACCGCCACACCACAATATCGAGTACGCCCAACTCTACCCGCGCCATTTTGACCATGGCCGAGTTGGCCGTCAGCACCAAGGTGGCGACGACCATCAGCAAGGGACCGCTGTTCATGGGAAGCCCTTCGCTCTAGGCCCTAAAAAGGAGCGAAACTGCCGCCATTTTCGTCGCATGATGCCAGAGCCTGGTCGGCCGAAATACCACTGTAAAAGTACATCACGTAGCTGGCTGCCTCCACAGGATTACCCGCGTCGTCCCGACCAAACAAATCGGAACACACCGATACGGCTCCGTCTGGGCAGCCCTCAGCAAGATAAACCATGGCAGCACCACCGTTCTCGACGGAGTAATCAGAGCTGGCCTGACAAGATGCCTCTTCTTGCCCCGCCCAAGCAGGACCGGTGAAGGCATTGCATGCGACGGATTCTTGGTAGCAACCTGGGGCGTCGCTGACGCCATCGTCGCTGACGCCATCGTCGATGTCTTCTTCGCCGGTATCGACCAAAGCTGCCCCCGAGTCGTCAACCGTCGGCGCCTTGTCCCCACATGCTGAAACTGTGAAAGCAAAAGCAGAAATAATAAAAAATCGGGTCATGGTCACTCCTCAAAAATGGTTCCTAGACCACCGCATAAGAACTCCAGGCCAGAGGTGCCACTAAAGCCACGCCAGGCTACACCCGTTCAGCAATCCTATGTTTATAAAGGCCGAAAATGTACAGCGCTCGCCAATTATGCTCCGCCATCCTTATTTTCGCCACAGGCCTTTATAGCCCGACCGCCGACGCCATCGTTGCGGCCTTTGTCAGTGACACATCCGCCTCTCCGGGTACCGAGGCCAGTATCCAAATCGAGGTGGCCACCCACGAGATTCTCACGGACTTCACATTGGAGCTCGTTTACGACAACAGCCTTGTGTCGGTGTCATCGGTCACAGCGGGTACCCTGCTAGACGGCTGGGGAGATGCCGGTTTGGTTTGGACCGACGATGCAGACGCGGGTACCCTCACGCTCATCGGAGCCGCACACGACATGCCCCCCGTCAGTTGGACCACCGGAAACATGGTTGACATTGTATTCAACGTCGACGGTGATGCACCTTTTGACGCTGTGAGCCCCCTCAGCCTGGATATCGCGGCATTTTTTGGACCCGACGGTACTGAGCACATGTCCTTCCAGGAAAATGGCTCAATCACCATCACCGACCCCGACGCGCCACCACCTCCAGAGCCCCTCAGCCTTCACTTGCAAGTGCCCGATATCACCGTGGTGCCAGGTGAGGATGTCCTGATAGACGTCATCCTCGTGGCCGATGCGCCCACCATCGCGGTCGCCTTCACCTTGTGGGTTGATGATTCGGTCTTTAGCGTGGACACCACACGCGATGTGGTGGTGACCGAGTTGGCATCACCCGCAGCCGCCTCATCTATAGCCATCTCCCCCGCACAACATGCCTATGCAATGGGCACCACGGTAGACGGTCCATACATGGAACCTGTCGATGGGGTGGTTTTGCAACTTCCCTACACCGTGTCTTCTAGTGCAGAGCCCGGGCTGCGCTCATTAATGCTGGCCGCCACCGACGGCTTCGTCATGCTCGATGGCATGGTCACCAATGTCGAGGTCGAGAGCACCTCGGGCATCGTCACCATCGTTGCACTTGAGTCAGACGACACCGGCATGGAAGAAGACACCGGCATGGAAGAAGACACCGGCATGGCCGAAGACACCGGCGACGACGACCCAGTTGACGACGCCGACGGCCCAGACCCTATTTCTGGTACCGAGAGCACAACCACAGAAAAAAATGCTGGCTGTGGCTGTGCGATGGTCGGGTCCGAATCAAGCTTTTGGTGGGCCTTGATCCCAGGGATCGCCATCGCGGTCCGAAGGCGCTCCAGCCGCACCTAGGTACCCGCCTAGGCCACAGCCCGCGCAGACTGCTCCACGGCTACCTCTTTTCGCAAGTACTTCGCCAACTCACGCATGCCGTCGACCCCGACTTGCTCGCCAAAGACACCGCTGTAATTCGTGGTTCCGTTAATATCATAGGTGTAACGCCGACCATCTTCGTCCTCGATAAACTCGATGCCCGCTAAATCGATACCCTCGCCTTTGCACATCTGAATATATTTAAGCACCAGGGGGTCATCAGCCGCTAACGGAGAACGGGCAAATTTACTGGCTGGACCCTCGGCCGGGCACACATCTGGCCCCCCGCCATCACCTATCTGGCAAGCATCAGAGGGGCAGAGCTCAAAGCCATCAGCGGTGTTGGACTGCATGGCGAGCACAAAATCGCCGCCCACAATCTCGACCCGGGTGATGAAGGGCTGTGGTGACTCAATATACTGCTGTAAAATCACCTTCCCACCCGGTCCTGGGTCAAACTTGGGGTCGTCGAGCCATAGTTCAAGCGAATCCACCCCCTCAAAAAGTCGGATACCCAAGCCCTTTCCACCTTGGTTGTGTTTGGTGATAAACGGACCGTCGAACGTTCGTGCTGCTTTCAAAATCGATGATTTACCCAGGGCCAATACAGTACGCGGTGTGTCGATTCCCCACTTGGTCAACACCAGGTCTTGGCGAAGCTTGCTAACCTCCAGCTCAAACGCACCCAGCCCATTGATGACCCGACGCCCATGGGCCTCAAGCCAATACAACACCTCACGACCAAGCTCTATGGTGGCCGAATGGCCACGGGTGTGGGACGAAGGGCTAATGCGGTTGATCCAAATGCCCTCAGCTGGCGATTGAAGCGGGTCGATGACACCCTCAACCAAGGCGATGGTGCGGACATCGGTAAAGCCCTCGGCGGCCAGGCCCTCCAACAAAGGCGGTAGCCACGCCGGGTTCTCATATAAAACGTGAACAGGGGGAAGTGTGGACATGTGTACTCTCCATGCCCCGATATTTCAAACGCCCCAAAACCAATTGAGCCGCCCGAATAACGGGGCGGCTCGTGGGTTTAGACGTTCAAGTCTTCGCTCAGCCAGCCCCGTACGCACAACAACACAGACAACATGTGACTGCGAGTTTGACGTTCTGGGATGACCACTTGGAAGACATGCCGGCATGGTAGGTCGGCGAGCACATGCTGGCAAGGGTTTTTTGTGTGACCCAATGGCTGAGCGTGTAGCAATACGCATCGGCCTTAGGCGATACCCACGATCTCGCCATCCACCACATCGATCAACTCGGCTTGCGGCTTGGCTGGTAAACCCGGCATGCGCATGATGTCACCGGTCAACACCACCAAAAACCCCGCACCCGCGTTGAGTCTCACCCCTCGGACGGTCAAATCAAAACCCGTTGGACGTCCGCGACGCTTTGGGTTGTCAGAAAAGGAGCTCTGTGTTTTGGCGACACAAATCGGCAAACCTCCAAAGCCCAAACCCTCAATCACGCCAATTTCCTTGAGGGCCGATGCACTAAACACAACATTTGATGCACCATAAATTTGAGTGGCGACCGCTCTAATCTTGTCCTCGACAGGGTCACTCCAACGGTAAACAGGCTGCAAAGGAGCCTGCTCACCCTTGGCCATTTCTACCAATATTCGCGCCAAATCCTCTGCGCCCGCTCCACCGCGCGCAAAGTGATCACACATGGCGTACGGTATCCCCCGGTCGATACAAAACTGCTCAATCACCGCGAGCTCTTCGTCGGAGTCGGTGTGAAAACGGTTGATAGCCACCACCGCCTTTTTGCCAAACTTGGCCACATTGTCGAGATGACCTTCGAGATTACAAAGCCCTATCTCGACCTTCTCTGCTGAAGGAATCGTCAACTCTCGCCGGGTTTTGATGCCCCCGTGAACTTTCAGCGCCCGAACCGTCGCCACCATCACCACAGCGAGCACATCGAGCCCTGCGCCCACACACTTGATATCGAAAAACTTCTCACCGCCCAAGTCGAAGCCAAACCCAGCCTCGGTCACCGTCCAGTCTGCGAGGCTCATGGCCATCTTGGTGGCCACAACCGAGTTGCATCCATGAGCAATGTTGGCAAAGGGCCCACCATGAATCAACACCGGTGTACCCTCAAGGGTTTGCACCAGGTTGGGCATCATCGCCTCGTTGAGCAATGCGAGCATGGCACCGGTGACATTCAGCTGCCCCGCGAGCACCGTGTCACCCGAGGTGTCATAGGCCACAACCGCACGGTCAATTCGCCCTCGCAGGTCTTCACGGTCTTCGGCCAAGCACAAAATCGCCATGATTTCGCTGGCCGCGGTGATGTCGAAGCCTGTCTCTCGGGGCACCCCTTGGTTGGGGCCGCCCAAGCCCACCATGACGTTTCGCAAGGCCCGGTCATTCATGTCCATGACCCGACGCCAAACCACACGGCGGGTATCTATATTGAGTTGGTTTCCATGATGCAGATGATTGTCGATGGCCGCAGACAGCAGGTTGTGTGCAGCGGTGATCGCATGAAAATCACCGGTAAAATGAAGGTTGATACTGCCGGAAGGCACGACTTGGCTGTAACCGCCACCTGTGGCCCCACCCTTGATTCCCATACAAGGACCCAAGCTAGGCTCTCGCAAAGCCAAGCATACCGACTCACCTATCCGGGCCAAAGCACAGCCCAAACCGATGGTGGTGGTGGTCTTGCCTTCGCCGGCTCGGGTGGGGGTGATGGCACTCACCAAAACCAATTTGGCCGGGGTGTCTCTCTTCCGCTTGAGCACAGACAAGTCCACCTTGGCCTTATCCCTACCGTACGGGTACAAATCTTTTTCGCCAAGCCCGAGCTCAGCCGCGACATCTACGATGGATTTGGTGGTCACAGAGGCGGCGATCTCAACATCTGTCAACATCTCAAGCTCCTTGAGAAAATACGCGTTCCAAAATCATGTCAGCACGACGAATATACCAAGCGGGGTCAGCCAAGGCGTCCAGCGCATCGTCTTCGAGGCATACATCGTTGTCGGCCTTGAGAAGTTCCAGCAACGGCTTCCCACTTTCCCAACCCTCAAGCGCGTTGCGTTGCACCAGCGAATAGCTATCCTCTCGACTCATCCCGGTCTCAACCAGCCCAAGCATGACCCGTTGGGCATAAAAAAGGCCCCCCGTCTTTTCCATATTTTTGAGCATCGTTTCCGGGTAAACAATCAAGCCGTCCATCAAGCCCCGAAGCCGGCTGAGCATAAAGTGCACACATACATTGGCATCTGGCCCTGCGACACGCTCGACAGACGAGTGACTGATGTCTCGCTCGTGCCACAGCACCACATTATCCATGGCCATATTGGCGTAACCCCGAGCCATTCGCGCCTGACCCGTGAGGTTTTCACTCAATATCGGGTTCTTTTTATGAGGCATCGCACTCGAGCCTTTTTGACCCTTGGTGAAGTACTCCTGGGCCTCAAACACCTCTGTCCGTTGTAGATGTCGGACCTCAACCGCAATTTTTTCAACTGTGGTCGCAACCAAGGCCAAACAATGAAAATAGTGCGCGTGACGGTCTCGTTGCACCACTTGATTTGATGCGGGCGCAGGCGTCAGGCCAAGTTGCTCGCATACATGAGCCTCGACCGAGGCATCCAAGTGGGCAAACGTACCCACAGCACCCGAAATTTGCCCGACCGCAACCTCGTCGATCGCACGGCGAATACGCACATGCCCACGACGGAGTTCATCCCAAAAAATAGCGAGCTTGATCCCAAAAGTGGTGGGCTCGGCGTGAATGCCATGAGAGCGTCCCATACAAAGGGTGTGAGCATGCTCTCGGCTCCGCCGCTCAATGACCTCTAAAACGGACTCGAGGGTCTCCAAAATCAACTCACCAGACTGCTTGAGTTGCACTGCAAAGGTCGTATCGAGCACATCGGAGCTGGTCATCCCCTTGTGCAGATGCCGTGCAGGTTCACCAATCACCTCGGCCACGCCGGTCAGAAAAGCGATGACATCATGCTTGAGCGTGCGGTCGAGCTCTGCGATGCGATCGAGAGGGAAACGCTCAGGCAACATCGATGCAGCGCCTGTCCGACATGCAACAGCAGTCCCCGCCGGCACTGTCCCCAAATGCTCCATGGCCTCACAGGCGAGCAGCTCCACCTCCAACATAATCGACGCTTTGCGTTGCTCGGACCAAATCGCGGCCATCTCTGGCTTGGTGTAACGGTCGATCATAATGAAGCTCCTGCGGGTCTGTTAATTGTAGGCGCCACCCACACCGAGAGGCTCGAGTGGCGTGTCTTGAGTAGCGAGATGAAGGGTCACACGATTGGCAGCGCCAGCAGAATGAAGCGCCATCGCCGCCTCCTGCAGTGCACGCTCTGGCGAATTATTTTCACCTGACAGGTGCGCGAGGATGAGGTGCTCAAGGTGTGGCCCCACACTCTCGGCCAGCATCGCAGCAGACTGCGCATTGGACAAATGCCCATGAGACGAACGGATACGCTGCTTCACCGACCACGCATACGGGCCGTCAAGCAACATCTCGACATCATGGTTGAACTCCAACACCGCCACAGACAACGAGGCCAGCTTTTGGCTCACCAATGTCGTCGGCCGACCCAAATCGGTAATCACCCCAACCCACCGTTGGCCAATCCCGACACGAAAGGCGACGGGGTCGGCTGTGTCGTGTGGGATGGAGAATGGGTCCACCACCAAACCACCCACACGAAACGCACGCCCGGCAGCGATGGTTTCCAAGCACGACGGAACCATCGCAGACTTCAGAGCCTGAGCCGTGCCTTGGGTCATGAAAAATGGCACATCTCGCCCAGTGTCCTTTTTAAGGCGATTGCACAGAACCCGGGCAGCCCCCGCATGGTCGCCGTGCTCATGGGTCACCAGGACCGCATCGATGGGCGCGTCGCCAAGGCCCACATCATTCATCCGCTTTAAAATTTGCTTGGTCGATGGCCCGCAATCGATCAACACGCCACTCCGACCGTCACCCACATAGGCGCAATTGCCCCTCGACCCAGATGAGAGGACCGCTACAAATGCATCGCGGGGGGGGAGTTTTGGCACAGCACCGCCTATCACGATGATCAACCAGACGCCCCGCCTGGTTTTAGGGATCTGTGGAAGAGTTTTTGGGGCCCGCACACGACCACGCCAAAACGAGTTGGATACGCTACGTTGCCCCACAATGCTCAACAGCCTCGCCAATATTGGACGCTTTGGAAACTTCTCCGCACAAATCGCGGTCAGAGTCGGACGGCGCCCGTTTTTTTATCGCGAAATCATCGCGCAGTTGTGGAGCACGACAACCCAGTGTGTCCTACCCGTCATGGCGGTCACCTTTCCTTTTGGAATGGTGATGGCCCTCCAAGGCCTTGAGATCTTTCGAATGTTTGGCGCCGAGCGGATGCTCTCATCCCTGATCAGCATCGCCACCCTCCGCGAGCTTTCGCCGGTGCTCGCCTCGGTGCTTGTGGCCGCCCAAGGGGGCTCGAGCTGCGCGGCCTCTCTCGGTGCCATGCGCATCAAAGAAGAACTCGACGCCACAGAGGTGATGGCCGTCGACTCCATCAAATTCCATGTGGTACCCCGAGTGATCGCGATGACTATCGCCTGCCCTTTGCTAAATATTGCAGGCTCGATCGCGGGCGTGGCCGGTGGATACTTCACGGCCGTTTACATCAAACATGAATCCGGGGGCATCTTTTTGACGGAGTTGTGGGCATTTATGGGCCCGATGGACGTCTACGGCGGGCTGATAAAGACCACCATCTTCGGCCTCACCATCGGACTGATCAGCTGCTACCACGGCTTTCGGGCGACGGGGGGCGCAGCAGGCGTGGGTAAGGCCGTCAACGACACCGTCGTCCACAGTGTGGTCGCCTTTATCACCCTCAACTATTTCCTTACATCGGCCTTGTTCGGCGCGGTTGCACCATGACAATCGTGGCCAAAAAACTCGCTGGAATCGGCCAGTACGGACTGTGGGTCGCTCGATTTGTGCGGGCGGTCATCACCCACGGGCCGCCCAAGGGCCAAACCCTGCACGAGGCCTACCGCATCGGTGTCAAGAGCCTGCCGATCTTGGTGATCATCTCCGCATTCGTGGGCACCAACCTGGCACTTCAGGGATACAACGCGTTCAAGCCCATTGGCGGTCAGCGATTGGTCGGCATGTTTGTCGCCTTGGCTGGCGTGCGGGAGATGGCAGCCATCATCGCTGCGGCCATGATCGCGGCCAAAGCCGGTACCGAAATGGCCAGTCAAATTGGAATCATGCGAATTCGCGAGCAGATCGACGCGCTCGAGGTCATGGCGGTCAACCCCCTCGCCTATTTGGTGGCCCCACGAATGATTGGCATCATGTTGATGCTGCCCGCCCTGACCATCATCGCCATCTTTGTCATGCTCACCGCAGCCTACACAGTCAGCGTTTATCAACTCGGTCTCCCAGGGCACGAGTTCATACATTTCGCCTCCGAGATCATCGAGCCCGTCGACTTTTTATACGGCGCCATCAAAGCGATGTTTTTCGGTCTGATCATTTGCACCATCAGCTGCTACCACGGTTTTCATTGCGGGAAGGGCCCAGAGGGTGTGGGCGCCGCTACCAACCGTGCAGTGGTGACATCAAGCGTTATCTGTATCGTGCTGAACTACTTTGTCAGTGAGCTGCTGTACGGAGGTGCGCTGTGATCGAGCTTCGTAATGTCTCCAAGTCCTTTGGAGACAACGTCATCTTGAGAGACATCTCGCTCAAGATTCCCC
>OBJC01000052.1_pt1 | contig 24048 bp, 16 predicted proteins | sample 1481521 | NCBI WGS metagenome assembly OBJC01 (sample SAMEA2341961, study PRJEB22496) | metagenome | biome: marine; feature: hydrothermal vent; material: water | place: Pacific Ocean | collected 2011/2012 | reverse complement strand
CCTCGTCAGCGAGGCGGTTCAGCCGGAGCTACAGTGAGTACATCATGTACTGCAGCGTCAGCACCACATCTGAATCTGCATTATTCGCCACCCTGAAGGTCGAAAATGCAACTTTTCCATCACCCGAGGTAAAGCTCACCAACAAGGGCGAGTTGGACAAGGTGAAGATGTTGATCCCCTGACGGTAATCAATCTTCCCGGTCAAGTGCACACTCACCGTGTCGGCCACACCCTCAATCGGTGGCCACACCGGCAAATCATACTCAACATCCGTGTAGTCAGTCTCCAACCAAGCGGCGAGCGCCCCGTCAGACACCGTCGCAGTCACAATGCCGTATTCCCCCAACTGCGCGGCATCGGGCACCTCGTCAGCACCCACAAAGTCAATGGCCTCAGGCCACGCCCGCTCCACCACATCATAGGCCCAATCGCTCGCATACACCGCACCACCCGCAGCCACATAAGCCCGCAGGTTTTCGATGATAAGATCATGGGCATACACAGGCTCAGTCGGCCCAGGATCGTCGCCACCACCACCGGTATCGCCGCCAAATCCAGTGTCGCCGTCTTCAGGCGCATCGTCTTCAGGCGCATCGGGCACATCGGGCACATCACCCGTGTCATCAAAGATCGAGTCGGGGCCACCATCGCCACCATCATCATCATCATCATCAGGCGGCACAGGATAAATCAAACCCGCCTCGACATGACCACCATTGAAAATGATGATGTCGTACAACAACATCTTGTCCAAATCCATCAAAAATCCAGCCATTTCGGCCGCCACCAAGCCATCGACCAACTCGTAGTTGGCAAAGCCCATATGGCCCAAAACCTCTTGGAACTCGTCATAGTCGCCCGTCACCACAGCGACGTCCAACTCCAGCGGGTCAAAGCAATCTGGCTCCTCAATCACCACAGACTCACCGCCGCCAACAGCCACGGAATGCGTCTCGAGCACCTCACCACCAAACTGAATGTAGACGGTGTATGTGGAGCCCGCGGGCATGTCGTCGAGCAAAAAATACCCATCCCGATCGGTATAAGACTTGCGGGTGTCATACAATTTGCCAGAACCATCGATCAAGTTGGCATAAGCCATCGCGTCGGGCAGCCAGTGGCGCCCTGATGGGTCACAAACACGCCCAAGAATGGTACCGGCAGGCTCACCAGGCGGCGTGGAGTTGTCTTTGAAAAAGGTCGTCTCGGAGCAAGCGGTGAGCGTTGCTGCGGCAATCGAAAGATACAGTCCAAGACGCATGGCGTCCTCCTGATAAAATAAGCCGGGGGCGTGATGTCTGGAAGGTAGCCTTAGCAACCCCCGAAGGTCAACATGAACTTGGCTTTGTCACGACTTTGAGGCCATCCAGTCTCCTGATCGACCCCCGCGTTTTTCGAGCAAACGCACACCCTCGATGCGCATAGAGCGGTCTATCGCTTTGGTCATATCGTACACCGTCAAAGCCGCAGCGCTCACAGCCGAGAGGGCCTCCATCTCCACGCCGGTCCGCCAAAACGCCGACACAACCGCCTCGATCCGAACCCCACCATCCACGGCCTCTACGCTCACCTTCACCGCATCGAGCGGCAGCGGATGACACAATGGAATCAAATCCGCAGTGCGTTTGGCACCTTGAATGCCGGCGATTTCTGCGATGCGGGTCACATCACCCTTTTTCACCTGGCCGGATGTGATCGCCACCAAGGCCGCCGAGGACATGCGCACAAAACCCTCGGCCCTCGCCACACGTTGGGTGTTTTCCTTCGCGCTCACATCCACCATTTGAGGACGACCGCTCTCGTCGATATGCGTCAGTTTCTTGCTCATGGGTTCCGCCAAATCGGACAGGTCAAGCACCTCGGCCCACCCCGCCCTCTGGACAGCTCACTGCCCACCAAATGAATGGCAATACGACGCCCGCTCTCAAAAAGCGCGTCGACATTACCGCCAAAATCTCCACTCAATATACTCAAATATCCCGCCGGACTGACCACCTCAAAACCCGCCTCGGACATGGCCACAGCCGTGCGATGATTTCGGGCATAGCCCACCACCACGCCCGGCCCCAAAGCCATATAGTTTGCCCCGTCCGTCCACTGCTCTCGCCGCGAATGAATCGGATGGCCGCCCCCACACGGCACCACCGCCAGCGGATGGTCAAAAGCCGCAAGTACCTCGACCAAATGCCCGTCTAAATCGGCCACAACCGTGCGGCCGTCAACCCGACTCAAGCTGAGCACCTTGGCCTCTTCTGGCCCGCCAGCCTCTAGCAAAGGCTTGTAGATCACCCCCGCTTGCCGATCGGTCAGCGTAAACACCGTGTCCAAATGCATGGCACTGCGCTGCTTGGGCATCTCCACCACCAACACAGTCTCCAGCTTTTCTTGTTCGAGCAGCTCGGTGGCCAATCGGATGATCATCGCCCAACTGGTGCGCTCAGATGCACCGATGACCGCCAACTTGGGCGACAACACCAACACATCGCCACCCTCAATCGTGAGCGGAGAAGACCCTGCGCCTTGAGCGACACCGGTACAGCTCGTGGCGATGCGCGCAGATTCAAAACGGGGATGGGCCTCGAAAACGCTCCACGCCAGCAAGGTCTCACGACGACGGGCACGCTTGTTGGCATTGCCCACCACCACGGTTTGACCGACCACCGCCGCCAAGTCACGGGTAAAAATGAGATTGGGTGCCGGGGCAAATAATGCCTCACCATCGACCATTCCACCCACAGTTCCGACCACCATCGATGCCGCGAGCGACTCAGCCGAGCAGCCTTCGAGCTTGGCCGCATCCACATCGCTCAAAGCCTCAAGCCGTGCCACCTGAGCGATCAGCGCCCCTCGCCGCGCCCCATCATCGAGAACATCGCTCAGCAAGCTCTGAAAATGTACCACCTCTGCCACACTGGCCAAAACATCGCATAATTGACGGTGCTCATCGGCCGCTGCACGCACATCAACCAGGTCGTCAAAGAGCAGATAGCGGGGACTCGCCGGATGGATGTGCTCGGGCAACATGCGCTCGAGCGCCGCACCCGGTGGATGAACGATGACCGTCCGCAGACGACCGACTTCGCTGACAACAGAGATCATGCACCGGGCCTAACACAGCAGGTGCGATAGGCTTGGCCCCATGAAGCGCACCATCGCCATCTTGTACCGTAAGGCTGCCAACGGGGAGCTGCCCCTGTCGACCACTTGGTGGGCAAAACACCTGCTTAATACCGTTCATCTCGCGGTCATCGTGGTTCAACAGACCGCCGGCGACAGGCTTCATGTACGCTCCGCCACTTTGTCGTATTGGTCAGCGGTGGGTGCCGTGCCCCTGATGGTCCTCGCCTTCGCCCTCACAGGCCAACTCGGGCTCACAGAGGCCACGGTCAACGGTGTTCGGGGCTTGTTGTACGACACGGTCTTATCCGAATCGGTCGGCCAAGAGCTCACAGCCATCTTGGAAACCATGCTCCGCCAGGTAGACTTGGGTGCCGTGGGCCTGGTCGGCGTACTGGGCCTGATGGCCATCACCAGCCAGATTTACTTCCAGGTCGAGTTGGCCGTCAACGACATCTTCTCGACCCGCCTCAACAGAAGTTGGTTGTGGCGCTTCGTGCTTTTCAACCTCTCGGTCGTCATCGCGCCCCTCATCGTCGCGACAGGCGTGGTCATCAGCGCATCCATTCCTGAGAGTGCAGCCACCTTTGGCTTTGTTGTGCCCTGGCTCATGACCTCTCTCGCATTTGTCTTGGCCATAAAATACCTCCCAAACACCCCCGTGAAGTGGCGCTCAGCCATCATCGGCGGACTGGTTTCGGCTGCACTTTTTGAGGCCGCCAAGAGCGGGTTCACCCTGTACACCGATTTGCTGGGCACCAAAGACAGCATGGCCCGGCTTTATGGCTCGGTCGCATTTGTGCCGGTCTTTTTGATCTGGCTGAATTTCGTATGGCTGGTCATCTTGATGGGTGTGGAGCTGTCCTATGTGATCGACAAAGGCAGCCAACTTCTCGACATCCAACGCGAGATCGCCGCAGACCCCCACGCGATGCGACGAAGCCCCGATGGCCTATTCGCCGTCGGCATTCTTTTGGCCCTGTACGATTTGGAGCAGGACTTGCCCGCTTCCGTCGCACAGATCGCCGAGTTGGCAGGCGTGCCCCGGCACCACGCCCTTGAGGCCCTCGAAGTGCTCGAGGACGCTGGGGTGGTCTCCAAAAGTCCAAATGAGCGTTGGCGTGCCGTCCATGAATCTGCAGACATCACCGCTTCTGAGGTTTTGCGCGCCTGGCAAAGCATGGCGACGCCCCAGTGGAGCACCCACGGTCCGGCCCAACGCTTGGTCGGCACCATGCAGCTCAAGCTCGAGCACTCGGCCAACACATCGATGGCAAGTCTGAGGGCTGAGGTTCAGGCTTGAAACCGGCCATTGCCCTCCTCGCAACCCTTGTTGTTGGTGGGGCTTCACTCGGTGTGGCTCAGTATGCGGGTAGCCGCTGGATAGAAAACGAGCTGAGCACCGAAAATATCCGTTGGGAGCGGAGGCGCTTGGGGTTGACCCAGTGGACATGGCACGAGCTCTCGGCGCCAGGGTTGACCATCGACAAAGTCGATATCGAGCTTGATTGGCCCATCCGGTTGAGTCTCTCCGCACCCAATATCGACCTAAAACACTTCAAAAAAAATGCTCATTCCACCGGTGATTCATCCGTGGGATCCACCATCACTGCCCATCGCGCACAGCCATCAAAATCGACCAGCGAAAATCCTGGCTGGCGACCAAAGTTTAGGCTCAGCACCCACGATATGACCCTGCGTTGGGAGGATGAAACCCTCACCCAAAATATGGCCGGCACACTCTACCCACACCTCGATATTTCCGATGGAGCCACCGCCATCATTGGCGACTGGGGGATACAATCAAAGGTGAGATTGGCCGGCGAAATCAGCGGTGAATTTCCACATCCTCATATCCATGGTCAAGGCAAACTCCGCTTCTCAATCGGCGACACGATCTCCTTTGATTTAGACTTTCCAGACACCGCCCTCGACCACCCAACCATCAGAGAAACGCCGCTACCGCCCACGGCAATGACCGCCAAAGGTGTGTGGAACCAGGCCACGGGCGAGCTGGCTGCCGAGGGCGCGCTTGGGGGTATCGCTTGGAGCCTCCTCGGCACCGCCTCACCCAAAGCACACACGCTTCAGTTTAGGGTACCGCTGACCCCCCTAAGCCAAGTCGTGGCCTTGTTTGGTTCTGGAATTCCAGAGGCCAAGACCGCAGAGATTCATGGTGAAGTGGGCCTGACCCTCGATGTAAAAGGGCCGCCCAGAACATGGACCATCTCACCTGGGGCCAAAGACCTGGCCGTCTCCAAGGCGCTGCCGGCCAATTTTGGTCGAGGCCTTATCCGATGGACTTCGGCCGCCGATGGCCGCATTCACACCACCGGCCCACGGGTCCGCGGTTGGGCAAGCCGCAGCAGATCCGGCAAGATGCCCGCCGCCGTCATCGCCGCTGAAGACATCCGGTTTCGCTCCCATCCTGGCTTTGATCTGCTCGCGATCGGCGAGGCGTTGGGCAATGCAAAATCAGAGGAACGCATGCGGGGTGGCTCCACAATCACCCAGCAACTGGCGAAAAATCTCTTTTTGGACGGGCGGCGTACCCTGCAGCGCAAGCTCCGTGAATTGCTCCTCGCGCTCAGCCTTGAGTCCCGGATGAGCAAAGATGCAATCATTACACTTTACTTAAATATTATACAGTTCGGACCTGGAATTACCGGAATAAACCAAGCGGCAGATTCATGGTTTTTGAAACGCCCGGCCCAGCTCAGCTACCGGGAGGCTGCCTTTTTGGCATCGATCCTACCAGCGCCCAATATGTGGCATCGAAAGATATCCCAAACTGGACGGCCGCCAGTCGCTCGGGTGAACGGTGTACTGGACCGCATGCGCCGGCGAGGGAGCCTGAGTGCTGCAGAACATGCCAAAGCGAAGGCTGAGACCCTAAGGATTATCCCGCCCAAAGCGCGCTAATCTAGGACCACATCAAGATTAAGGGCAGGAGTCCACAAAGCCATAGCCTGTACCGCTGGCCTCTCCGCCGGTGAGCGTGTTGCTAAGGTCTGAAAATGACCAAAGCCCAGCCAGGCCCTGAGTGTCGCTTGGGTCTGCAATCTCTGTGGACATGCCCGTGTGCATCACCCCGAGCGCAAAACGAAATTCATCGATGCTATTGGTCCAACTCAGATCATCTGAGCCCGTCGATGCGATGTGCAACACCTCGTCCTCAGGAACCGACAACAGCGCCTCCACCGGCACTGGGTCTGCAGCCATTTCCCCATCAAGGTACATGCGCAGTTGGGATTGCTCGTGGTCATAAACCGCTGCGATATGATGCCAGCCCACCTCCGGCATGGCCATGGCGACGATGCTGGGCCCCATCTGAAAGCTCAGTTGGCCGGCGCTAACGCCAAGGGACCACGCTTTATCTTTGCCTAAACCCACCATCATCACCGGCTCGTCGGTCTCGAGCACCGAAAGCCAAGCCCACAAATCAAAACTGAAGCTCGAGGATGTGTACAGGCTCCCACCGACAACATCGGTGGCCTGGATCGCGAGATGGGCGTTTTCCCCAAAGACGACCGAAGAACACGGGTGAGCCATCACACCGGTGTCGTCAGCATCGCTGTCAGCATCGGTGTCGGCATCGGCATCGGCGTCGGCGTTCGCCTTATTGGCTTCTGGCCACGCTCTCGGCGGCGGCAAACACCCAACAAAACACAAGGCTGTAAAATAAATCGTTCGCAACACATCTACCTTCATTCTTCTTATTCATCACAGCGGCTCGTGCCGTGTAGCGCCATCAGGTTAGCGCACTCGCCCACATGGAGCCGAATATGCAGCGTCAATTTGAAGAAGGCACCACCCTTGACCGGTTCATCTTCGAGACCACCAAAACCCATGCAGACGCCACAGGGCAATTTGCCACCTTGCTCCGACAAGTGGGACTGGCCAGCCGTTTGGTCTCCGCGCGGGTCAACCGAGCGGGGTTGGCCGGCATGTTGGGGGCCACCGGAGAGAAGAACGTCCAAGGTGAATTGGTCCAAAAACTCGATATTTATGCCAACGACGCCTTTAAACACGCCCTCGAACACCCCGGCGTGTGCGCAGCGATCGTCTCCGAAGAAGATGAAGGCCCTACGCTACCCCCCGAACGCTTTCACTCTGGGCGCTATGTCTTTTGCATGGACCCCCTCGATGGCTCCTCAAACATCGACGTCAATGCCACCATCGGTACGATATTTGCCATCTTTCGGCGCCGCTCACCAGAAGGAACCCCCGCCACACCCGAGGACATTCTTCAGCCCGGCACCGAGGTCATGGCCGCAGGCTACGTGGTGTATGGTTCTGGCACCGTCTTGGTCTTGGCGGTCGATGGGCAAGTCAATGGCTTCACCCTCGACCCTGTCGTCGGTGAGTTTTTCTTGAGCCACCCTGACATTCGCTTGGCGCCCTCGGCAAAAACCTATTCTGTAAACGAGGGCTATAGCTACAGTTGGGACCCCCGCCTTCGGGCACACATCGATGGCCTCAAACGCTCAGGCGATGGCTGGCGCGCACGTTATATTGGCTCATTGGTCGCCGACTTCCACCGCAACCTCATCAAGGGCGGGGTGTTTTTATATCCGGCCACCCAAGAAAACCCCGAAGGCAAGTTGCGGCTGTTGTACGAAGCTTTTCCTTTGGCCTTCGTGGTCGAAGCTGCCGGTGGAGCCGCCTCGAATGGAAGCCAACGGATCTTGGATGTGGCGCCCTCATCGCTTCACGCACGCACACCGCTGTTTATCGGAAACGCTGAGGATGTGGCCGACATCGAGGCAGCGCTCAGATGAGCCTTGGGCCACAGCCCCCTTTCGTCATTCATGACGATGCGGTGCACACTGTCCACATACACGCGGAGCAACACGCCGAACTGAGAATCCAGGACATTGAGTTGCCTGGAGTCCACCCACTTCGAATCGCCCGCACTTGCTTGCCCGAGGGCCCCACCCGACCGCCAGTGATCCTGATTCACGGCTTCGCACAAAATCGCTTTAGCTGGGACACTCAAACACGCTCATTTTCGGCCTGGCTCGCTGAAAAAGGATGGGATGTGTGGAATTTGGAGCTTCGGGGCCATGGGCGCAGCAGGCGAAAGAGCCACACCAAAGCCACCGCCTTTGAGGACTACCCAGCAGACCTCAATCGCCTCGCTAGCGCCATCCCCAGCCCTGCCTTTTGGATCGGGCACTCATTGGGTGCCTCGGTGGCCTACGCAGCGATCGCCAACGAAGTGGACAACCCGACATGCCGTGGTGTGGTGGGCATTGCGGGCGTGTACCGTTTTGGCCAAGCAGGTTGGCTAATCCCAGGGCTGATGCGCTTGATGAGTCGACTGCCCAGTGGCGTGGATGTGGGCGATATTCAAGTGCACACTGGGGTGACGGGTCGGGTGTTGGCCAGGCTCTTTCCGTTGATCGACCTGGCTGCATATGCCATGCCAATCGCCGGCTGGTGGCCCGGTAGCGTAGAGCCCGAGTTGGCCAAAGAGCGCATGCGCCGTGGCTTTGATTACATCCCCGTTCGGGTCTGGAACCAGATGGTTCAGTGGCAGAGCGACGACGCCGTGCCTTGGGATGAAGGCTGGCACCGAGCGACCGTGCCGTGCCTGATCATGCTCGGCGACCGAGACAGCATGTTGTTTCCCGAAGAGGGCCGTGCCGCATACGACCGCTCGGGCGCATCCGATCGCAGCCTTCGGATTTTGGATGACCGGGATGGCTTGACCCATTGGGGCCATCTGGACATCGTTTTGGGCAAACACGCCCCCGCCCATGTGTGGCCCGCAGTGCACGACTGGATGGACCAGCGGGCATAGGCAAAAAAAAGGCCCACCGTTTGAAGGGTGGGCCTTTTTTATATGCTGCGATCAGATGTCGAAGCGAGCTGACATCATCATGGCGAAGCTTTCGGAAGCTGCACCAGTCATGAAGTAAGGACCGTTCATGATCGACTGTGGGTCGATGACGAAGTCGAGGTCTGCACCGTCGAAGTCGACAGAAGCACCGAATGCAGGGCTGACGCCTGTACTCATGATGTCCATGCTGCCACCATCGATGGGCTCAACAACGTCGAGGCTTGTGAGCACAGAGCCGCGAAGGCCAAACCAGTCGTTGAGCGCGAACTCACCGGCCACGTTGACTTGAGCCAAGCTGAGGGTCATGCTCGTGTCGCCTTCGGAAGGGCTGGAGATGCCAAGGTTTGGTCCAACAGTGACGGCCGCTTTTGAGCGGTCGGTCTTGAAGCGCCAACCCATGACGTAGCCACCATCTACGGTGATACCATCGTCGTAGCCAAAGTCAGCGGTCCATGCGGACACTTCCTTCTTGCTAAGGTCACGGCCACGAGCCGAGATGGACAACGATGTGCCATCGGCAGTCTTGCCAATGCTACCGCTGAACGCCATGTCGTTTCCGCCGTCGCTCATACCGTAACCACCGCCAATAACGAAGGCTTTGGTGCTGGCGATGTCGAAGTTCACCGCGTATGCGCTGTTCTTATCGAGGCTCGCGTAGTATCCAACGGCTGTGGAGCCGGCTTCTGATTGCTCGATGGTCATGGAGTGACCGTCGGCCTTGTATGCTCCAGCGAGTGTATCGCCAGTGGCGTCGAACCACATGCTGTCTTTGCCATTGTCGACTTTCGAAAAGTAAGTCCGATAAGAGGTGTCGTCGGTGATACCGGCGTTACCTTGATGAGCTGCCACGCGAGCTGTTGTCGCGAAAGCTGAGGTGGACATGAGGGTAAGCGCTGCAAGTGAAAGCGTCTTCATGAGATTCTCCATTTTTTGGGTTGGGTTTGGGACGTCCTGAAAATTTGGACGATGCCCAAATCTCTGGTTTTTTACTCTGACCGAACCAACTGTGGTCCGACCCGCAGCAAGATATACGCTGCGCCGCCAAAACACAATGCAACAGCCGTGCCAAAATTACTAAACGCTTGACATAGCAATAAGTCACATAGAAATCACATTAACTTTTGTGGCTTGATTACGCAGGTTCGGGTGCGCAAGTGCGAAAAATATTTCGCAGTTTTGGCTCAAATCCTCTAAAACCAAAGCCGGAAAAACACCGCTCTGACCCTCTCACATTGGCCATCGCCAAGCAGAACAGTCGCGTTTCGGCTCGAACCGGTTACCCGCCTCGGGCAAAGTTGTCGCTGAACTGATGCGACACCCAAAGGATTTACCGTGAGCCGTCGACCCCGCCCCCCCCGTTTTCTTGGATTAGACCTCGCTTGGGCACCCCGCCATTCCTCTGGTGGTGCTGTGCTGGAGCTTCATGAAGATGGGCTCAAGCTCATCTCGAGCTGCTCTTTGCGCGCCCACGAAGACATCTTGTCTTGGATCGCCCGAAACCGTGGTCGGGATGGTGTGACCCTCGCGGTCAACGCCCCAATCATGGTCGAGAACATGGGTGGTCAACGCCCGTGTGATGCTCAACTTCATGAGCATTTCGCCCACCACAAGGTCGACGAATACCAAGTAAATTTAGTCAACGCCAGCCATCCGCGCACCATCGGTCGCGCATTGATGCGAATGGGCTTTGATCACGACCCTTCTGCCGAGGGCGATCGTGTGGTCGAAACCTACAACCAGGCCACACAGGTGTTGCTTTTCGGGATCGATCACCCGATCCGCCTCAAGACCGGCCCGGTCGGCGCACGAAAAGATGCGGTGTCCCGGTTTAGGGAAATGCTGGACACCATGTTGACCGAAGCCTATCCGCCAATGATCGACTCGAGCGCCCTCGACGACCTGATCGAGGCTGATTTGCCGAGCTGCAATGGTAGCCGTATCGGTGAACTCGAAGAGCGCCTAGAGGCTGTTTTGTGCGCATATACCGCCGCGTACCTCAATATTCGCGGTCCAGAAGACTGTGCATTCTTGGGTGACCTCGAGCAAGGCTATGTATTGCTGCCGACCACGCGGAACGCACCTGTAGAAGGGTAAATAGCGATAAACCGTGACCGTATTGGCCCACGCCCCTTGATTGCGATATTCGACGGCCCTGCCTGGGGGCACCAATGAGCAATCAATTTTTGACCGACAAATCCTTGGCGCTTGAAGCCGCGTTTTACGGCTTCGCAATCGCCGGCTCACATCGCTTCGCCGAGCCGGGCGTCGAGCCACATTATGCGCCCGATATCGGTTTTGAACTCGCTCATATCGACTTGGCACTGACCATCGACCCCCAAGCGGGCACCTTGGTCGGTTGGGCCATCCTCGATATTCGCCCCCTCGCCATCGGCATGGGTACAGTCTGCCTGGACTTTGACGATATGCTCATTGAGGCCATCACAAACGCCGCGGGCGATAAGCTCGAGTATAGCGACGGCGATGGAAAACTGACCGTGCACGGCGTGGCCGAGGCCGGTGAGAAAATCACCATCAAGTGGCAAGGAGAGCCCACCCGCGGGCTGTACTTTACCGGCCCGACCAAAGCCGCCCCAGACCGGGCCTTTATGTCTTGGTCCCAATGCCAAGATGAAGACGCTCACTTCTTCTTTCCATGCATCGACCATCCGTCTGTGAAGTGCCGGTGGTCTTTCGCTTTCACTGTTCCCGAGGGCGTCCAAGCCATCGGTAATGGAAAGTTTATGGGCAAAGAAGGCAACACTTGGCGATGGGAACAAGCCGATCCCATGCCTTCGTACCTGTTCACCGTCTGTGTGGGCGACTTCCAGATTTACACCGAGCCCGACTCCAAATTACCCATCCGCTATCTCGCGCCCAAAGGCACATCTGATGCGGTACTCAAGCGGGTATTTGGCAAGACGCCGGCGATGATCGCATTTTATGAAGAGCGTTATGGCCACCCCTATCCATGGCCGCGCTACGACCAGGTTGTCGTTCATGACTTCATCTTTGGCGGCATGGAGAACGTGGCAGCGACGACCTTGACCGACCTGTGCTTGACCGATGAGCGCGCTGCCATCGATTGGGATGCCGAAGACTTGGTGGCCCACGAGCTCGCACACCAATGGTTTGGAGACTTGCTCACCTGCCAGGACTGGTCGCAGGGCTACCTCAACGAGGCATGGGCGACCTACTCAGAGGTGCTCTGGAAGCGCCATGACCTCGGCCAAGACGAGGCCGAATACCACCTGTATGGCGACCTAAAAAACTATTTGGGCGAATGTGCGAGCCGCTACAAGCGCGCCATCGTGAGCTACGACTTTAGAGAGCCCATCGACATGTTCGACCGGCACTTGTACGAAAAAGCGGCGCTGGTGGTTCACACCATGCGAACTCATTTGGGCGAAACAGCCTTTTGGGCCGGCGTGCGCGATTATCTGCACACAAATGCACACACCACCGTCCACACCCGAGACTTTCAGGTGGCCATGGAAGGTGCGAGCGGCCGCAACCTTGACGGATTTTTTCAGGATTGGATTTTAAGCCCTGGCCACCCAGCCTTGAGCGTGAAAGTCGGATGGGCCAAGGGTTTGCTCAAAGTCACCGTCACCCAAAAGCAAAAGGGCGAGGGCATTCCTCAGGCCTACCGTTTCGCGCTGACACTGAATGTGGTCGACGCCAAAGGTGAACACAAAATCACCCTGCCCGTCGCAGAACGCAGCCGGACATGGGCGATTGTGATGGAGGCCGAACCCAATCGGGTCGAGGTCGATCCTGGCTTTCTCTTTATGTCGAATATGACCGTCGAAGGGTCTCGCAAGCTGCTGATGGCGTCCTTGGCGGACGATGCCGGCGTGGTCGGGCGAATCCGGGCCGCAAAAGCACTGGCCAAAGACGGTTCTCCCCGGGCAGTTGCCGCCTTGGCGAAGGCCTTAAAAGACGACTCTTTTTGGGGCGTTCGTGCCGAAATCGCAGCCTTGCTTGGCAAACACGGCACCCCGGCGGCGCGTCAGGCCCTATTGGCATGTATCGACGACGGTCATAGCAAGGCCCGAGCACCGATCGTCGATGCTTTGGGTCAGCTACCCAGCCATCCCGATGTGTTGACCGCGCTCCGCGCCATCGTCACGAATGGTGCGAAGTCTCTGCAAGTAGAAGGCAGTGCGATTCGTGCCCTGGGCAGGCTTAAAGCGCCTGGGGTTATCGCCCTCGCTCTCGAGGTGGCCGAGCGACCATGCTGGGGCGCCGTCTTGCCTTGTCGTGCGCTCGAGGCCCTCGCGCTGACCGGTGACCCCGCAGTGTTGCCACACCTGATGGCCTGGACCCAAGACGATAAAATCGAACGGGCGCGCTGCACCGCTGCTGCTGGGCTTGGCAAGTTGGCCCGCGATGTTGAGGCCGTCCGAGATGAGGCGGTTGAAAGGCTTGGCGCGTTGGTCAAAACCGGCGGCTTTCGACTCAAATACACCGCCGTCGCGGCATTGGGTACCGCTGCGGCACCACAAGGCATCGCAGTCTTGCGCAGTATCCACGAAGGCCAGTCCGATGGCCGGGTTCGACGCAGCGCTTACGAGGCCATCCAACGCATCAACAAGGCCAACAAGAAAGGCGGTGATGTGGGACAACTGCGCCGTGATTTGGACACCTTGAGGGGCGAAAATAAGGCGCTTCGGGGTCGGGTCGACTTGCTGGAGCGCTAGGGGGGTCAGACCCCGCAAGTGTGCAGGCTTTGGTTTCGGTAAAAGCTAGGTTTAACGCCTAGTTTTTTGATGTGCAGGCTTTATGAAAACTGAGGGGTGGCGTTGGGCGAAGCCGCGCTATTCGCTTGACGTTGAGGCTGTTGTCAGGTCCGAAAGCCCGCTCGGGCTGCGGACCTGACCCCCCTCTTGCTCAATCTGAGCAGACAGGAAAGGCGACCACCTCACCGCCCCCACCATGATGAGCAGCCATCGAAGCATCCATCCAAGACACATCCTCTACACCCCGGTCGGTGTCGATCACAGTGCCGTAGCCACAGTAAACCCCTGGGAATCCAGGCGTACTCAGCGGTGCGGTGATGGTGTAGCTCAAGGCCACCGAGTCGGGATTGTCGGTCGTCAGCTTGCACAGCACATCGGCATCCGCCTGATCACAACCCGGCGGGCCCGCCCAACTGCAAAATCCATAGCAATACAGTTGCTCCACCTCTGAAAAATCCCACCGACAAGTCTCTGGGTCGACCGATATCGATGAAAACGGTCCCGGCGGTGGCTCATACTCCTCGCCGGCCTGTAAAACACCGTCCCCACAACCCGGCGGGGGCGCCACCATCAGCCGCTCTGCAGTCGCCGTGCCACCGGCCTCCTCATCGTCCCAGCTCGTCACCGCGCACTGCCACAGCTCCTCAGGGCGGGTGTCTAAACCCGGGACCGTGTCTCCCGTCAATACATCGGTGAACGGCCCCGTCCAAGCAAGCCCGGTGTCCGCTGGCGCATCATCTGGATATTCATCCCCATCGCGCTCCCAATCGACGGTGTACAAGATCGGATCGCCATCGGCATCGGTTGCCGAACCATCGACACTGCAGACCAAGTCATCCCGGCCCCCAACAGCCTCATCTGGACCAATCGAAATTTCCGCCGCTGTGGGCGGTGAGTTTTGAACCACCACAGCAGAGGCGACCGCTATATCGCCGCCACCGTCGTCATCAAAAGGCCATACCGACAGCCCCAAAACTGCGTGTTTATCGAACCACGACACGCCATCTAAATCCCCCGAAGTCTCAGCCACGACCCCACCATCCACAGACCAAATATGCTCGAAAATAATCACATCACCATCGGGATCTTCTGCGCTAATCAATGCGCTCACAACAGTGTCGGTAAACACCGGATCTGGCTCAATCGACACCACGCTAATGATCGGCAAAGTGTTGTCGATGACCCGGTCGGCCACCGCAAAAACCCCGTCACCATGGCCATCGCTCGGCGTCACCCGCACCGACCAATGCTGATGTTTGGCCGTCTGAGATGCAGCCACTGTGCCCAAATCGCTGACCAAGACCCCATCCGAAAACCACTCATAGCGATAGGTGACCGGATCGGCCTCTGCATCGACCGAGACCCCATCAAAGACGACTGAGAGGGTGTCTGTGGTCGTGGCTGGATCGGGCGTGATTCGAACCACGGGTGCTGTGGGCAGCCCATTGACCTGAAGGATCACGACCGCGGTGGCGGTGAGCCCAAGCGGGTCTGTCGCAGTTAAACTGATGGCGTGAACACCCACGCTAAGGCTGGAATATGTGGTGTGGGTCAAGCCCACTGAGTCTGGCGCACCCAAAAAGAAGTCCCCGTCCCGATCTGAGGACCAGCGGACATCCAAACCCGAGGCTTCGGTGTCAGCATCGGTGGCTGTGCCCAAAAAACTGACCGTCTCATCTTGATTGACCAATCCACCGTCCACCGGGGCACTGATGGCGACCATCGGCGGGCGTCCCACAATAAAATGAACAGCATCCACACAGCTGGCACCCACCTCATCCGTGACGCTCAAGCTCAGCACATGAACCCCAACGCTCAACGCCCCAGTCGATAAGGACACAGCCCCATCGGAACTTGGGCTAGACACACCCAAGCCCCCATCTAAATCACTGCTCCAACTCACACTCAGCGGCACTGGGCCAACATCAGCGTCGTCGACGAGCCCAGCCAATCCAACCATCACCCCCACCGCACCACCGGCGTCGCTGCCTGGGGATGTGATCTCACAACTCGGCACCTGATTCGGCCCCCGCACAACAATACTGGCCGCATCGCTCCCAACCGCGCCATCGGCATCTGTACCGCTCAACGTGATCGCGTGGGGCCCCGAGCTCAACATCACGCCACCCGCACTCCGTCCACTGCCATCGACATCAGCCGAGATGGACAGCACCCCATCAACATTGCTTGACCAAAGCGCCACCAGAGCCGTGGGCGGGTCTTCGGCGTCCACCACGCTGCCTTCAAAAGCGACCGGGTAATCCGAATAATACAGCACCTCACCCACCGGCCGAATGATGCTCACAGCGGGCCGGGTCGTCACCGTCAGGCTTCGCTCCACGGTACAACTGCCACCCACCTCATCGGTCACCGTCAAAATAAGCGTGTGCGCAGCCACGCTCAAATCCGTGGCACTCATGCTGACCGGCCCATCAGAGCTCGGCGTCGATTCGCCGAGCAAACCGTCGATGTCGCTGCTCCAATTCACCGTGAGCTTATCCGCTGCGTCGGGCCAATCTGGGTCGGCGACCAAGCCCCGTAAAACCGTGGGCTCTGCATGGGTGAGCACGGTGCCATCGTCTGGTGACACCCACGCACAGCTCGGCAAACGGTTGGGCCCGCCCACAAGTATTTGCACCGTGTCACTGGCCTGTTTGTCTGTGGTGTCGGTCACCGTGACCCCAATATTATACACCCCAGAATCCAAGGATAAATACGCACCGGCACTGCCATCAGAATCCGGCGAATCGGGCAATCCCACCACACCTGATGAGGCCAAACTCTCGGCATCTTGGACCGTCCAGGCCAAGCGCAAATCCTCCACCATATCCTCAGGGTCGTCGACCTCAACCGAGACCAACACCGCGATATCATTATAATATCGCCCCCCATCCTCCACGCTCAGCGGCGCGTTCAAATGGGCCGAAGGCGCATCGGTGGGCACCATGTCGAGGTGAACCACATCCGCCCCAGAGCCTCCCCGAGGGTCCCGAACATGAACGCTAATATCGCCCTCCCGAAGCGATAAGCTCATCTCGCACTGGGTATCACCGTCCTCTGACACGGCGATGTCTTCACACACAATCCGATCCGCTGCCTTCCAGGTGGCGACCAGGGTCTCGGTGGCGTCATCCGCATCATCCACCACCGCCAAAAAGACCACCGCAAGACCCTCACCGACCAAATCTGAATCCGAATGGCTCACGATATTGACGCTCGGCTCGGCATAGGTCGCCGACAACTTCTGCTCTCCGCAGCCAACGATCAGCGCGCCCAAAAAGGCCAAAATATAGGGCGTATTATTTGGCATACCACGCAAATGTGCTGTCGGTAGCACCCCCCACAAAAGCCCGATCCGAGGTGGCCCAAAATACCCGATCGCTCACCCCTGAACCAAAGGTTCCTGAGGCTGAACACGCCGGACTCGATGGATTATGGCCCACACCCCGGCCCTCGGCGAGGCTACAACCCACGCTGTGCGGCCCCCCATATTCGACCGCGGCCGCCCACCAGGGGCCAGGCCCCGAAAACGATAGGGAGCTGAAATCATGTGGGGTGTCCCAGTAATATCGCTGGTGCGCTGGTGTGCCCAAAGACACCAACCGAAACCGGTCATCTGTCGACGAACCCCGTCCCAAAATCGCGTTGATCTCCTCATCTGAGAGGCGACAAAACACGCCCATCAACGGACACAGAGCAGCATCGAATGCACCACCATCAAAAAACTCGTCCGGTGCAGAGTGGTTCATGGGCGCAAAGGCCACCAAAGTCCAGCCACCGCCATCGGTGCTCATGTCGCAGTGCGCCTCAACGGTGTCACCAACAGGCGCGAGATAGTAGAGACCATCGCTAGCACCCGGGTTGACCTCGAGAATATGATTGCATGATATTGCAGGTTCTTCAGACACTCTTCCAAGCCAGCCAGCGATAAAAACGGACTGAGAAACCCCCGGACCGAGAGCATCGCCATCTGTGGCCTTCACCTCACACCGCCAATATTCACCCTCTAGGGGCACCCCGGCCTCGATGGTGTCGCCCGGTAAATCAGTGGTTGTCGCTCCGGTGTGCAACACACCATCCCGATACCAGTCGAACACATAGCTGACTGGGTCGCCATCGGGGTCGACGGCCTCAAGCTCTACCCCACACACCAAAGCATCATCAAAAGCATCGGGGAGAGTCGGGCTTATCGAAATGCTGTGCCCGGTCGGCCCTGAGTTTGCGACAATCACCGGGCCGATGATGACCGGCTCGCCAAAAACATGTCCATCATTGGGGTAAACAATCACCTCAACTTCGTCGCCGCGATCAAACCATACATCGCCCTCTAAAGACCGAGAATCCAAGCCGGCGTCGACCCCATTGACCTGCCATTGATAGCTGTAGTCAACCAAGTCCCCATCCCCATCGAAGGCGGTCAATAAAGCCGTCACGCGGTCATCGGTGTGGAGTGGGTCGGGGCTCAAAACACCGCTGGTCACTTCGGGAGCGGTGTTGGCAATCTCGACTGAAGCCCACAACATCTCGCCCTCAGTGCTGCCATCAAAAGGCGTCACCTGGCAAATCACCTCATCGGTGCTCGAAAAACCGCTGTACAAGGTGCCGCTGCTACCGCCAGAAACCACCATCCCTTCGACCAACCAGCGAAAGCTCGACATATCGGGGTCGCCATCGGGGTCATCCCAGCCTGTGTAGGTGCAAACCAAGGCATCATCCACAGTGGGCTCAGGGGGCGAAATGCTGACTGAGGCGATGCTCGGCGGGGTGTCGCCGATTGTCTGGGTTCGCGTGATGGCGAGACCATCGTCAAAGCCATCATTGGGGACTGCGGTGCACGACACGGTGTCTCCACCCACAAAGCCCCACGATAAGGAGCTCGATATGCCCGCGACGCCGCCGTTGATATCCCAGCTGATCGTCGAATGGTCGTCATCGCCATCGGGGTCGGAAAAGCCCCAAGCGCTGCAATGAATCGTATCTGAAATCGACGCCGGAATCGGGCTCATCTCTACCCAGCTAAATGAAGGCGGCGTATTTTGGACGGTGATCGAGGCAGAGATTGGGCTGCCATCCAAACTGCCATCCGACGGCGTGACCGTGCACATGAGGATGTCCCCGCGCACATAATCCCCATCGCCAAAGCTCCCCGTCGAACTGAGCACCCCGTTGACGAACCAGGTCACCACAGAGGCATCCGCATCGCCATCTGGGTCTGAATACCCGAAATAAATGCACGCTGGTCTATCCCCGGCGCGCACATCGTCTGGGTCGATAAAAGCGGCCAATACCCTGGGTGCTGAGTTGTCGATGGTCACGATGTTCGAGCGGATAGCTTCGCCAGAGGTAAAGCCATCATGGGGGGTCACTTCGCAGTACACATTATCGCCGCGACCGGTCCAATCATGGTCCAAAAATGCGGTGGTCACGGGCATCAAATCGCCACCGACGAACCAGGCGTAAATCAAAGTCACCGTGTCGCCATCGTGGTCGGCATCGGCAGTGGCTGTGCACTCAAAATCCGTGGTGGTGTCGGCCATTTCAGGGCTCAGGCTGACCGTCGATAGATTGGGTGGATCGTTGGCGATGATGACCTCATCTTCAGCCGGGGTGCCATCGCTAAGGCCATCGCTCGGGGTGACAGTCAATCGCCAGATATCTCCCTTCACGGTGGCTGTACTGGCCACAGATGCGGCCTCTCCATCGAAAACGACCACACCATTTTGAGCCCAGGTATAGCGATAGGACACCGCATCGCCATCCGGGTCGACCGAGCCGACATTGATGGCCGCGACCAAGCCATTTGCACTCGTGGGATCGCCAGGAACGATCTCAACCTCAGGCTGACTCGGTACACCGTTGATGGTCAAGGTGATGGTCTCGTCGTTGGACATGCCCTCTGTATTGATGGCAAAAAGTGTGATGGTGTGGTGACCACGGCTCAAATCGTCGATCTGAAATTCCATGGTGCCATCGGTGTCGGCAGGGATGTCGTTGAGCAGCCCGTCGGCATCTGAGCGCCACTGAATACGAAGGTCCCTCGAAGCATCGATAGAGTCCGTGGCGATCCCTGAGAACGCCACCGAAGTCCCTTCGTCGACCACAGTGCCGTCTGTTGGTGAAAAAATCTCCAACTGCGGGCCCTGTCCTACCCGATAAATAATGAGATCGGTGCAGATACCATCTCGCTCATCGCGCACCAAAAGCTGGATGGTATGGGTACCAGGGACGAGGTCTTCAACAGGCAAGACAGAGCGGCCATCGGAGCTCACCGCGGAGCCACCGAGCGGCCCTTGAAGTGTCGATGCCCACTCGGCGCGCAGAAGATTTGGGGCCACATCTGGATCTGTGATTTCGGCGGTGAAGGTAACCATGTCTCCAGGGTTTCCAATCGCCCCATCGTCTGGAAATACGATCTCACAGACTGGCGGTGAGTTGGGCGGCCCAACATTGATCACGACTTGATCCTGAGCGGTATTTCCCGCAGAGTCGGTGACCTCAACCCGAAGTAAATGCTCGGCCTCGTCGAGTCGCACAGCGCCACTGAGCCTTCCGTCGCCGCCCTCAGCCATGGGCACATCGAGCGCCCCATCTACATCTGATGTCCAGGCCACCGTCAGCGCGCCAATCGAGTCGATATCGTCTGTGACCGACACCACCAGCGCCACCTTTGTGTCCACATAAAAGTGCGCGTCCCCATCGGGGCTAAGAATGCGGACAGTGGGCGGCGCGTCGGCGCCAGCATCGAGGCCCAGCTTATTTTTGCTACAACCGAGCCCGCCCAAAAGGAGGCCGACCATTAGCGCGTTGACTTGCATGCTCACCCCGTTGCGCCAATATACCACCGATTCCCGCTGCTTGAGCAGGCTCCTGTTGTCGTAATCTTCCCCAAAAGATAGAATCCAGCCAATGGTCCGCCTCGCTACATTGATGCTCTTTTCCACCGCATGCGCCCCTAAAGCCACGGACAAGCGCAGCGACTCTGGAGAGGCGAGTCCACGCTCGGGCGAATTGAGTGTGCTCAGCTACAATGTCCACGGCCTGCCTTCTGCCATCACCGGCGATGACACCCCCGCACGGCTGCGCGCCATCGCCCCCAAACTCAACACCTGGGATATCGTTGGCCTGCAAGAAGACTTCGACCCCACAAACCACGCCCTGTTGGCCGACGCCACAGACCACGAAGAACAGCTTTGGTTCGACGATATGCTCGAAGGGCGTTTTTATGGCTCAGGGCTGAGCATCTTCAGCCGGGCGACCCTCATCGAACACAGACACATCCACTTTTCGGCTTGCCATGGCCTCACAGATTCAGCCTCAGACTGCTTGGCTTCAAAGGGCTTTCAGGTACTCAGAGTGGCCGCGGGCAACGCCAGCGTCGATATCTACAACACCCACCTCGAGGCGGGTGGTGGCCCCGAGGATGTCGCTGCCAGACAATCTCATATCGATGCATTGATCGCCAGCCTGACCGGATGGTCTGAGGATCAAGCCATCATCTTTAGCGGCGATTTCAACCTTCGGGACTCCGACCCTGATGACCGGCCATTGCTCATTCAACTCAAGGAATCAGCCCAGTTGAGCCAAGTGTGCGTGGCGCTGGATTGTCCCGAGACCGATCACATCGACAAGATATTGTTCCGCTCGTCGGACACCCTTGAGCTGAGCGCGAGATATTGGGCGAACAACACCGAAGATTTCAAGGATGACCACGGCGTAGACCTCTCAGACCATCCCCCGATTTCCGCAGTCTTCGAATGGGCTGAGCGCTAAACCAGGCTACACAGACCACCTATGAGCATCTCAGCCGCACCAAAAAGCAAAGCCATCGCTCTTGAAGTTTATGCCCTGCTCCGCGAGCTGGACCCCAACCATTGGTGCGGTGCTGTTGAGGTCCGAATCAGCGACCAAGTGGCTTCCATCATCGACCAATTGCAGGTGCTCACCGCCGAGGGCCGACCGATCAACGCGGGCCCGGCCCTCGATGGAATCTACACGCGGATGGTCGATCTTGCACACACCCTTGAGCACCTCGCCCCACCACCGGACCAGCCGGAAATGTGGGAGCCCTTTCGCGTGGGCATGGTTCCAGCTTACGAACACTTCGCTGCCAGCTTGGGCCATATCGACGTCCACGTGCCCTCGTTGCGCCCCACCAATTACGCCAGAAACCTCTACCACATCGCCAACGCCGTCTTTGCCGTGCTCTGTCTGCGCTTTTTGAGCGAAGGGACCGTGTTGATGCTGGCCAGCAGCGCATTTGTTTTGGCCTGGGCTTGTGAAATCGGCCGAAGGGTCATGCCCAAGCTCAATGACTTCCTGATGCAACTGATGAGAAAAGTCGCCCACCCCCACGAGGCGTGGCGCATCAACTCGGCGACTTGGTATGTGACCGCTTGTGTCATCTTGTCCTTGATTTGGAATCCTCAAGTCGCCTCGGTGGGCCTCGTCGTCCTCGGCTTCGCTGACCCTGCCGCAGCCATCATCGGTCGTCGATATGGTCGCCATCAACTGGTAAACGGCAGAACATTGGAAGGCACTTTGGCCTTCATCGCCGTCGGCACGGTCATGGCATGGTTTTGGCTACTATTGGGCTGGGGGCTCGCCCCTGGCTTCGCCTTCAAAATGGCCGCAGTGGGCGCAACCGTCGGCGGTATCGCAGAACTTTATAGCCGTCGCATCGACGACAACCTCTCGGTCCCGGTCGCGGCGGCAGTGGGTGCGCTGGCAGTGATGGGCTGGGGCTAAGCCCTGGGCTTAGGCGACCGGAATTCGGCTCGCCATCGGCTGGTGGGTAGCAGGATCAGGACCCAAACAACCCAGATGTGTTTCGGGGTCACTCAATATCTCATTCACCCGCAAGATCGCCGCCTTGGTACCCAAGCCGTCATCGATTCGCTCATCATATGAGTAGCGGACCGTCAGCACCTGACCGACGACGATTTCTCCATCCTCTACAACAGGCTCGGCTTGAATCTTACCGACCATCGCAAACACAGACGATGTGCCCCACTCGTACAAATGATGAAAGCCGGGGTTCATGCCCAAAGATCCCAAGTTGGCCACCACCGCTGAGGTATACAGGGCATCCTCTTTGGTGAAAGCGTGGGGTAAAAGGTTCACGTAGTCGAGGGCGCGAAACAGCCACACAAAAGCCCGCAGAGCAGAGCGCGGAAGCAAATCGAAGAGCTGATACTCTTTGTCAGCGTGGGTCTTTTTACCGGAGCGCTCATGGCCAATACTGGCGTTCATTCGCTCTGCGAGCTGCGCGAAAGTGTCCTCATTTTTCATGGCCATGCGCACGACGGCGAGCTTGGCACCCTTGCCCATCCGTTGGCGCTTCATAGAAAAAGTAATCGAACGCTCACGCCGCTTGTAAATCCGACGCCCAATCACAAACTGATCCATGGTGGGGTTTTCTGCGATCGCGACATTCAAGGCGGCCACATAGGCATGGGTGACATCACAGCCCATCTTTTCTTTGGCGGCGGCCAGGTAGGCAACCAACTTTTCTGCCCGAATTTTGTCTTCAAAATAAACCACGCATTCGTTGCGCGTGGGCATGATGAACCACATCAAACGCCGGTATGGGTGAACCTTTCGCACAAAAATACCGTCGGCGCGGCTGGTCTTAAAATGGGCGGCCACGACAACGATGACGATAACCATCAGGGCAATGCACATCGGCGAGAACAAATTGCAATCGGTCATGGGGTCTCCAAACTTATCGGTGCCACTAACACCTCAAAGACCGAAAACACCGACAACGCTAAACGCCCAAGGATCAACCTTGAATAAGTCCGAAAACATGCTCAGCGAGGGCCTCGTAATGGGCAGCACCGCGCGACTTCGGATCGAACTCAAAAATATCCAAGCCACTCATTTGGGCCTGGCTGAGACTGTTGTTGATCCCGATTTCTACTGGGAGCAACACCTCGCCATACGCCGTCTCAAGCTGGGCCCGGACGGCCTGATTGAGCTTCACATTCCGCTTGTCCACCCGTGTCATCAGCAAGCCGAGAATGTCGATATTGGGGTTGAGTCGATTGGCGATGGTGGAAATGGTGCCGATCAACGCATCCACGCCATTGACCGCCAAAGGCGAGGGGTCGCAAGGCATTAGGACAAAATCCGCAGCCACCAAAGCGTTGATGGTGAGGTTGCCCAAGTTTGGGGGACAGTCGACGACGATCACATCGTAGTGGGTCTTGGTGGTGACCAAAGCATCCCTCAAAATGAACTCTTTACCCAAACGGGTGCCCAACAGGTCTTCCGCACCGGCCAATCGGGGGTCGCAAGGGGTGATGTGCAAACCCTCTACCGCAGTCTCAGCCGTGATCTCCATGACCT
>OBJC01000051.1_pt1 | contig 24078 bp, 27 predicted proteins | sample 1481521 | NCBI WGS metagenome assembly OBJC01 (sample SAMEA2341961, study PRJEB22496) | metagenome | biome: marine; feature: hydrothermal vent; material: water | place: Pacific Ocean | collected 2011/2012 | reverse complement strand
GTTAATGGGTTGTGGTACGATTTTAAGAGAAGTTGAAAAAGCCGCACAAATGCTTGCAGATGACTGGGGAGTTAAATCTAATATTTGGTCAGTGACTAGTTTTAACGAACTTACGCGTGAAGCACAAGCGATTGATCGAGTTAATCGTTTTAGTGCAGATGAGCCAAAAGTTCCTTATATTACCCAATGTTTAGCAGACGCCAAAGGTCCAGTGATTGCAACCACTGACTACATGCGTAACTATGCTGAGCAAGTGCGTAAGTACATTCCAGGTCGCTATGAAGTATTAGGTACGGATGGCTTTGGTCGTTCTGATTCACGCGAGGCACTTAGGGACTTCTTTGAAGTTGACGCAAATTATGTGACTGTTGCTGCTCTTAAGGCTTTAGTTGACGAAGGTGAGATGGATAAGACAATTGTTGCACAAGCGATTGAAAAATACGGTATAAATACAGATAAGCCAAATCCAATGACGGTTTAAGGATAATTCTTAAATAGGGGGAGAGAGTGACACAAGAAGAGTATTTAGAAACACTAAGATCAGGTGAAATAATGAAGTTTGAAGACTTAATTACACTGATTGACGATGATTATAACCATACGCCAGCTAGTTTTACTAACGGCGAGGTTGAAAACGCTGCTGATGAAAACCAAGGCAGTGCTAAATTATTTTGTTTTGCTGCTGTTAATCAGTTGAGTGTATTAGAAACATTACATTGTTTTGGTCAATACTACCAAGAAGTGTTAAATGATCCAAAAGGGGAGTCACACGCTAATATTCGTAATTTTATGACTTACGGCTGGGAAGGTTTAAAGTTTGAATCGCCTGTTCTAGACAGGAAGTAGCAGTCCAAGGTCTTTCTAATAATGCGGCGGTCGATCATTAGTTACTTGGGCGCCACCTTCTAAGTCGTCTTTAAGCTGCTCTATTTGTGTTGATAGGTGTTTGATCATTTCTTCTAATTCGTCAATCTTTTGCGTTTGACGAAAAACAACTTTATTAAGCTCTTCGATTGTATGATCAAGATAGGTAATTTTTTCTTCTAGTTCGATTAGTTTTTCACTCATACCTTATCCTTTGTAAATCTACCACCATATTCGTAGTAGCTTAATCCGATTAGTACAAGAATGATACCGCTTAGCTGGACACTTGTTAGGGTTTCATTATTAAGGCTTGCGCCTAGTAGTAGCGCAAATACCGGTGTAATGAGTGGCACAATACCAACCACTCTTACACTGGTGTGTCGAATCAAATAGTAGTACGACATAAAGCCAATTACTGAGCCAAATAGCGCCAAGTAACCAATAGATAAAGCAGCTTTAAATGTCGTTGTCGGGATAGCACCTTCGGTCAAAGCCCAGCTTAAAACGAACAAAGGAACACTAACAATGAGTGCGCCAGTAGTGGTTTCTAGTGCAGAAATAGAGGCGTTCACTTGCTTGAGTTTAACCGATATAAAGGATTGAAAAGCCATTGCAAAAGTAACGGCTAACAAGCCTACTATCATTCCATTTGAAATGCTTAATGTTTGTTTAAAGATAATAACAAGTCCAGTTAAACCAAGTAACAAGCCTACTATTTTATGAAATTTAAAGAAGGGTTCTTTAAGGAGTAATAAAGCGAATATGCCAGTGATAATAGGGGTTAGTCCAAACACAACAGAAATAATACCTGAAGGAACTGTTTGTGATGAATAGTACACCAAGCTCATGGTGGTAAAAATACCCAGCCCTGCGTAAAAATAATTATTGATGGCCAGTTTACTGGTGTTTAATTTTTGTTTTTTAATCCATAATAACAACAGGCAAATAACTAATCCAATTAGCATTCTAGAGGCGACAGCAAAATTAAAGTCCGAACCTAATGTTGACCACTGGATAGCAAGTGGTGTAGTTGACCAAATGGCAACAACGGATAGAAAGGCTAAGTAGATTGGCATATTAAATAATTATAAAAAAAACCACCATTAAGGTGGCTTTAATTTAGAAAGAAAATCAGACGATTACTTGTCCAAAAGTACTTTTCGAGAGAGTTTGATACGGCCTTTATCTACACCTAATACTTTAACATCAATCTCATCACCTTCTTTTAAATGATCTTCTACTTTATCGACACGCTCATGAGAAATCTCAGAAATATGCAGTAAGCCATCTTGATTAGGCATGATATTAACAAATGCACCAAATTCAACAATCTTCATTACTGTGCCTAAGTAGACTTTATTTACTTCAGGTGAAATAGTAATATTTTTAACCATTTGTACGGCCTTATCAAAAGCTTCTTGATTGTCAGCAAAAATATTTACATCGCCTGCATCATTAACATCAACATTAGCGCCTGAGGCTGACATAATGCCTTTAATAGTTTCCCCGCCTTTACCGATAAGATCTCGAATTTTATCGATATTGATTTTAAGAACGGCTGTTTTTGGTGAATTAGCACCTGATGTGTTAGCTTCGCAAATTACCTGATTCATTTGACCTAAGATATTAAGTCTTGCATTTTTTGCTTGCTTTAACGCGATTTCCATGATTTCTTTAGTAATGCCTTGGATTTTGATATCCATTTGTAAGGCGTTAACACCACGAGAAGTCCCTGCTACTTTAAAGTCCATGTCGCCTAAGTAATCTTCATCACCTAAGATATCAGTTAACACGGTAAATCTATCGCCTTCTTTAACCAAACCCATTGCAATACCGGCAATTGGCGCCTTGATTGGTACACCAGCGTCCATTAATGATAGCGATGAACCACAAACGCTGGCCATTGAGCTAGAGCCATTTGATTCAGTAATTTCAGATACTACACGTATTGTGTATGGGAATTCTTTGATTGAAGGTAGGCAAGCAGCAATGCCGCGACGCGCCAGACGACCATGGCCAATTTCACGACGACCTGCACCACCCATGCGACCTATTTCACCCACAGAGTATGGAGGGAAGTTGTAGTGCAATAAGAAATAGTCATTTTCACGTTCAGCAGATTCAAGTTTTTCAATGAGTTGAGCTTCGCGTTTTGAGCCAATTGTGGTAACTACCATAGCCTGAGTTTCACCGCGTGTAAATAAAGCAGAACCATGTGTATTAGCTAGCACACCTGTTTCAATCATTAGCTCGCGAACAGTCTCATTGTCACGACCATCAATACGTGGCTCATTACTTAAGATACGCTCACGAACGGTTGATTTTTCAACCTTCTTAAAGTACTTAGAGACTTCGTCTGCCGAATCACCATCTTCGCTAGAAAGTGCTTCAATAGCTGCTGCTTTGATTTCACCTACTTTAGCATAACGAACCATTTTTTCTTTGATTTGGTAGGCGTCATTAATTTGAGCGCCGAATTGTGACTGAATGTCACCCAATAAAGCTTCATTCGTTGCTGGTGCTTGCCAGTCCCATTGCTTGGTGCCAACTTCAGCGGCAAATTCAGCAATGTTGGCGATCGCCACTTGGAATTGTTCGTGTGCATACATAACCGCACCTAGCATAACTTCTTCAGAAAGTTCAGATGCTTCTGACTCAACCATTAATACCGCCTCATTTGTGCCGGCAACCACCATGTCTAAATCTGATTTTTTTAGTTCAGAGTAAGTTGGGTTAAGTGTGTATTGACCATCTGTATAAGCAACTCTAGCACCACCAATAGGGCCATTAAATGGAACGCCAGAGATTGAAAGTGCTGCTGATACACCTAACATTGAAATTATATCTGGATCAACTTCAGAATTAGCAGAAATAACAGTGATAGTTACTTGCACTTCATTGACGAAACCAGCTGGAAACAAAGGTCGAATAGGGCGGTCAATTAAACGACATGTCAGGGTTTCTTTCTCAGTCGCTCTTGCTTCACGCTTTAAAAATCCACCAGGGATCTTACCTGCGGCGTAAGTTTTTTCTACGTAGTCTACGGATAGTGGAAAGAAATCTTGACCGGGTTGTGTTTCTTTAGAGGCAACCACAGTCACTAATACTTGTGTGTCGTCCATACTTGCTAGTACTGCACCATGTGCTTGCCTAGCAATACGGCCGGTTTCTAAAGTGATTGTGTGCCCACCCATGGCAAAGCTTTTTTTAATGATATTCATTTCCATGAAAACCTCCGTAAAATAATTAAAAGGTGCCCTATGGTTTGAGTTGAATAAGTTTTATCTAAAATATACTAATTGATATGTTTTAGATAAAACTTAAGGCAGAACTTTAAGTCATAAAACGAGAGTTATTATCCCTAAAATCAATCAATTATGACGACTAAATTTTTCTTAAATAGGTGGATAGTAAGTTCTGGATATTGATCTGCATTAATTGTACGATTATTGCAAAATTGAACCATAGTTTGAGTCTCAAATGCTTGTGTATCGAACTGCTCACCATTAATAAACACTTTAAGTGTTTCACCCTCTAAAAGATAGGCAATCTTACAACTTGGATGTAATTGATAATGTGCGTTTTTATCAAATTCATCAACTTCAAAGTACTGTAATAATTGCACATCTAGCGTATCTAATTGGGTAACAAAGCAAGCAAATTCTTCTGCGTTAATATTGAGTATTTTTTGTGCTTGATTAGTAGCTGAGCTGGGTATCAATGCTGGCGTATTTTGGTTATCCCAAATAGGGTCTTGATAGTATTGATTTTCATCCTTAGATTGCTGATCGAGCGATTCATATAATTCTTGTGTTGAATAAGCGCGATAACCAAACGATAAAGTGGTGCATTCATCATCTAGGCTTACGCCATGGTGTGCCACTTTAGGCGGTACATAAAGCACATCTCCTGGCCCTACATCAAACACTTGTTCAGACTCAAATTTATCCATAATGCGTAATGGAACATTGTTTAGATAATTATCTAATTCACAATGTTTGCTACTAATGTGCCAGCGACGCCTACCACTACCTTGTAGTAAGAAGACATCATAATAATCAAAGTGAGGCCCAACACTACCGCCTTTGGCCGCGTATGAGATCATCACATCATCAAAGCGCCAACGCGGAATAAAATCAAATTGTTTGATCAACTCGTGTACTTCATCAACAAATCGATCAACCCCTTGCACCAACAATGTCCAATCTTGTTCGGGTAATTGAGTAAAGGTGGTTTCAGTAAAGGGACCGTTGGTTAATGACCATTGATTGTTGGTTGTTGAGCCAGTGATTAAGCGTGATTCAAATTCTTCTTCAAGTGATAAGCCGGCCAACTCATCAGGCGCAATTGGTGAGATAAAGTTAGGAAGAGCTTGTTTGATGAGTAAGGGTTTTTTTTGCCAATAATCAGTTAAAAATTCTTCTTCTGATATTGTTCCAAAATGAATCATTGTCTGGTTAAAATTACGTCTTTCATATATTCAAATTTTACATAGTGGTTATCACTACAAAAGTATTATTAATTTATTAAGGAGTAGTAAATGTTTAATCCGATAGAGGTTCCATTTGGCTGTGTTATGTTGTTTAATGAGGTTAATTTAAAAGACGGCATTAAGATTGAAGATGTTGAGCTAACATTGGGTGAAATGTGCAATGTGGTTAAAAATAATTATGGTGATGATAATGGAGGATTTATTGCTGGACAAGTTTACGAAAACTCTGGGTTTATCTCAGGAGAAGGTTCGTTTGAGAATATTGAGAAGGCCAAAGAAGAGCGTGGTGAGATCGTTATTGTGACATTCTGGAAATCATTCGAACAACATGAGAAGTCCCATGCTGATGAATTATTCAAGTCGAAATTTGACGAGTTGCTAGAGTTTTGTGATGATGCTAACGAGTTAGGCTATAAAATGCTCTGGCAAGGTACACCAGAAGACCACTAAATTATTTATCAAGGAAAGATATGACACGAACTATAACAGCTGAGGCATTTAAAGACATTGACAGTAATACTATTGTCTTAGATATTCGACGTGAGGATGATTACACCACGTCAAGTGATACCATCCCTGGCGCAATATGGAAAGACCCTAGTAAAACTGAAGAATGGATTAGCTCTATTGATACTGATAAATCAGTGGTAATCTATTGTGTTAGAGGTGGTGGTGTGAGTAATAGCGTACTCGATAGCATGTATGCTGCTGGTATTAATGCACAGTTTATTGAAGGCGGAATTGAAGGATTAAAAGAGGCTGGCGGCGTAGTAGAAGCTAAATAGTTAAATATGGATCCATTATCACACGGTGTTTTTGGCGCCAGTGTAGCTCATTTTTCTGCTAAAAACCCAAGCAAACTACGATGGGCGTTATTGGTTGGTTTTCTTGCCGGAATTGCGCCAGATTTAGACGTGTTGATTCGTTCTGCAGAAGATCCTTTGCTGTTTTTAGAATATCATCGACAGTTTACACATTCACTATTTTTTATCCCAATCGGTGCTTTATTGTGCACGCTGGCTCTATATCCTTTTTTAAGGAAAAAACTAACTTTTTTAGAATTATACTTCTATGCATTTTTGGGTTATTCCACCCATGGGTTGTTGGATAGTTTTACTTCTTACGGTACGCAGTTGTTATGGCCGTTTTCAAGCTTGAGAGTGTCTTGGAATAATATATCTATCATTGACCCGTTATTCACTCTACCTATCTTGGCACTGCTTTTTGTTGCCTTTATGCGCAAACAATTTCGTTATGCTCGATATGCGTTTGTTTACATTTTGGCTTATTTGTCGTTCAGTATGGTGCAGCATGAACGCGCACAAACACTAGTATTGGCATTGGCTACAGAGCGAGGACACAACCCAGTGCGATTAATCAGCAAGCCCACACTTGGAAACTTAATTTTATGGCGATTAGTTTACGAATATGATGGACGTTATTTTGTTGATGCAGCAAAATTGGGTTGGGATAGTGTTACTATCCCAGGTAAATCCATCGCCAAACTTGATATAAACAACGACTATCCATGGCTTTTAAAAGACAGTGTTCAAGCAAAAGATATTGAGCGATTCCGCTGGTTTTCTGCTGGTTTCCTTGCAAAAGTTCCAAACGATAATTTAATGATTATGGATGTTCGTTATTCATTTATTCCTAATGAATTATCACCTTTGTGGGTGATTCGACTTAACCCAAAAACACCTGAGCAACATGTGGAATATCTGGATATTCGAGACAATGTGATTAAAGATCGTCAACGGTTTTTAGATTTATTGTTTTAAGGTTGGAGTCCTTGTATCTGACGCCGTTAATTAGTGGCGTCACTATTGATGACAGACTGTCATCTTTACTTTAAGAGCGGGCTAGGCGCTTTAAGAAACCCTCACGCGAGCCAGCATTGATCCAACCAGTGGCGATCGTCTTGCTGAATTCGTTATTTACCCGGCCACGATGGATGTGAGAGGGGGAGGCGGGAAAGATCACTAACTTTCCTCGCTCTGCAGCTTCATGATGCTGCTGCCAGTGGAACTCTGTACCAGCCTCTTCCACAGAATCACAGTAGAGGATCCAGGCTAACACGCGATTCCCTGGTTCGGTGGCTTCATCGCTAATCGTCCAGTCGCAGTGCCACTGGCGGAAGCCCTCACCGGGCGCGTAACGTTGTAGGTTGAATATAGGCATTACAAATAACTCCTGGTCTGGGCAGACTTGGCGAAATAGTGGTCGCTCCTGTAGGTAGTGTTCCAGTCCTGCTGAGACACCTCGCATGATCAAATCTGCGAGTGCGAATTTCTCAGGATCAGAGCGGTTGAGTGCCACAAGGCTGATGTCCGTTGAAACTTTAGCCGGCTCCGCATTGCTACCACCGGGACACCTGGACGCTGTAGATCTTGGCGTCGTTCAAAGAAGTCCATGACGCCATCAGCAACTGCCTCATAGCCAGAATTTTGGTATCGATCTATTAGCCGCATGTCAGAAATTTCTTTATGTGAAATTTGATTGTTACTGGTGGTAGTTTGGCGCTTCTTTAGTGATACTAACATCATGGACATGCGACTCTACCATGCCTGCCGAGGTGACTTGCACAAATGCCGCTTCAGTGCGCATTTTGTCTAGCGTTTCACAACCGGTATAACCCATCGACGATCTAACACCACCGACCATTTGGTGAATGATAGGGCGTACAGAGCCTTTGAATGGCACGCGACCTTCGACACCTTCTGGTACTAATTTGTCCGCCTTAGAGTCTGACTGGAAATAACGATCAGAAGATCCATGTGCTTGATTCATGGCGCCAATAGAGCCCATGCCACGGTACGATTTGTATGATCGACCTTGGTAAAGCTCTACTTCACCTGGTGATTCCTCAGTACCTGCTAGCATTGAGCCAAGCATGACGCAGTAAGCACCTGCAGCAAAGGCTTTAGAAATATCACCTGAGTAGCGAATACCACCATCAGCAATCAACGGTATGCCAGTACCTTTTAGTGCATCAGCCACATCTGAGATAGCTGTAATTTGTGGTACACCGACACCAGCAACAATACGCGTGGTGCAAATACTGCCTGGGCCAATACCAACTTTAACACAGTCTGCACCCGCTTTAACCAGATCAAGCGCTGCTGCACCGGTAGCAATATTGCCAGCAATAATATTTAAATTAGGATGTTTAGCCTTGGTTTTTGTTACTCGATCAAGTACACCTTGAGAATGACCATGTGCTGTATCAATCACAATCACATCAACACCGGCTTCAACCAATGCATCGATACGCTCACCGGTACCAGCTGCAACACCAACGGCTGCACCAACACGTAGTTGTTCAGCATCATCTTTACAAGCATTTGGAAAATCACTAGATTTTTGAATATCTCTAACCGTGATCATACCCAGTAGATCAAATTGATCGTTGGTGATGATCACACGCTCAATACGGTGTTGTTGTAATAGGGCTCGCACATCTGCCATATTGGTGCCTTCAGCCACAGTAATAAGTTTGTCTTGCGGTGTCATGACATTTTCGACAACTTCATCTAGTCGAGTTTCAAATCGAACATCACGGCCAGTGACTAAACCAACAATGGTATTACCATCAACCACTGGCAGGGCAGAAATATTATGTCGCTGCTGCATTTCAAAAATATCTTTAATGGTGGCTTTAGGTGAAATACTAATAGGATCTTTAATAATGCCTGATTCAAAACGCTTAACGTCACGTACCTCATTAGCCTGTTGTTCAACTGACATATTCTTATGAATAATGCCAATACCACCTTCCTGAGCGATAGCAATAGCCAATCTGGCTTCAGTGACTGTATCCATTGCCGCTGATAAAATCGGTGTATTAAGTGTGATGTTTTTAGTCAGTTGCGTTTTTAAGCTAACTTCCTTTGGCATGGTTGTTGAGTGTGCGGGCACCAAGAGTACATCGTCAAATGTTAGTGCGGTTTTGAGTAGGTTCATTTTAAAATCTCCTTTGATTCGAACGCCTTGGAAAGACAAAGCCCATGATAAATCCAAAAAATAAAACTAATGCGCCAACGATAAACCAGTTTCTAGAGCTAGACTCTTGGCCGGCAGTATTGTTGTTTTGCAATAGTTGAACTTCAGTTTTTAGTTGCAGCGCTTCTGTTTTGAGTTTTTCATTGTTGTGTTCAAGTTTGAGTGCATCTTTATAAACTTGTTCAACGTGCTCTTTTTCGGCTTTTGACTTACTTGTTTGCACAGAAAGCAGTGTGTTTTTATTTTTCAATGCTTGAACTTGCGTTTCAAGTTCAGTGTTTCTTTTGCTTTGCTTGGCAATGAGTAACTTGTTGGCGTTATAAGTTTGTCTTAGTTTTTCAAGCTGTGCTTGTGCAGGTGCTTTAGAAGTTAAATATCGAGAAATCATCCAACCAATGGTTTTTTCGTACTTAACTTTGGTCCAGCCATTTTCAGTAGATAATATTTCTAATTTGGCGCCAGAAGGTAGCATTTTTAGTAGGTTTGGCGGATCTCGTTCAATCTTGTTGCTTGAGCGCATTGGAATGTCAACCATATCTGTGACGTACACATACGACTGCGCATTCGCCAATGAATGTGTTAATAATAGTGAACTAAATAAAAAGTGACTTAACTTCATAGTTTGGCTATTTTCTCCAATTGTGTGGATAAATCAGCAATGGCATTTTCAACCGAAGCCAGTTTTTCTTTTTCTTTATTAACCACGGCTTCAGGTGCGCCACTGACAAACTTCTCGTTGTTAAGCTTACCTGCAAATTGCGCTCTTTGTTTGTTTAATTTCTCGATTTCCTTATTAAGTCGAGCTGCCTCTTGTTCCTTGTCAATCAGCCCAGCTAATGGAATCAGCACTTTCATTTCACCGACTAGCGCTGTGGCTGATTCTGGCGCTTCATCATTAGCATTAAGCTGACTAATATTTTCCAACTTGGCCAAACTGTTTAACACCTGTGAGTGAGTATTTAAACAATGCTGGTCGCTATCATTGATATTTTGCACAAAACAAGGCAGAGGCTTTGAAGGTGGAATATTCATTTCACCACGGATTTGACGAATGCCCAAAATAAAGGTTTGTAACCATTGCACCTCTTCTTCGGCTTTAGTAGAGATTAAATCATTTTCGATCTGAGGATAGGCCTGAGTCATTAAACTTTCACTATCCTTGCCTGTAAGTGCGCAACATTGCCCGTAAATCTCTTCGGTAATAAATGGAATGATTGGGTGTAACAAGGTCAAAATCTCATTCAATACTTTTAATAGTGTTGCCTGTGTGCCGGCCTTAGTTTTATCATCTGCCAATAAGGGCTTGGATAGTTCTAAATACCAATCACAATAATCATGCCATACAAATTCGTATAATTCGTGACTCATCAAGTCAAGACGGTAGTCTTTTAAGTGCTTTTCAACATTTAACTTAGTCGCTTGTAAGCGTGACAGAATCCACTCATCTGAAGTAGATAAACTGGCTTTGGTGTCAATATTGTCACCCTCAAGCTTCATCAATACAAAGCGAGAAGCGTTCCATAATTTATTACAAAAATTACGATAACCCTCAACACGTTTAAGATCAAACTTTATATCACGGCCAAATGAAGCCAGTGCTGCAAAGGTAAATCTAAGCGCATCGGTGCCGAATGAAGGAATACCATCTGGGAATTCACCTTGTGTTTGTTTTTTAATTTTCTTTGCCATTTCTGGCTGCATCATGCCTTGGGTTCTTTTAACCAGTAAATCATCTAGACTAATGCCGTCAATTAAATCGATTGGATCAAGTACATTACCTTTAGACTTAGACATCTTTTGTCCTTGTCCATCTTTGATTAGACCAGTAATGTAGATGTCTTTAAATGGCACATCGCCGGCAAATTTAAGCCCAAACATAATCATACGAGCCACCCAGAAGAAGATAATATCAAATCCTGTGACTAAAACATTGGTTGGATAAAAGCGTGATAACTGCGGGGTTTTTTCTGGCCAGCCTAGGGTTGAAAACGGCCATAAAGCAGAAGAGAACCACGTGTCTAATACATCTTCATCTTGTCTAAGCGCCACACCTTCACCAGCTTGTGCTTGTGCCTCTTCTAGTGAATCTGCGACATAAATATTGCCATCATTGTCATACCAAGCAGGGATACGATGCCCCCACCAGATTTGCCTAGAAATACACCAGTCTTGGATGTTATCCATCCAGTTGAAATAAGTTTTATTCCAGTTTTCTGGGATGAAACGAATATCGCCATTTTTCACCGCATCAATCGCAGGCTTGGCTAACGGCGCAACTTTAACAAACCATTGGTCAGTCATATAAGGTTCAATCACTGAGTGAGTTCTATCACCACGAGGCACCATCAAAGTATGCGGTTCAATTTTTTCTAGTAAGCCCTGGTCATCTAGATCTTTAACCATTTGTTTACGCGCATCAAATCGATCCATACCAGCATAAGCACTTTTAACGGTGTCGTTAATTTTGGCATCATCAGTTAGGATGTTGATGACGTCTAAGTTATGACGCTGGCCCATTTCATAGTCATTAAAGTCATGAGCAGGGGTAATTTTTACACAACCGGTACCAAATTCCATATCGACATAATCGTCCGCAATAATGGTTATTTTTCGATCAGTCAATGGCAAGTCAATGGTCTTGCCGATAAGGTGCATGTAGCGCTCGTCATCTGGGTGTATGGCAACTGCACTATCACCTAGCATGGTTTCAGGACGGGTAGTAGCAACCACCATTACTTCGTCAGTGCCAGTAATAGGGTAGCGCATATGCCACAAAGAGCCTTGCTCTTCCGTGCTAATCACTTCAAGATCAGAAACAGCTGTATGTAGCACAGGATCCCAATTCACCAGTCGTTTACCACGATAGATTAAACCTTCATTGTAAAGCTGAATAAAGACTTTATGTACAGCATCTGAGAGGCCGTCATCCATGGTGAAGCGCTCTCTTTCCCAATCAACCGAAGCACCAAGGCGGCGCATTTGAGAAGTAATAGTGCCGCCAGAGTGTTCTTTCCAATCCCAAATCTTTTCAATAAATTTTTCACGACCAACCTCATGGCGGGTAATGTCTTGTGCGGCGAGTTGGCGCTCAACTACCATTTGTGTAGCAATGCCAGCATGGTCTGTACCTGGCTGCCAAAGTGTTTGTTCACCCTTACCGCGATGATAACGCGTGAGTACATCCATAATCGTGTGTTGGAATGCGTGACCCATATGCAAGCTTCCCGTTACATTAGGTGGCGGTAGCATGATGCAATAAGCATTTTCGCTAGTGGAGTTTGAGTCGGAAGAAAATAGATTTTTATCTTCCCAAAGTGAACGATATTTCGTTTCAATTTGTTCAGGATTGTATGTTTTTTCCATTAACGTATAAAGACGGATAAAACTGTGCAATTATACCAATGAAATTATCTAGCAAGTATAGAAATAAAATGACCTAGTTGTTAGGTTTTAGCGTGTTTTCAAAGTGAAAAAAATCATGGTTCAGATACCGAGCCACATCTTCTTCATCTTCAGGAAACCAAGGGATCTCTAATACACCAACACATAATGATATTTGTTCTCTAACATCATTTAGTGATTCCATAGAGGTATTATCATGAATTGGGACTAAGCTATTGTCGTGACATCGTTGACATTCTTCGGTGTAAAGGACCTCGCCATCAATTAAAATTCTTTTATCGATATCATTGGCGCTAACGCCAAGCATGATAAACACAGGAAAAATTCTTAAAAAATTCAACATACGTTTAGTTTATAACATTTTTAAGATAGAATGCCCATAATTCGTTTCTGAGTATCTACATTAATGACAGACAAAAATCATTGGTTAGTCTACCTATTGCGCTGTGCTGATGATAGTCTATATTGTGGCATTACTAATCATTTGGAAAAACGCATTAAGCAGCACAACGGTGAATTAGTAGGTGGTGCTAAATACACCCGAGCGAATGGCCCGTGTGAGTTGGTATACCAAGAAAATGCTAAAGATAGAAGTACAGCTTCTAAACGAGAATATGAGATTAAATCTATGACTCGAGAGGGTAAGCTTTTATTGGTTAAAAACACATGAGCAATTATCAAACAATATCTTGCGAAGCACACAGTATCTACGAACTAGCGATTATGCGCGGTCAATCAATACAAGTGAGTATTGATGGCGACATGCAAATCATTCAACCTAAAGATATTCTCACCAAGGCAGGTGCTGAATATTTAATTTTTGTAGATGAAAATAATATTCAGCAAGAATTACGTGCAGACGCCATTGCAGTAGAATCTTAGTGCAGTTTCTATAAAGAAATACTTTGGTTTAGTTGTTTATCTAGGGTTTGGCTTGGTTTAGCCAGCGGTCTAAATGGTTTGCAAAAGTTTGTCTATCTGCCTGGTTTAAGGGCGAAGGACCTCCTGTTTGTACACCGCTAGAGCGTATAACATCCATAAAGTCGCGCATACTTAATTTTGACTTTATATTGCCTTTATTAAACAGCTCGCCTCTTGGGCTGAGGGCTAAGCCACCTTTGGTGATTACTTCATCAGCAAGCGGTATATCGCTAGTAATGACCAGATCACCTGCACTTATTCGTTTAACGATTTCATTATCAGCCACATCAAACCCAGCACTTACCTGTATAAAATTTAAGTAACGAGAGGGGGGTAGGTGTAGTGCGTGGTTAGCGACTAAGGTGATCTTAATTTGTGTACGGTTAGCCGCTTTAAAAAGTATTTCTTTTATCACTACAGGGCATGCATCAGCATCAACCCAAATTTTCAACTGATTCTTAGTCTTCATTTATTAATTATAAAAGTGATTGAGGGGTCACTGTTTTTGCAACAGAAAATAATTGAAATCTTGTGTGCTGCCATTAGGGTGTGGGTGGGTTTCAGAGGTGGTTTGAATCAATGTAAAGTCATCACCCAGCAACTGTGTGATTTTATCCTTATCGTATTGCACAATGTCTAGCTCTGAACACTGTTTAGGACCGGTTGGCGCAAAGGTTGCTAGTAAAAAATAGCCCTGAGGTTTGAGATATTGATCGAGCTTATTAAGGTAAGTTTTCTGATCTTTTTCATCGGTTAAAAAGTGAAAAACTGCACGATCATGCCATAAATCAAACTGAGTGTCAGATTGAAAATTTAAGATATTTTCATTATAGAAGTTAACTTTACTGGTGTGGGCTTTCAAACGATCTTTAGTGGTTTGAATGGCAGTAGGAGATAGCTCTAATAGTGATAAATGAGTATAACCCTCATCAAGTAAATTATCAGCCAGTATCGATACCCCAGAACCAACATCAATAATAGAATCGTTTTTCTGAGTGTGTTTTAAGATCCACTCAAATGAAATAGTAGAGTGGGTCTGGTGCCAGCTGACTTGATTATGGTCTTTACTTTGGTAAACTTTATCCCAATGGCTAATTATATTTGTCATTCGTTTGGCGTTTATAATAATGAATATTTGGATTATAACGAGTTACCATGAGAATTTTGCACACAATGTTACGAGTAGGGGATTTGGATAAGTCTATTGCGTTTTACGTGGAAGTTTTGGGAATGAGCCTGTTGCGTCAAAAAGAATATCCCAAAGGTGAATTTACCTTGGCGTTTTTGGGTTATGGGCCAGAATCAGAAAACCCGGCTCTAGAGTTGACCTATAACTGGGGTAAGGATAGCTATGAAGTAGGCACAGGTTTTGGTCATATCGCCATTAATGTAGAAGATGTCTATAAAGCAGTCGAGGTGGCAAAATCAAAAGGTGCACAAGTGACTCATGAAGCGGGGCCGATGAGTGCCGGCACAACCATTGTTGGGTTTTTAAAGGACCCTGATGGTTATGAGATAGAGTTACTTTCTAAGAAATTTTAATCGTAGTTTTTACGACCTGATAGAGCATGTGCAATGGTGTTCATATCAGCGTATTCAAGTTCGCCACCAATCGGAATACCATGAGCAATACGGGTGATTTGAACATCAAACTGTTTTGCCATGTTGCTGATGTAATGGGCAGTCACTTCTCCTTCAACCGTGGCATTGGTCGCCAAGATAATTTCTTCTACTTTTAGATTGCGCAGTTTTTTCTCCAGCTCATCCAAACCAAGCTCGGCAGCACCGATGCCATCAATAGGAGAAAGATAACCACTTAGAACAAAATACCTACCTTTGTAAACACCACTTTGCTCAATAGCGTGAATGTCAGTCGGGGTTTCGACAATACAAAGTTGTGATGAGTCACGCACGTCATTAGCACAAATATTGCAAATATTTTTTTCACTGAGAGTGCGGCATGATGAGCAATGTTTAACATGCTCCATGGCATCGACCAAAGCCTTAGCTAGTTCGAACCCACCTTCTCGATCACGCTCTAATAGGTGGTAAACAAAGCGTTGTGCTGTTTTACTACCAACACCCGGTAGCGCACAAAAGGTTTTGTTTAGTTTTTCAATCATTAGAAGGGTAGGTTCATACCACCAGGCAATTTCATACCACCAGTCGCACTTTTCATTTTGGTAGCTGATTCGTCAGCGATTTGCTTGGTAGCGTCGTTAATAGCAGTAAGAATTAAATCCTCCAGCATGTCTTTATCGTCCATGACACCTTCATCAATTTGAAGGTTGGTGGCTTGATGCTCACCATTAATAGTGACTTGCACTGCACCACCGGCGGCTTTGCCAGTCGCCGTTAGGTTTTTGATTTCTGCTTGAGCTTTTTGCATGTCTTCTTGCATTTTTTGGGCTTTTTGCATCATGCTAGCCATTCCACCTTTAAACATTTTCTATCTCCTTAATACTGTTAAGATCAACCTTTGCGTTAAAGGTTTGTTGTAATTTTTGCACACCTTCATCTTTCATAAAATTTTTCTGCATAGTGGCTATTTTCTCATTATTGGCTTGTGTTTCTTTTTGCGCCAAGGTTTGTGTTGTAAGCTTTTTTAAATTAATTTGAAGCGCAAGTTCGCCAAAATTCGCTTGCAATACGGTTTGAATCGAACGTTGAATATTATCGGTGAGCAAGCTTGAAAATTGCTCATCTAGATTAAGTGTTAGGGTTTGGTTGCTTGCATTATCAAACAGAGTGTTTTTTAGTAACATGCGAGATGCTGTATTAAACTTGAGTGATTTGGTGATGTCTTCCCACTGTTGTTGTGAGTTGATATTAAGGGTTGATTCTGGCGCGTTTAGTTCGGTTGTTTTAACCGCTTTTAACTTAGGTTCTACCGGTGATTTTCCTTTAGGTATCGCCTTAGTTTTAGGGTTTTCGGCTAATTTAAGTGTTTTTTTTTCAGTAGTTTTAATATCAGAATGAAATGCCAGCATTCTAAGTAGCGTCATTTCAAAGCCGATTTGTTCACTCGGTGCAAGCGGCATGTCTTTAGAGCCATTAATTGCCATATGATAAAACAACTGTAAATCTTGATTAGAAATTTGCATCGCTAAGGCTTTAATCTCGTTAGAAATTTGAGTATTGTCAATAATCTGCGCAATCGATATTTGATGAAAAAGACTGGTAAGGTCTTTAAGCGCATGACTTAAATCCTCACCTTTATGAGATAACTCTTTAACAAAGTTAATCACTGCTTCGGCATCTTGATTAAACAAATGTGTAGCCAAGGCAAGAATGTCATCATGATGCACCAAACCAAGCATGGCTTTGATGTCTTTGGTCATCACTGTGCCATTACCATAAGAAATAGATTGGTCAAGCAAGCTTAAGGCGTCACGCATGGAGCCATTGCCAAAATCAGCGATCTGACTCAGGGCTAACTCTTCATACTCAAACCCTTCAGTCTCCATAATAAATTTCAGTTGACCTAAAATTTCCTCATGTGTGAGTTTTTGTAAAGTGAACTGCAAACAACGTGACAACACAGTAACTGGTAGCTTCTGTGGGTCAGTGGTTGCCAGTAAAAATTTAATGTGCTCTGGTGGTTCTTCCAAGGTTTTTAGTAGTGCATTAAAACTACTTTTTGAAAGCATGTGCACTTCGTCAATCAGGTAAATTTTGTAGCGATTTTTAGTCGGCATATATTGCGCATTTTCTAAAATATCGCGCATGTTGTCTACACCTGTGTGCGAAGCAGCATCGAGCTCGATTAAGTCAACAGATTGACCTTGGTCAATCTCGATGCAAGTTGCGCACGTGCCACAAGGCTTGGAGCTAACACCTTGTTCACAGTTAATAGATTTAGCAAAGATACGGGCAATGGTGGTTTTACCAACGCCACGTGTACCGGTGAATAAAAAGCCATGATGGAGATTGTTGGCATCGAGCGCGTTAATGAGCGTTTTAACTGTATGCGTTTGACCAACCATCTCACTAAAGGTATGAGGGCGATATTTGCGTGCTAAAACTTGATAGTGTTCACTCATTTATGAATTTGTTGTATTAAAAGTGATAGCACCAAGAATAACAGCCAACACATGAAAAAATTATTACCGTTGCTTCCTTCCGGATCTGGCGGAGTTCATAACCATTCATTGTCGGTGCACTCTTAGCACTACCACAAACTATTTTACATTTATATCTGCTTTCTATTTAAGAATTGTTGGCTTGTTTTAAACGCTCAGGTGTGCCCACATCTTGCCAATAACCATTGTAATGTTCACCACTCAATTGACCGCTAGCAACGGCTTCTTTAAGCAATGGGTAGAGTGGTAATTTTTGTTTAACACCTAAATGTGATTTAAATAAATCTGGGTGGTAAATACCAATCCCTGAAAAAGTATAGGTTTGACCGTGTACATTGGTAACCTGGTGATTGTTGACCAGTGAAAAATCACCGTTAGGATTGTGAGGTGGGTTATCGATTAATATCAAATGTGCTAAAGATCCAACGGGCAGTGTTAGCTTGGATAAGTCATAGTTGCAAAGCACGTCAGAGTTAATCACAATAAAGGGTTTGTTACCTGGCCCTCCCAGAGAATTGATGTTTGGCGCTAATAAGGGCAACGCTTTGATAATGCCACCTGCTGTTTCTAATGCGCCATTAGATTCATTACTATAAGTGATATGAACACCAAAATTAGAGCCATCACCCAAGTGTGCGCCTAATTGCTCACCTAAATAAGAGGTATTGATAACAATATTAGTAATTTTTGCTTGTTTCAGTGCATTGATCGAATGCTCGATAAGTGCAATGCCTTTAACCTTTATTAAAGGTTTTGGTGTGTTTTTTGTGAGTGGCATCATGCGCTCACCACGACCTGCCGCCAGAATCATTGCATGGGTTTGCTGGTTAGCTAACTCAATAATACTACTGAGCAGCTCTAATTCTGGGTATTTATTAGCAACAGCGAGAGTATATTTAGCCACTAGCGGGATGTCTGCTAGATATTGGTGTTTGCCATCACGAACAGATAAACGTTTAAATATACCTAATACTTTAAGGTGGCGTTGTAAACCCATAAGATCAAATTGTTTTTCAAAATCTCTAAAAGGGGTATTGACCTTAGCTTGAGTGTAATAGTATTGTAAAAGTGTGTGTAGGTCGGCTGGTGATAGTTCGAAATAGGCGTCTTTAAGTAGCGAGACCAAATCGTAAGTGTTTGAACCAATAACTGCATCTTGGAAGTCGATCACACCAAGTTCGTTATTTGCTACTAGCATTAAATTGCGTGCGTGATAATCACGGTGCACAAACACCTGATCAGTGCTTAGTGCGTTATCACTTAATAAATCAAAAATGGTTTGTAATTGTGTGTGTTGCTCGTTGCTGAGTGCTGGCAAGTACCAGTCAATCAGTAGCTGCATCTCGGTTGTGAGTAGAGCATGATCATATGATGGAATATTGGCCGAATCAGTCTCTAATGATTGGATGTTAATAAGAACATCGATGGCATTCTTATAATGCTGGATATTAAAGTTTTTTTGTTGTGCGTTTAAAAAAGTTTGATTACCTAGATCTTCTAACAATAAAAAACCTTGATCTAGATTGGCTTCAATGATTTTTGGTGCGTGAACACCGCCAGTAATTAGATGCTTAGCGATACGAATAAAGGGTTCGCAGTTTTCTTTTGAAGGCGGGGCATCCATGGCAATAAAGCTAGCGTTGTCTCGTTCGATTCTAAAATAACGACGAAAGCTGGCATCATCGCTAGCTATGGTAATGACAAAGTTCTCATCACCAAAAAAAACATCTAACCAGTCGGTGAGTAAGTCTAAGCGCTGGTCAATCATTTTTGAGTTGTTGGTAGTGGTCATACACACACGACCAGGCTGGGTGGATTACACCTTGGTTAATAGGTCGGTTGTCTAGCAAAGTGATGGGCATGATCTCACGCGTTGAACTTGAGATCCATAATCCATCAGCATGCTGTATATCATCCAATAAAAACGGGGTTTCTTGTATGTCGAGCCTACAGGCCTTGGCGCTGCTAATGACCAAGTCACGGGTGATGCCTGAAAGAATATTAGGGCCGGTAGGGTGTGTGAATAGCGTGTTGTCTTTGAGCATAAAAACATTAGAAGTGGCGCCTTCAGTAATCTCATGATTTCGAAATAAAATCATCTCTTCAACTTGATGTTGTTTGGCTTCTTGTGCATAGAGAATATTGGCCAACAATGAAGTGGATTTGATATCGCATCGATGCCAGCGAATGTCTTCACGAGTCATGGCGGAAAAGCCTATTTTTAATTGCGCTTTTGATTTGGGTGTAAGCGGGTTAGCTTCGATATACACCGTAGGTGTCAGAGTATCAAAGTTGTGTTTACGTTGAGTATCAGCACCACGGGTAATTTGTAAATAAAGCGATTGATCTAGCTCAGGTGAAAAGCTATTTAGCTTGGTTAGAATAGTGTGCCACTCGTCATGTGAATAAGGGTTGGTAATCTGTATTGAATCTAGGCTATTTTGTAGGCGATCCAGATGTTCGGTTAGGCGAAATATTTTGCCTTGATAAACTGGGATAACTTCATAGACGCCATCGCCAAATAAAAAACCTCTATCCATAACGGAAATAGAGGCTTTGATTTTTTGAATAAACGTGCCGTTTAAAAAAACCACGTTTAGAAGATAGACTTAATGTTGTCAATCATACGAGAGAAAAATCCAGCTTCTTGTGCATCTTCAAGAGCAATTAAAGGTAGTTTAGTTAGAGTTTCCCCTTGGAAAGTGATTATTAAATGACCCACAGCATCCCCTTGTTTGATGGGGGCTGAAAGTTCACCGTTAAGTGCAATGGCTTGCTGAGAAAGCTTGAACTGACCCCTGGCCAGAGTTAAGTAAGTTTCGCCTGATAAGCCAACATTAATTGTATCGTTAGTTGATTTAGAAATAGGTACTTCTTTGCTAACATCACTGATTTTGATAGTTTCAAAAAAGCGAAATCCGTAGTCTAAAATCTTTTGTGTCTGCTCGGTACGAGAAGCGGTACTACCTGAGCCTAACACGACTGAAACCAAACGCATATCCATACGATTAGCGCTAGCCACTAAGTTGTATCCGGCTTTTTTGGTAAAGCCAGTTTTAAGGCCGTCAACCGTGTTGTCGCTCCATAAGAGTTTGTTACGATTGCGCTGCTTGATATCATGATAAGTGAATTCTTTTTGTTTATACCAAGGATAGAATTCAGGAAAATCTCTAATTGTAGCAGCGGCCAATATCGCCATGTCTGCTGCACTGGTTTGCTGATCTTGATAGTCGAGACCTGAAGCATTTTCAAAACGCGTGTTGAGCATACCAAGTTCTTGTGCATACTCATTCATATAGGCAGTAAAGGTGCCTTCTGTGCCAGCAATATGTTCAGCAAGAGCAACCGCCGCATCGTTACCTGATTGAATAATCATGCCCTTGAGTAAGGTTTCTAACTTAATGGTTTTACCCACTTCAATAAAACTTTTAGAACCGCCAGTTTTCCAAGCTTTTTCACTAATTTTGACATCATCATCTAGATTGGCACGACCATCTTTAATGAGTTGGAACACGACGTAAGCTGTCATTAATTTGGTTAAGCTGGCTGGTGCACGTTTTGCATCTACATTATTGGATGCGATAATCGCACCAGAATTATAGTCAAGCACCACATAAGCAGCAGCATTGATAGAAGGTGCTTTTGGGGTGATGAAAATAGCCGCTTGAGTATTGAGAGTAATAGCTGTACTAGCTAGTAGAATAGTTTTTGATATTTTTTTTATAAGTGATTGATATTGCATAATTTATTTAGTGATTGTTTCGATTGAATTGTTGCTTTATTTTTGTTGATAATTGATAGGCAGCCATGGCGTATCTGTTATCGTGATTATAACGGGTTAGTATATAGAAATTCCAAAAAGTGAGCCAGGTGTCGTCAATTTTTTGTTGTGGTAAGCGAATGAAAGCAAGCTTGGTTTTGTTATGGATGTTTGAGTCAATATTTAAACCTTTGTTGCGCCAATATTGAGCGTTTTGTTTGGGTTTGCTGGTAGAGCGTGTAGCGTGTTTTAAATGTGTATTTGATAGTGTGATAGGGCGTGCAATTTCACCAAAGTCGTGCCATTGATGCTTGTCAAAATAATTAGCAATAGAGCCGATAGCATCAATAGGATCTGAAAACAGATCAATTTTTCCATCCTGGTTAAAATCAACTGCATAATGACGGTATGAGCTGGCAATAAACTGTGGGTAGCCCATTGCGCCAGCATATGAGCCTTTAATAGTTAATGGTGGTATGGCATTTTCACGAGACATGAGTAAGAAAGATTCAAGCTCTTTTTTGTAAAAATTGCGTCGTCGGTAGTTACCAAACGCACGTTTTGTTAGGGTTTCTAATGTAGGGTGCTCACCTTTCTTATTACCATAATTGGTTTCTATGCCTAAAATCGCTACAATGACTTCGCTAGGAACGTTGTAAGTGCTTTCAGCGCGATTTAAGGTGGTTAGATTGTCTTGCCAAAACTGTAGACCATCTGCAATACGTTCATCAGTAATAAAAAGAGATTTGTATTTATCCCAAGTCATGGTTTTTTTCTTAGGAGGCTTGGTTTTATTTTTGCCGCCCTTCTTGGCGATGGTGAGCTTTATTTTAGAAAAAATAAACAACAGTTCCTTTTTATCAAATTGATGCTCTTTCACCATTTTTTGGATGAAATTTTGTGTGGATTTAAAATGTGTTGCAGGTAGTGTTTTGGCTGATACGATTGGCGATAATAACAGCGCTGATAAAACCAATATTTTTAGCATTTATTTTTAAAATTTAGAAAGGTAAACAGGTGACTTGTGTTTATGAATAGACATAATAATACCAAAGCTTGCCATTAGTGTAATGAGCGATGAACCACCATAACTGATGAGTGGTAGAGGCACACCAACAACAGGTAACAGGCCAGACACCATGCCAATATTAACAAAGATATAGGTAAAGAAAATTAACGTTAAACTGGCGCCTAATAATTTAGAAAAAGTATCTTCAGACTCAAAAGAGATAACAAAGCAGCGATAAATAATAAGACCATAGACAGATAAAAGTAATAGCACACCTAAAAATCCCAATTCTTCAGCGATTACCGAAAAAATAAAGTCAGTAGTGTCTTCGGGTAAAAAACCACGCTGAGATTGAGAGCCTTGCTCGATACCCTTGCCTAATAGACCGCCAGAGCCAATAGCGATTTTGGATTGTAAGATGTGATAACCTGAGCCAAGCGGGTCAGAGCTTGGATCAATTAGCGTGAGAATACGTGTTTTTTGATAGGTCATTAGCAGGTAGTTCCAGGCGATATAGCCACCAGCACCAATCAGTGAGCTGATTAAACCAAGATTAAGCCAATTGTTGTGCTTGATGATTTGAATACGAATACCAGAAAAAAATAATACATAAAAGCCGCTTGCGCCAATAAGTAACGAAGTGCCTAGATCAGGTTGTTTGGCTATGAGTAAAACAATCACAATAATTGAAACAATTGAAATCAGCATTGGTAGCGGTTTTGGTGGCAGGGTCGTTTCACTTAAAATTGAGGCGATGGCAATTGGTACGATTACTTTCATTAGTTCAGAAGGCTGAAAACGCACAAAGCCTAAATCAAGCCAGCGTTGAGCACCACCACTGCTAGAGCCGAACAATAAAACCAAAATAAGCAAGAAAATACCAAACAGCATTAGATAGGGTGAATAACGGCGGAACAGGTAAGGTGGTATTTGTGCAATCACTAGCATGGTGCCAAAGGCGAGTGCAAAATGACTTGCTTGCTTATATAGTAAGATTGTTGATCCGGCAGAAGCGCTATGAAGCACCATTAATCCAAATGAACTTACACCTATTAGTAATAAGAATAGTGGTGTATCCATCATGAAGTAACGCCAAAAATGGCGGATTTTCCCAAGCAATGTACGCGTCATAGTAGCAGTAAACCAACGCGTCGAATATCAGACAATAGTAAATTAAAACTTCGACAAGCAGATTCGTTATTCATACTTTCCACCCCAATACCCATTTGCTGAATAGCTACTTGTTGTTTTGGGTGTAAGAACCGAGTTGTATCACCCGTACCAATGATAAGTAAATCAATGTCATCTCGTGAGCTTAGTGGAAAAAGCAAGGCTTTATCTAATTCATCTAAATTGGTTATTTCGGTTTCTGTGAAATATTTAGGTGAGATAAAGCAGGGTATGTTTAATGTGGTATGTGCTAATTTAATTTGGAAATTTTCAACAGAAATAATAGAGTTTTGTTCAGATTCTTGTTGATTGAATTCCATGCTACTATTGAGGTTGTTTGAAGGTTTAAAAATACATTATAACCGTGTAAAATTAT
>OBJC01000050.1_pt1 | contig 25007 bp, 34 predicted proteins | sample 1481521 | NCBI WGS metagenome assembly OBJC01 (sample SAMEA2341961, study PRJEB22496) | metagenome | biome: marine; feature: hydrothermal vent; material: water | place: Pacific Ocean | collected 2011/2012 | reverse complement strand
TTAAAATTTTGAAAAATACAATAATTTGTGTGACAATTTTTATTTATTTAAACAATAAACACCAATAGGCTCTACAACCCCTTGTTTATAAGGCTTTCAGCGGTGGTATATTTAAGATTTATTAAAAAATACTGGTTTTTAAAAATTGCTAATTTCTTTGAAATATTTTTTACAAAGTTAGGCCTTTTTAAAAATTGAGGTTTTTGTTAAAAAATAATTTACTAAAAATGTGGTTTTTAAAAATTGAGGTTTTTGTTAAATCCAGTGACACTACAAAAGCCTTTTATTAAAATTTTGAAAAATACAATAATTTGTGTGACAATTTTTATTTATTTAAACAATAAACACCAATAGGCTCTACAACCCCTTGTTTATAAGGCTTTCAGCGGTGGTATATTTAAGATTTATTAAAAAATACTGGTTTTTAAAAATTGCTAATTTCTTTGAAATATTTTTTACAAAGTTAGGCCTTTTTAAAAATTGAGGTTTTTGTTAAAAAATAATTTACTAAAAATGTGGTTTTTAAAAATCCACACCCTGCATTGAATCCTGCAAATAATCCGGTGACAAATGGGCATATTGCTCAGTCGTTGTGATCTTGGCATGGCCTAACAGCTTTTGCACCGTATGCAATGGCACACGATCCATAACCAAATAACTGGCAAACGTATGTCTTAAACAATGGATGCCATGCTTTCCACGTGGTATGTTTGCACGTTTACATGCACGCTTAAATGAGTTCTTAATTGAGTCTTTGTTGTAACGTGGTATTAAATATTCTTGAGTTAAATCAAAGTCTTGCAACGCTTTCTCTGTGCCTTTACCAATCGGAATTTTGCGCCATTTTTTCGACTTTGTGCGCGCCTCATTGGATGATGTAATATACAACCCATCTGATCGAATATCCTCACATTTAAGCTGATGCAACTCACCGAGCCTCATGCCGGTATTGACCATTAACTTCCACCAGTGCCGATGGTTTGGGGCATTGTCAAAGATCGCCTGCAACTCATCTTTTGTGTAATATTTTGGTGGCTTGCTCTCCATGTCAGGCACTTTTTCAATTTTAAAATCCGGTATTAAATAACCATCTTTTTTGGCTTTATTAATAATTGCGATTAATGTTGTCAATTTTCGATTGACTGATGCAGGCTTAACCCTGGCCTGCTCTTGTCGTGTGTATAACTCAACATCTTTGCGCGTGATCTTATTAATCAACGTATTGCCAAAAAATGGCTCTAATGATTTAATAACAATCCAATCGGCTGTGCTGTAACTTGAGGGGTAAGCATTCTCATACCACGCTAAATATTGATTTGAATATTTATTAAAAGCAATTCCAACGATGTTGCCACTACCACCAACACCAACCTCCAACTCATACTCTTTACGTTTTAATGTTACCTTGGCCAATGCATCTGATATTTTGCCCAATGATTTCCGGTGCCGACCTTTTGAGTCGCGCCAATCTAAAAACCAGGTATTTTCGCGTTTTCTAAGAGTTGCCATTTTGTGTTTTTTTAGTAAAAAGTGTGCCCAAAGTGTGCCCATTTTATTATATTTTATTACACTTTATTACACTATTTGGCAAATTGCCCTAAAACATAGGCACCAACATAGGCACCATATAGGCACCATAGGCGCCATAAAATAGGCGGCAAAATCCCTATTTGATAGTCTTTATTTTAAATAGGGGAAATGCCTGAAAGTGGCATCGCGTAGGGGAATCGAACCCCTCTTGCTAGGATGAAAACCTAGAGTCCTAACCGATAGACGAACGCGACAAAACGTTTTTTTTGCTTGGTGGAGCTAGGCGGGTTCGAACCGCCGACCTCAACACTGCCAGTGTTATAAAACACCTTTAAACAGTGGCTTTGTCGCGTATGTGTGCCCAAATTGTGCCCACATATATAATGGTGCTATTGTACTGCTTGGATGATTATATCATTGCTTTAAGCACACGCACTCGCATTTGGATGGTGGCTGCGCGGGTATCACTTGCTGCATCATTTGCCCTGGCATTTGTATCCAATTGTCCATAAAGAATGCATAAGCACTCAGGGTTATAATCAAACTTGTAAAAAATACAATTAATAATTTCATAATAATCCTTATGATCGTTTAGTGATAGATGCACCAAAATACATGCCCACCACTGCTAGGATCGCATGCGATAACCAGGGCGGTGTGACTACCCCATCGAGGGTGACATACTCAGTGACGGTGGTGGTGAAGTCAAAAAATAAGAATTTAAACCCCTCAGTGATCTCAACCGGCACGGTGGTTTGCATACCCAAAACCGGCGCAAGCAAAATAAACCCGGCCATCGCCATAAATGACACCACCAAAAAGCGCCTGATCCATGAGGCATTTGGATTCTGATAAGCGCGTGCGCTTTGTCGAAAATCCTCTTTTGCTGTGTGTAGGTTGAGCAGCATTTCATGCGCCCTGGCCTTATCCTCGGTCGTTTGTGACCACATTTTAAGTGCCGCACCCCCAAGGGTTGACATTAACATGGTGATCACTTCTAGCGGCAATCCAAACATTTAACCTCCTTTATGCGCAGGCCAACCACGTGCCAACCCAAAGGGTACAATCGGGGATCAAAACTATCTGCTCAATGGGTATCAAAAGGCCATTTTAAGGGCGCTTAAAAATCCCAATTCTGTGAGTGCGTAAAATCCGATCATGCCGGCAGCCATCCACCTGACCTGATCAATCGTTCTTTGAATATTGGTCAAGTGGTTGGCGTGACGATCTAATGTGGCCTCCATTCTGTCGATGCGTTCTTTCATTATGCGGCCTCAATTGATTTAATTTGCTCATTTTCTAATTGAGCCTGAGTTTTAAAAACCCCGGATATTATGTCCTTATATCTACTCAATATATTTGATCTAGGGGTTTGTCCGGCGGGTGATGATATTCTTTCCCCATCTTTAAAAATAAACGTCCATGGAAATTGACTCGGTATAAACATCAAATCACCCTTAAAATCATCTTTATTAATTGTGGCATGTATAAAATCCGGGCAATCATCCTCAATACCTTTTAAATCTTTTAAAAAATAATCACATACCGGGCAAGTTTCAGAATGCCAAATAAAACTCACAAATCGATTATTATTTATGAGGTTTTTTGCTTGTTCTGTTGTCGATATATCAATCATTTGTACATGCAAGCCAAATTTGGTGTTTCACCGTTTCCATAATCATACTTATAAGGCGGGATTGGCCAAAACAACCCATCTTGGTCGAAAAATTCAAGCGGATTATTGGTTACATCCCGCAATGCTTGCCGATATTCTGCCCATAAAACCTTATCAGCATCTGACAAGGGTGAATCATTTGCCTGAGTCCAATCGGTGGCATTCAACATCTTAGTCCTTTCTTTTCTTACATTAAATAAATTCATTTTATTCTCCTATTACCAAGTATCACCGCAACATCTTATTCCGAATTCGTTATATAGTCCTGTCCCAACAGTACCCGGATTATTAGAAGTCGGCAACAATGTTCCTGAGGAGTTTTCTGGGTAATTATCCTGAGCGCCTACAGCCCACCAATACTTCCCTGAGCCGTCATTTGTTGGGGTGGATGTCCAAATCGCTCTATTATCGTGTGAACAACCATTGCCTGACGTTGCAAACTCCAAAAGTTCTGTCTTTGTACAAAGTCTTGCTCCTGCACCCTCACAATATCCTTTTGCCTGCGACCAAGTATAAAAACCTTGTGAGCAACCATCCACTGTACCACTAGTGTCTACACAATCGCCACACTCTGCGGTATTTGATGCACTTCTAGTACCTACGCTTAAACCCGATTGACTACACGTGCTGCTACTCCTTGGCCTGTTAATTTGCCACGTGTATGCTTGATCAGCAAAATCACCATCGGTATCAGTACCTCTAATTCCAAAGTTATAAATTGTGCCATTATTGCCCGGTTCAGGAGCGAACCCACTAATTACACCGCTAGTTGTATTTAATGATAAACCAGGTGGTAGTGTTCCACTTTCCAATGAATAAGCCTCGAATACTGCACCCACCACAAAAGTAAATTCATTGTCTACATCATAAGATGCAGCGGCATACATATCAATCGCGGATATAGCAACCGTTCCACCGGTTGAAACCGGGTCGGCATCAGTTGTTACCTTTAGCCAGGCAGTACCATTGCTCACATATAAAATATCTTCTGTGGTGTTAAACAATAACGTACCCTCAGATGAAACCGTTGTTGGGTTGCTTGCCGCTTTAATAACAGCATCCACGCCGGTTAATGCTGATCCGTCACCATAAAATTTATCAGTCGTTGTAATACTGCCATCAACTTGTAAATCACCCTCCCAGGAAAGTCTATCGGCCTCTAGTTTTAACTCCTTTCCCCAGGTAATAACATCGTTATCGGCCACACCAATATTGGGGTCAATTACACTGCCAACTTTAATTGTTAATGGTTGATTTATACTGTCAATATCTTGCCTAAATACGCACGCCGATGAAGACACGGCCGTGTATCTTTCTGCAGATTCTGTGTACTGGTTGCCAAATCTCATCAAACAGTTACCACCACCATCATTGTGGGATAGTCTTGATCGTCCATTTTCCCACTGCAATCCATCAGCAGCCGTCACAACTATATAGTCTTGTGTTTTTGATAATCTTGACGATGGCACTGTGCCATAGCTTAATGCTGACGCATTTAAACCAGTTGTGTTTGCAATTGTTGTACCGGTAATATTACCTTGTGCATTAGGGCTTCCAACTCGTAGAGTGCCATCAGATTTAATAGCCATACCCATTGTGAATGAGGCAGGATCACCGTGTATTTGCTTTACACCCGTTGCAAGATGCAACTCTCCATTCATGTCGTCACTATTTAATAAAACTTTAACAGTTCCCTCAGATGCAGTAGTAGTATTGGCCGGTGTTTGACTTACAACATTGCCGGCATCATCAACACCCGCCATCATAGCGAAATTACCTTGTCCATCATTTGAGGTGATTGTTTTATGCCCTGCCGAATCAAACTTAATTAGTGCCTCATCGTGAGGGATGTTTAAAACACCACTAATGCTAACATCACCAGTAATCGCACCGCCTGCTGATAAATCGCCGGTATCGCCTTTGTCACCTTTTAATGCGGCCAATTGTGCAGTGGTAAAGTCTGCATAAGTGAATGCCAGTGCTGCTAACTCAGTGGCAGTAAAGTCCGCATGAGTGAATGCTAATGCTGATAATTGCGCAGCGGTAAAGTCTGCATGGGTGAATGCTAGATCAGTCAATTGTGCAGCGGTAAAGTCTGCATGAGTGAATGCCAGTGCTGCTAACTCAGTGGCAGTAAAATCCGCATGAGTGAATGCCAGTGCTGCTAATTGCGTGGCAGTAAAATCATCATGGGTGAATGCCAATGCTGTTAATTCAGCAGCAGTAAAGTCCGCATGGGTGAATGCCAGTGCTGATAATTGCTCACCGGTAAAGTCTGCATGGGTGAATGCTAATGCTGTTAATTGTGCAGCGGTAAAGTCTGCATGGCTGAATGCATCGCCTTTGTCACCTTTTAATGCAGCCAATTGTGCAGCCGTAAAATCATCATGGGTGAATGCTAATGCTGCTAACTCAGCAGCCGTAAAATCCGCATGGGTAAACGCTAATGCTGATAATTGTGCAGCGGTAAAGTCTGCATGGGTGAATGCTAGATCAGCCAATTGTGCAGCGGTAAAATCATCATGGGTGAATGCTAATGCTGCTAACTCAGCAGCCGTAAAATCATCATGTTTGAATGCTAAATCAGCTAATTGTGCAGCGGTAAAATCATCATGCACAAAGGCTAAATCGGCCAATTGTTGAGTGGTAAAGTCTGCATGGGTGAATGCTAATGCTGCTAACTCAGCACCGGTAAAGTCCGCATGGGTAAATGCTAATGCTGCTAATTGTGCAGCGGTAAAGTCTGCATGGCTAAATGCTGCGCCTTGTAGGCCAACACCGGATATGGTTAATTTAACCTCATCATTGTTAATGCTTATCTTCATTTGATTATTGCCTCCACAAATTCAACTGCGCCTCTTAAAACCGAGTATTCTTTTGCCCCGGTATAAACCTCAACTTGATAACTGCCGGCCGTTTCTGCAATGTCTACCGTTGCAGTGGCCGGGATATCAACCGAGATATGGTTTGTATTAATGATCGAAATATATTGCTCACAATCGAGAATTAGATTGCCCATTGAGTTGCGGATTTGCATGTCAACGGTATAACCATCAAGATCATACAACGAATCATCATCGTTAGTAAGCGCCAAATCCATCTCAAACGTTGATCCGTTTTCGATAGTTATATTATGTTTTCCTGATAACAATTTTTACTCCTTTTATTTATAGGCTCATATCGTGAATCACGATCGGGCATTGTTTTATATCTTTAATTTTGCAATCCCAATGACTGATCACCTCATCATCGGGGTTTTTAGTAACAAATAACTCTGCATGTTGACACTGTTGACATGCGCCTTGAGGCACGGCGTTGTATATACTTTGCTCAGTCATAATCAGCCCCATCAATCACTGGCGTTATATAAGCACTGGGTGTGGTTTTGTTTGAGTCTGCAATTGTGAACCCTTGGAAACCATAACTGATCGCCCCCATGTTTGCCCAACCGTGCTGCACCGATGTATCTGTCACTCTTTGCACTGACTTCCACCCGTGCTGTTGGCCGCAATAATTAACCACACCAACGGGGTACCCTAGATCGTATTGAACGCAACCAAAATCTTGGCAGTGTGCCGCCTGAAACCCTGACGAATACAACAAGGCTGCCGGCTTAGATAGGCCACTAATTCCGTGTGAGGTTGTATTTGTATTTTTTATGCCAGTGCTTGGGGTTGTTGCGTTTGCGCTGCTACAACCTGCATAACTGTCCTGCGGTGTTGGCATGGTGACAAAATCTTTAACCCTTAATAAATTAAAATCACTGTCATAAATACGATCACCATTTGCATCATTTATTTTTAAACCCCAATCAGGATCAGTGGTTGCATTTGATCCAACTGTGAATAAATAGGCACTGATATTGTCTTTTGTTTCGGTGGCTTTTGTACCCTCAACCCAAACATGAATGCGCCATTTATTGTTTGATAATCGAAACACATCCATTATTGATGCCCAATATCCATTTGAGTAAATAAACACCAAGGGGAAATCATCGCCGGTGTAATCTGTATCCCAATAAAAGCGATTTTGAAACACGACTGTTGCCTTATCGCTGCCGATTTTTTCTTCAAAAATCTGATAAGTTTTAACATCGTCAAAGGTTAAATAACCACTGGCATTAATAATGCTAACACCGACACTCATTTGATAAACACGAAAATATGAAACTTTGACCAATCGGCACAATCCTGGCCATAATCAAGTGCATGGCCAGTGCAGGTAATATCCCAACTAACCTTTGGATGGCTGTTGCTTGTTGTGTTGCTAATATTAAAATTAACCCCCGTCCATGTGCCGGCTGCAATATTGCCATTTGACTCAGGAATGCCGACCGCATAAGCGGTTTTATTAGTGATGGCAGTATAGGTTTTATTGCCTGATACTAGGCCAGTTTTAACAATCCTTTCCTCTAACAATGCGGTGGTTTCTGTTGACTCAATTAGCGTGTTATCGCTTGCATCATTAATAATAAATCCAACGGCCACTATAATTCCCCAATCTGTACTCTAACAATATTGTTAGCATCGATCACCTTGATCACATTGTTTTTGATCTCTAATCGATTGCCCGATGTTGTGTTTTGAATAGTCACATTGCCATTGGATGCGACTGCAAATTTACCATTGCCAATGTTGATTGATCCTGAGTCAATTGCACCAATATTACTGTTGATATCTGATATCTGCGAAACGTTGATCTGACCTGATCCAACCTGATCCAAACTGGCCAATGCGCCCGTAGGTATTGAGCCATCTTGTAAGGCCACCCAACCTGCAATGTCGTAAACCTCTCGACCATCCCACCGGTGCAAAATATTATTATTATCAGTATCAAACCACAAATCGCCGGCCTCTAAATCAGTTTCTGGTGCGCCATTAGATGAGAATGTTGTCACGCCACCTGAGCCGCCACCCACTAAGTTGTCAATTGTGCGGTTTTCACCAAGCAACCATGTTGATGAGATACCCATTGCATTAACCGCTTTAATGCGCACATCAATAACCGTGCCTGATGCCACCCCGCTCACATACAAAGGCGATGAATCGGTGCGGTGTTCTATATCCCACACACCATCGGTGGTGGCAATTTGTGCCACATAATAATCAACAAAACTGTCGTTTGATGCTGTCCAGGATAAGTAAACGCGTGGCGAGGTTGAGCCATCATCATTGGTTATTTGATAATTTTGGCCACTATTAACCGCCAAATTTGTCGGTGCTGATACTGAGTAAGGATCGGGTAAGTTGGTGTCCGGGATGATCACCGCTTGATCAGAAGTTGACCAGGTGTAATTATCATCCTGATGCTCAAGAAATGCGGCCATAACATTACCATCCGGCTGCAAGGTTAAATCAATTATTCTAAATGGTTTATTGAGCCATCCAGGAGTGGAATGTGTAATAGTAACAAGATCACCCACTGCTAATTGCAACGCCTCGGCGGTGGATATAAACGAGCATTTAATGCCGTTGCGTGATTTTTTTAAAATCGTTTTGGCCATGCTTTTGGCCTGATAAACATTGGTTACGGTTGGTAAATTAATGCGATCCTCAAGATCAAAACCATCATCTTCTGCTAAAAAATCAGTGTACTCAGCCGAGTCTGCATCGGGGTATTCGATTTGATCTTCTTGCCAATTATTATCAGGATTTACAAAAGTAGCAATCACTCGGTTAAATCGATTAGATTTTTTCTCACCGGTAAAACTAATGCCATCAATAATATGATCTTCTGTAAATGCAAACTCATAGATCGGCTGCTGAGTTAATGTGTCGGTAATCGCTTTGTTTTCAATGATGAGTTTATAGATGCCCTGCGTATAAGGTAACAAACCACGCATGCCCGATAAAAACACCTTAACATTGCTCATCACTGTGGCATCGGTTTTGATAATGGCGTTACAATCAAAGCGGTTAATGTATGAGCCGCCATCGTAAGCCTCAACCAATGACTCGCACAATTGTGAGGCTGTATAAAATGAGGTGTAATCCTGCTCAAAATCAGTGACTTGCAAGCCTTTGCCGTATCGATCATTGGTTAAATAATCCAACAAACACTCAGCAGTATTTGTTGAGTATTGTGTACCGGTTGAAAGGCTGCCATTAATATCAAAGGTGCGAATTTTCTTGCCTTTAACTATTGAGGTAAAAGTTGGAATCGAGCCAAAAATCTCACGATCCCATTTGAGGCGTATGCCTAAATAGGCCACACCGCGTAAGCGATGATCCGCTGTCCAACTCGGTGCGTTTAAAAGCGTTGAGTCTGCCGTTTGATCATCTGTGCCGAGGTGTTTATTAATCGTCACCAGGCCGGTAAATTTGGCATCTTGGGAATCGATGTCATTGATATAAACTGAGCCAATATCCTCAACCTCACCCTCACATAATACCAATGCGATGTACAAATATTGATTATCAGTGCCGGAGGTTTCTACAAAAACTCTCGTGCCGCCAATCTTACGCTCTCCATAAATCACCGGGATTTGCGCCAGGTTGGATGCTTTGTTAATTAATGCGCCATCGTTCTCTGACTCAATATCCTCAATATCTTCTTTTAATGCCCATAATGCTGCCGCATTAACCAGTGCAACTATTAACCAAGTGATCGGATCCACTATGCTTTGCCCCACTTAATATCACGGATCACATTAGCAGCAAAATCAAAACCTTTATCGCCGGCAAAGTACATGGATTGTGAGTTAGAGTTGGTTACACGGCCGGATTTTTTCTCAAAGTCTGCCCAATGTGAGGCTAAATCCAAATCAATAGTTGAGGTGTCTGTAGTATCTTTGACACTATAACCATCAATGCGGCCATCATAGATTAACACTGGCTCACCGATAATGGCGTTTTGATCATTTAAAAATGCTCTTAAAATTCTAACCTGGCGTGATACATAACCGCCGGATAAAAAAGCACTTATAAATGATTGCTCAACGCCACTCAATCTGAGCCTGGTTGTGCCGACACGTAAATCTGAGGTTTCTTGTACAGTTTGCACATTTAAAAAATGACTTGATGCAATATAAGTATTGCCATCAACTGTCATGTCCTGCCCGGCATCGGTTAAGTAACTGCTAGTGGCCAGGTGGATTTCTAGCAGGTGGCACATTTTTACTGAGTCTTTTGCCAGTTCTTGTGCGACTAATGGGTCAATGGCTCTGCTCATAATGCCTCAATAAAATCGACTTCATAATTAAACAAGCCATCATTACCAATGCCAAACTCCTGCACGTCATTTTTTAGGCGCACTTTGATGGTGACATTTCTATACTGGATCAAATCACCATCGGAAATGCTTTGTCTGAGTGGTGGATAAATTGAAATTAAACTTGTTACACCGTTATGGGTTATTGCCTGCGTGATCATATAAACTTTATCATGACCAAATTTAATAAAATCACCCTCTTTAATAACGCCGTCAGTGGCGTCAACATCTAGTGCATGCGCTCCTGCGCTATAACCACCAATCCTAGTGACAACCAAATTACCCGTTGCATCGCCTTGAGTATCATCAAGCACTGGCAATTGGATGTCAAAGGTTTGATGCTGTCCGCCCTGCTTCATAATAAATGCATAAACCGGCATAAACTCGGCACGTGTCATGGGTGGATATACGGCACTAAACTCCCAATATTGACTGGCTAATTTGCGTGATTGTGTGCGGCCATTAACCGATTGACTGACTAGTGTTTTGTCATTTGATCTAAGGTTAAGTGCTTGAAAAACTGGTGTTGTTGGATAAGTCATTATGCTGTGACCCCGCTCATACCGCGATCGTTCATGGCGTTATTAATAAGGCCAACGATCATGCCACGGCGTGACTCTAATAAATCATCAAATCCGGTGGTGTCATTGGCCGTGATGTTAAAACTAACATTAACGTTTTTAGTGCCTGCGCTGCCGAGTTTATTATTTGGGATGATTGTGCCTGCTCTATCCGGCACAAATAACTCTGCACCACGCTCACCGACGATCGATGGGGTACCCACTGGCGGTCGGCCACCGTTGGCAAAGCCTAACAACTCTCCAAGGCCGCCACCCGATCCACCAAAAAGTGCCTTTTTAATTTGCAACTTCAACATATCCGCCAGGATAGATTGTGCCAGTGATCTCCAATCCTGCTTGACACCCATTAGCAAGCCAGTCAATGCATCGGCTGTGCTGTTTAATGCACTTTCAGTGATCGATGCAATCGATGCTGTGCCTGCTGTTACTGAGGCTTTATAAGCATCAAAACCAGTTTTCATTTGATCCCAAATGGTTGCCTCGGGTGTTGTTTTTACACCACCTGCGCCAGTCAACTCATCGGCAGTCTTTTTTAAATCTTTTGCCTCGTTGTTAAGTGCCTCCACTGGAATTAACATGCCACTCAATGAGGTTGTTACGTGAGAAAGATCGATTTTTTCAATACTGGTAAAACTGTCTTTACTTTTTAATAGTTCGGCGTTTAATTCTTGCAACTGCTGTTTTTTGCTTGATAAAGAATTAGTGGCGGCAAGCAATGATCGACCAGTCAACCCATTTTGTAAACGGTCTTGGGTGGCGCCAATTGCAGCCTCTAAATCTTGAATTTCTTTTTTTATTTCACCAAATCCACGACTACCCATGCCGGGTAATTTTTCAATGAGTTGCCCAAAGCTGATCAATGCATTGCCCATCGTTTGGATGGATTGAACAATTGATATACTTGCATAAACAACGGTATTGGCAATTGATCTTGCCACGTTACCAATGCCGCCATGCTCATCCATTTTGGCGGTTGCCCATTCCCTGATATTGTTGGTTACTTTCTCAATCAGTGGCGCCAACCTTGCCACTGCCTGCATAAATGTTGAGGTTAAATAAGATTTTAATCGAGTAATGGCATCGTTGGCTTTCTCGACACCGCCGACCATTGATGTTGTCATGGTGATGCCAAGTGCATCGGCCTCAAGCATTGAATCGTGCATTGCTTGTGATCCACCCTCAAGCACATTGATCAGGCCTGCGCCCCTTGCGCCGAATAATTTATAAGCTAAATCGGCTTTTTCAGCCTTGTTGGTAAGTCCGGCCGTTACATCGGCAACATCGGCCATCACATCGGTGACGGATCGCAATGATCCATCTGTGTTGGAAACTTGGATGCCGTATTTTTTGAAAATATCTTTTGCCAGTCCAACGCCTCTGCCCATATCAGCCATATTAACTGATAATTTTTGGACGGCCTTATCCAGTTGCTTTGACTCCATGCCACCAATACTGGCAGCGTGTCTAAGTCTTGATAAGTTTTCAACACTGACACCAATGGTGCGGCTCATCTTGCCCAATTCATCGGTGGCATCCATTGATCGTTTGACCAAATAACCAATGCCGGCAATACCGGCAGCAGAAACCATGCCCGTTTTTAAACTAAAAACAGCCTTTCGAGTTCTGTTTAAGCCGCGACCAATACTTTTAAAAGCCTTTTTGGTCTTGTCGTGCAGCCTAATGGTATATTTTGATTCGACCGATCTAGCCATTTTTATTGTCCTTTATCTCAAAATAGGCAACCCATGTTGTAAGTTCTGCCGTTGTTAAATCTAAAATTTCATCAATTGACTTATGCAAATGCTCCGCTAATTGACACGCAAAGTGCAAATCGCCATCGGCGGCTAAGGCTTTTTTGCCTCATCGACCGTTGCTTCTTCACCATTTAAAACCTCGACAACGCGAGAAACTATGGGGATGTCATAATCATGCATCAACTCTGTTAATTCTGCAATACGCCAAACTGGCTTGCCGTCCTTATCCAGTGCGCGCATGATGAGTGCCATGCATACAGCCTCAACGGTTTTACCTTGATCATACAAGGTTAAAATCTTGGCCTGCTGTTTGCCGTTAATTGCACCCTTAAAATAAATCGTATCATCCCACTCAGGCACAAAAATCGAGTTTAACTCACCCGATAATTTGGCTCTAAATTGTGCCTTTGCGTTGTCTTTTATACCCATATTAGATGTCTGCTAATGCACCAGTGCCAGTGAATGAATATGACACTTTTGTCACTTCATCATCACCGGTGCTGACTCCGATTGAGTCAACATGCGCATCGCCAGTTTTTCCATTGGTCGCATCAATATACATCGATAAACTAACAATTGATCCAACTGTGATTGCGGCCTGGCCTGCATCGGTGTCTGAATAATGACACTCAAACGTACCTGACCATGATGTTTTGCCTGCAACAAACGTTTTATAACTTGATGTCATGTTTGATGTTTCGATCGTATCAGCATTTTCATCGATGCCAAATGATTTTAACTCTCCAACCGCATCCGTACCGATTTTGACGATGCCATCCTTTCCACTAAATATTGCCATTTTCTTCTACTCCTTTTGATTTAACAGTTTTTTCGGACGGTTGATCGAGTGTCCAACCTCGTGCTTTCGCGGTTTCAATTTGTGATGGATGCACATTGATTGGCATCGATCCTTTTTTGTACATGTTTGGCATATTGCCTCCTAATCAATTAAGGTTGTCACATCGCGCTTATCGACTCGATAAAGTGCAACAAAGCGCATGTGCATTAATGCAGTGGGTTGATCACTCTCGCCACTGTATTCGATCTCAACACCATCTAAATCGATGTCTTTACATGTGCCACCCAATGTGGTGTCACCCTCGGTAAATATGGCCGTTTCAATTTCTGCACCAATACTGTCCAGGGTGTTATCAAAATTGCCCACTGCTTTAACCCTAGCCTCAACCACAATGTTGAGCAGGCGCAATTGTCGCGTGCCTGATTCGTCACCTAATTCCTCACCCGTTGTATAAATCGCCAATGATGGCAACAACTCATGTGGATAAACACGACTCGCAAACACGTTATCGCCAGTGATTGACAAACCAGTTAACGTGGTTTTCAACTGATCGCGTATTTGTTGGCGTGCGTGGCTCATTGTTTCTCTAGTATTAAGCTAATTAATCCAGTTCCGTCCGGCTGCATGCCTGCAACATGATGGGTGACTGATCCTATAACTACCGAATCGCCGTGTTTAATTTCCAGCAATTTGGACTCATCGCATGTAAATACCGGGCGCATACCCTCCATGCCTTGCACTTCTACATATTGAGAATCGAATATACCTACCACCGTAAAATCACCAATAACTGCGTTATCGGCCATCTCGTTGGGGTCTAAAAATTCGGCAAGATTCTCAGTAAACATGCGTTATTTTTTCGCCTTTTTCTTTGGCTTGGGTTTTGGCACAATTGCCCACCCTTTGCGTACTAACCACTCGCCAACACTGGCGGTGGTTTCTAGTGACTGCCCGATGCGTACATCTCGGCCGTCAACTACTGTTTGTTTGGTCATTTCAATTTTCATATTAATGCCTATTATTGGTTGGCCACCGGCCGTTAAACCGGCAGCCGTTTGTGTTGTTAGCAACTTACTTATGCACCTTTACAGAATGACTCAGCATGTCTAACAGCACAATCCACATCAGTGAAAATGCCAATTGTTAGGGCACCACTTTGTGCTGATCTGTCAGTAACGACTTCTACCGCCCCGAATTGACCGATTATCAAATCTGAGAAGTTACCAAAGATCGCGGTATTAGCTGCAAGCTGTGATGTTGTGCGTACTGCATAACCATTCACGTTGTTGCCGTCTGCTACAAATAAACCTGAGCCAGTATCTTTGGCCTGAGTTTTCATGGCACCAAGCATTGCCGGTGTGGTGATGTATGACATAGAGCCGCCCATCGCATTAGCTGTTGCAACTTCTGTTTCCATTGCTACCATCTCAGCAAACGTTGGTGCGCCATCTGTTAGATTAACTGAGCCGATGCCCGTTGTTGTCAAGATGCCCGTTGGTTGGTTGTCTGCACCGGTGCCGCCTAATGCTGCTGCATCAATCGCTGATGCAATGCCTGATGATAAGTCGTTGCGCAATACTTGCTCAACCGATGGATCTGATTGATTCATTAATGTGCGTGAAATATCAACATAAGCTGCAACCGTTTTAGGTGACATTGTCACTTGTCTAAACGATGGTGCGCCTGCTGTTGGTGTGCCGTTCTCAGCTACCCAATGAACATTAGTGCTTGAGTCAAGTGCCGGGATTGCAACGTTGCCAGTTAGGTTTGACATGAATGTCGCGCCTGCTGCATCAACTACTAGGTTTGCACGTAGTGCATCAATAAATGATGTACCGTAATGATCTTCTGCAACCAAATGGCCACCTGCTGTTGCTGTGCCTGCTACTTGCGCACGTGAGTTCCACGACATACCGGCCGGGATAAAGAAACCACCATTTGATGAGCCGATGCGTTTCTCGATGTCTAATGACACCTCACGCTCTAGGCCTGCATTTGACCAGTCACCGATTGAATGTGCTTTTAATGCTCTCAATAGTGAGTATTGGCGCTGCTCTTTCTCGCTCATATCCACATCATCAACGCGTGCTGATGGTGCTGTTGGCATGTTTGATGTGATAGTTTCCAATGCCACTTGTCTGAAATCATCAAGTGATTTGCCGCTGCTAATAAACTGGCGTGAAAACTCTTTTAACTGTGGGTGCGTATCTGCAATTGCAGTGATACCCGCAACACGTGTGCGCTCTGCTGTCATTGCATCATTTGCAACCGCTTTTACGTCTATTGTTTCTGTTTTATTTTCTGACATTTTGTTTTTATCCTTATTTTTAAAATTAGTGATGGTGGTAATATTGTTGCCCTCTGCTGATCTAGCAATACCGATTGAGTTGTCTGCCGGTACTGACACGACACTCACCTCATACGGTTGCCAATTAGTTGCCACATAAGTGTCCAACCCATCTTCTGAACGCGACTCGTCAAGTTCCATCTCGTTGATACGGTATCCAACTGAGATGTTTTGACGTATGCCATCCATCACATCTGTGAATATTTCTTGAGCGCGTGCCGACTTAGAAAAACGCACAATTGCTTGGCCACGTTTCCCGTCCACCGATGCACTTTCAACTCGGCCTATTTGATCGCTTGTGTTGTGATCCATCAATAAGGGTGCGCCATCATTCAAACGCCCCAAATCGACTGATTTTGGATCATGGGATAAAATCTCATTTCCAAACCAACGCTCGACTGGTGCATCGCTTGAAAACGATAACTCAACTGTCCTATTGTCTTGATCCACACTGCTGCGGTCTAAATTAAAATGACGGGTTAGATCACCCGTTTTGATTTGTTTGCTCATCTGCAACCTCTTCTGTTTCTGTAACTGATAAATTTAAGCCGTATTTTTTGGCCAATCCTTGCTCGTATTGCAATTGCTGGTAAACATCTTCGATGTCTGATCCTTGCTCGGCCACAACTTCTGATGCCGTTTTAATACCGGCCATCACTGCCTCGGTGTTTGCCTTGATGTCTTTAAGTGGGTCAACCCATGCCCAACCTCTCGGCTGCCAATTGATTTCTGATAGTTTTTCATGGTCTGTAAAACTAAATCCGACTGAGCCATTAAGCAAAACCATGCCGAGCCACTCGTTATAAACACGCGATAAAAAATGATCGATCATCCATTGTTGGTTGACACGCCATTGGTCGCGCTCTTCTAATGTGCCGGATCGTATTGATGAGAATGAAACACCCTCAAGATCTGACGATAATGAGTTATAACTCACACCCAAACCGCCGGAAATACCGCGCAAAATACACTTGTTAAAGTCTTTAAAAGCTGAGGTTGGATGAGTTGGATCAAAGGTGGTAAATGATGTGCCTGCCGGTAATTGCTCAAACGTGCCTGGCTCTGCCTCACTGACTAAGTTGCCGGCAGCATCCTCATTGCCGATAAATGAATCTCCTGCCTCTGAGGTATAAAATCCCATCTTAGATGCACCAACGCGGGCTGCCACTAATTCGGCCTCCTCATACGCACCCAACATATTGAGCCGACTCATGGCCGAGGCCATCCAGGTTGCGCCACGGATTTGCTCTGGGCGTTCAGCCTTATAGGCGTGAATAATATCTTCAGCCGGTACGCGCTCAAAAGATCGGCCACCTTGTGCGTAAGCGGTGGTGCTATTGGTCAACAAATGGTATGCAACTGGTGCGCCCATTTCATTAATCTCGATGCCCATGTTGATAACATTGCCATTTTTTAGCTTGAGGTTATAGGTTTCATCGAGGCGGTTTGTGTCTAAAAATTGCAGCTTTAAGCCGTATTTTGAGCCATCTCGAATAAATCTTATTAAGCACTCACCATCTCTCGCTGAGGTTTCAATAAACAGCCTTTGCATTTCCAAAAAACTCATGCGCCCATCTGAGGCGCAGTTGCTTGGCTTTTGCCATTTCTTAAAATTTTGCTCAATGATGCGGTTGGCCTTATCGTCCAACTTACCTTTTGCCGTTCTTGCTTTTGATTGCAGGGTGATGCCCTTAGCACCAACAACATTGGCTGTGATTAATGACAAATATTTTCTGACATAATCATTATTAATTGACAAATCACGCGCCCTGGCGCGCAACACCTTACCTCCCACACGCAAATCATCATTGATTGATTGCGCACTGGTAGTCCAAGAATTAGTTAAACGATCAATCTTGGCACCTGCATAAGCGCGCCGTGCGATCGTTTTTTTATGTTTCTTAAAAATATTAAAATTCATATTTAAAATCTGACCTTAATGTTGGCGCTATTGCCTAAGCCATTGCGTAATTTTTCGGCACGCTGCATTTGCACATACTCTGCCTTGTACTTACCACGCAACAAAATTAAGTCTGCAATGGGTGTACGTGCTAGGCTGCGGCCTTGTATTGAGTATGATTCTTGATCCTTTGAGGCTCTGCCCTCGATGGTGGCCTCAATTGCATCCAATACTTTTTTGACGTGACCGCGTGGATCAACATTAGAAGTGACACGATTTGGCTCAACTTCCCATGTACCCTCATCAACGGTGACACGCTCTGAGTCTGAATTGCGCACGATGTAGGCCTGCCAGTGGTAAACACCAACGGCATAACCCTCAGTGACTAAGCGGCCAATCTCTACAACATACTCACCATCTCTAACAATGGCGGTGATTGCGATCTCGGTTGAGCCTGATTTTTCTAGTCGTGCGGAATATTGCAGCACATAATCAGCGACTGGATAATCCGTGCTTAAATTTGTGCGTTTGAATGTGAGGCGATCACCGGCAACAATGGTTGTTGGCTCGGTTGTTGGATAATTTGTGGTGTCAAATAAATTCGCCATTTACGTTATAAACCCCTATATCTAGTGTTTTTTAATCATTTAGACACTACATGTAGTGTTGATTTGTTGATTAGATTAGTAACTTTTTTCGAATTGTCAACCCTAATTTATAAATAATTTACCAACGTGATGCAAAACTGCCGTTGGCTTTAGGTTTGGTGGGTAGTAGCCGACCAGGTGGCGGCACAATTGCTGCCGGTTTCTCATCTTTTGGCTCGTCTTTTGGTGTGTTTTGGCTGCTTTGTGCAAACAAATCCTTGGTGATTGGATCAACCACATCCTCTAAATGCTGCCAATCCTTTTGACTCCACTTGTTCATGCCTAAATGGTAGGCAGCAGCCAGGGCATAAACACTGCAATCGAGTACCTCGTTGCGCTTATGTGATGGCTTTATCCACTCATTTCTTGGGTGGCCTTTCACGTAGCGAGTTACCAAACGCTCTGATGTGATCTGATCAAAAAAATCATCTTCTAGCTTGTCACTAAAATGCACACGGCCTGCACCCTCATCAATAGCAAAGCGACCATACCAAACACCCTTTGCGGTGTCTGATCCTACCGGCCACAACTGCACACCACCTTTGATGGTCTTGCCTTTGAGGGTGATGTCTTGGTTTGTTGGTCGGCCAACAACCGGGCGGTTGCGGCTTGATTGTCCTTTGATGGCAATCACGTGTCTGTGCTTTCTAATGCGGCAAAAATCATACACCATTTGCGTGTGATGTCCGCCGGTGTCCACTGCCACCGCGCTGAGTTTAACGCTTGATCCACTCTCATGATCCAACTCTAATTGCAACCACTCATCCAACTCCGCCCATAGTTTAGGCGATGCAGGATCACCAAAAAACACATGCCAATCGATTGCCCATGACTCCTGGCCATCCTTACCAAATGCCCAAATCACTGCCTCAAGTCGGTTGTCTTGAACGTCAACACCACACGTGGCAATTAGCGCACCAGTTGGTAAAGTTCTGAGCGGGTATGACTCGGCGCGTTTGCGCAAATCGTTTGGGTCTTGCCGGTTTGATTCCTCATCCCAACACTCACCCAGTGCGGTGTTGATAAATGTTTTTAAAAGGTGCGGGTCTTGCTGCGCATCTAACCATTTTTGCACCAGGTTTGCCCATGATTCCCAGGGTGAATATAGTGAGGATATGTGATAACTGCGCCGCGTGTCACGGTAATTATTCTCAGGTTTGGTTGCCACCCATTGTCCGTGCTGCAACATGTTGAGTTTGTCGCTTTCAGTGATCATGCCTGAGCAGTGATCGCACATATAAAATGCGGTTTCCGGGCGGGGTATTTTGTTTTTATCCTTATCCCATTTGATGTTTTGCCAGTAAAGTTCTTGCATCGTTTTACAATGTGGGCAGGCCACGTGGTATTTTCTTTGATCACCCTTTAAATATTCGCGCTCAACACGGCTCACATCTTTAACGGTTGGCGTGCTGCCGATTAAAACCTTGCGCCTAGCAAATGTTTTTGTTCTATTAACAGCCAACTCGATGGGGTCACCCTCACCATCCAAATCGTAAGGGTAGGCATCGACCTCATCGAGCAGCAAAAATCTGACCGGTACAGATCGCAAATCGGCTGCCGAATTAGCACCGGCAATAAATAACACACCACCGTCAAATGCTTTTGATAAAGTGGTGTTGCCACTATCACGCGCCCTTGGATCGGCAACCAATCCTCGCAGCACTGGCATGTCTTGGATCATGGTTGATAAACGTTGCTTGCTGTAACGCTTGGCCAGGTTTTGAGTTGGCTGCACCATCATGGTTGGTGCCGGTGCGCGGTGGATTATATAACCCAACATGTTGGTGAGTGCCTCGGTAAATCCTAGCTGCGCGCCTTTCATAATGGTCACAAACTCACACCGGCTCGATGGTGAAAATGCATCCATTATCTCTTTGAGATAGGGGGTGCGATTGGTACGCCAACGCCCTGGCTCTGCTGCATAAGTTTGATTCAACAATCGATGCTCATCTGCCCACTCACTCATTGGCTCGCAGGGGTCGGGTTTTAATCCGGCAGCAATTGCAGCAAGCGCCAAACGCTCACCATTAACATCAACTTTCGGTATCTTTTTGCTGCTCATCCTCTACCGGCTCGGCCACTATGTCCGACCATTCCTTATCCATATCAGTCAAAATTTGATTGATCTCACCCTCGATCATATCGTGTATTTCATGGTGATCACTCTCACCGGCCATTGGTACGGCCAGGCGATCGGCTACCGTCTGCAATGAATTGCGCACACCGCGTGCCGCTGTAAATATGGCACGCCTCACTATATCAGCACGCACCAAATCACCGCGCAACTCTGCATCATTCATCTCTGCGATGTTGGCCTGCGCTGTGATCAGTCGGGTTTTTTCACCATGTTGATCAGTGTTGGCCACCCCACCAAACGCGCGCTCACGTAAAAAATTTATATACCCTTGAGTCGATTGCACCAAGTCATATTGGCCACGGTCGATCTTGACGATCACACCCTCTGATTTCAATTGCTGCACGCGGCGATCGGTGAGCATTAAAAAGTCTGATACTTCTTGCAGTGTGGCAATATCCTTGTAAGTCATTGATTAATAACGAAATGCCTTTATGAGTTCTGAAACTAAAAAAATAGTGGGCTTCGAATTTACCCTCACTGTAAGATCCCCAGGAGTACCTTTTGATTTCAAACCCATCAACGTGCAGTCCTCAACGCTTGATTGAGCGCCTTGACGAAGTTCTTTTGGAATTGTGAACGTGCAACACCATCGGCTATCTTATGGAACGGAAAACGTTTGCGGTATGTCACACTGTCATGGAAACCCACAACCAGTTTGAGCGATGTTGATCTGCTCTTGCCTGCTGATGTAAACTTGCCACTCTTTGAATAGTGGCCACGTTCCCAAACACCTGACGTGCCATTGAATGTACCAATAAATTGATTTTTCTTTTTAATCAATCCCTTGCGCCTGCCCGGTATGTTGCCATACTTGTTCAGCTTTGCATTAGATGTTGGCACACCGATGTTGTGCTTGGTACGTGTGCCGCCCTCGATCTGATACTTCAAATACTTCCATTGAGCAGGCTTGATCACCACCTCACCATGCAGCATGTTTTTACGTGACCAATTGATCTTGAATGCCTTTACAGTGAATGGTGTGGGTTTGTCCAACTTCTTAACGATCTGAGCCTGCTCGGCCTTAACTACCTGCTTGAGTGTGTTATTGATCGCCATTGATGCTGCAAATGGTATCTGCTTCTTCTGTGTACGATTGAGGTGCCTGGTGATCTCTTTTAAATCACCCTTAATGTTAAACACTATTTAAGCCTCCATCGCTTATATGGGTTGCTACCCTTAAAGGTGATGTTGTATGTTGTGCGCCATTTATAGCACGTGGTATATGACACATCCAATTGGTTGGCTGCATCCCTAATGGTTGAGCCTTGATCAGCTTTACGCTGCAAATATACCGCCACTGACTCGCCAATGCGAATCTCTATGCGTTGTTGCAGCTTCATAGTGAGTAATAACTGCCATGATCATTCTCGTGCCTCTTAATCTCAATCCCTGCTTTTTTCAGCTTATCGAGTGTTGATGATAAGTTCTTTATGTTGTACAGTTTGAGCGCCTCATCGGCTGTGATACCCTTGCCACTTTCTAGGTGTGTGCGCAACACATGAGCATGTGTGCCGTTGCGCACGTTGTACTCAATACGATCAATGTCGCACTGGCACTTATACAAAAACATGCCTGATGCACCCGTGACAATACCCCCAAATAAACTCATTAAATCAATGTCCATAATTCCCCTTTAGTAAAATATATATGCCAATAATCCAAAATAAAAAATAGTTAAAACCCACAATATCGTTGCCCCATCGCTCATGCTTTCTCCCTCTCCAATTGTTCTAATAACTGCCTCACTTGATCAAGGCAGTGTTTGCAGTCTTGATCATTGTTTGATTTGATTGCAAATAGCGCATAATCGATCTGTGCTTTCATAGCCTCGGCCACCTTGATGCAATCATCTCGACTGTGTTTGATCATGCCGCCTTACGATTAACAAAATAAGCCAATATCTCACGTTGGTTATTAAGTATTGCGCCCTGGCCTGCACCTTGAAATGGTAGGCCGTGAAACATAATCATTTTTTTAGATTCCAATCGTGTCCAACCTCTGTGTTTTTCGTTGTATTGTGTGAACAATAAGCGCACAAATGGTGGCACTTTGGCAAATGGGTGATCAATAAAAAATCTAAACTTTCCTTTATCATCGGCATGATTCCACAAACTTAAATAATCATCTTGTTTAATTAAATTAGTTAGTTTTGGTGCCTCAACATAGGTGATCTTTTTTAAGCATGAGATAAACTGATCAATCGTTGGTGCATAACCAGTGCCATTAACCTCCGCCCATAAATCCAATGCCTTTCTGCAATTCTCATCTGATAATAAATTAGCATCAAATTTAGCTAATTGCTCTGCCCAAACTAATTCTTGTGCTGCCCGATCTCTCTCATCGAATTTATACTCACGCTTAAAGCGCAAATCTAAATAACCAAATAACATGATTGCTTTTTTTTGATAAATATTCAATTTAACATCCCCCATGGTTGTTGATCCGGTGATTGATCAAATGGCATCATGGTGTCCGGATCGATACCCTGGGCAACCATTGTTGCCCTATCCCCTGCCGTTTGTTGTGTTGGTTTTTCGTTCTTGCTTCTCTTTTCCCAGGTGATCATTGATGATTTCCAACACTTCATCTTTGACTTTCCAACTAACCAACCTTTTGATTGATAAAAACTAACAAAAGTTTCTGCATCAACTGAGTTTTTGCGATCATTGCAATACATCCTCACCTCATCAACTGTTGGTGGTTTAAATCGCTTATTACCCCCTTTTAGTTCTAATGGTTTGTTATTGGTTAGTTCTTTGCCCGTACTCAATTCGGGTACCCCCATGCCCGTACTCAATTCGGGTACCCCTCCCGTACTCAATTCGGGTACCGTACTCAATTCGGGTACCGTTATCTCATATCGTGTTGCTTTAGAAAACCCGCCCTTACCCGTTTTAACCAACCAACCCATCTCAACCAATTGGGTTGTAATTAAGCTAATGGTGCTAACTCTAATATTGCACCTTTTAGATAGTTTTTCACGGCTAGGCCACACGGTGTTGGTATTCTTGCCACGATAAGAAAACAAGGCGATTAATACCTTGATGTGGCGTTTAGTGAGTCGGTTGTCTTGAATAACCTCAAGCGGTATAAATGCAAAATTATTTGTTGCCATGCTTATCCTCAATTTGATCGTTGTTTAGTTCAATGTAGCCATAACATTCGAGGCCAAATTGTGGCTCAAACTTATGAATATCTTGATTCCTAACACGTGGATCAGGCGCATGTATTTGATGCCTGCCACATTGCCTTGCTATCTTGCATTTACTTTCACATATTGCCCACATAAAATCCCCCCATACGCAAATTAGATTTGTGTTAAAATTACAATGTAAAAAAAGTTAATCGAATATATCAGGCCTTAAATATCTGCGATTAAACAACCCGCCGCTCACTTTTTCAATTTGGATGGCACGGTTAATTGGTACACCTTTATTAATCCACCAATAAATATGTCCGGTTTTAATGTTTTCTCCAAAGGCCTCATTGATTGCAGCGGCCAATTTGACCTGCGATCCAAAATGTTCTATCACTTTTTTCATGAGGTTGATTATATACAAACCTAAATTGTATAATACAATAAATTATAAAAAAATATGTCAATTGCAAAAAGAGTGCGCCAATTGCGCAAAAAAATGGAAATAAGCCAAACTGAATTGGGCGATCTGATCGGCAATGTGCCATATCAATCAATCCAAAACTTGGAAAATGGCAAGGTAACACGACCTAGGTATTTGTCAAAATTGGCAAATGTTTTGGGTTGTACAACCGATTATCTGATCACTGGCAATGAGGAATCATTCAAAGTAAATCAAGCAAAGTTGCAAACCTGCATATCAATTGTGCAAAGGGTTGTATCTACTAATGCAATCAATATCAGTACAGATCAGCAGGCCAAATTGGTTGCCTATCTATACGCAGAAGATCACGGCAATAATGAGATTTCAGAATCAAAGGTAATCGAATTATCGACATTTTTTGCCTAAGTATGTTTTAAAATAAATCTTTCAAAATGCACTCAATGCAATTTGTATTTGTGTATAATTTACCAAATCTTGAGGAGGGTGAAAAAATAAAGGCATAAAATGAACGCAACTCAAGAGATCGAACGAAAAACCTTAAACATACTCAAAACCGGCTACATGCCCCAGGATAATAAAAACCTTATTACATGGTCGGCTGTAACATCACTATTTATCGTTACTGCTGCTGCTGCATTTCAACTAGGCTACAAGCAGGCGATCCTTACTGCGCAAAGCAGCTTAACCACTATGCAAGAATATCGCCACCTTGAGGCTGAGATCATCAACGCTTACGAGGATCAGCATGGCTTAGTATCAACTATTGACAAAAAAACTCATCAACCGTTATACAAGTATTACAACAGCGCCGGCATAATTACACCAATTTATACAACCCCCCCCCCCC
>OBJC01000049.1_pt1 | contig 25048 bp, 24 predicted proteins | sample 1481521 | NCBI WGS metagenome assembly OBJC01 (sample SAMEA2341961, study PRJEB22496) | metagenome | biome: marine; feature: hydrothermal vent; material: water | place: Pacific Ocean | collected 2011/2012 | reverse complement strand
GAAAAGATGGGCATGCGGAAAGAGGGCATGCCACCAGATATGTTCTATATGGCGGCCGAAAAATTGGTTGAGCTTGATGGCTGGGGCCACATGATGATCCATGCCGAAGAGCCTCATGTGCGGCGAATGTTGGCGGAGCGGTACAAAGCCAAGGGTGAAGAGGGCTTATTGTGTTGGGCGGATCATTCTCGGGACTGGTCGGAGTCTGTGCAGGTGTATCTGTATGGCGTGATCGCCAAGGAGTTGGGGGTGCCCATGCAGGTGGTACACACCTCTCGCGGTCACACCGTTGACCTGATTAAGCGGCTCCAGGCTGAGGGTTATCCAATTTACTCGGAGACTCTGGTTTCGTATTTGGGTACCACGGCCCACGACCTCGAGGCGCGTGGATTGCGCTTTCAGGGAAAAATTCAGCCACCGATTCGGTATCAATCCGACCAAGATCGGCTGTGGAAAGGCGTTCAAGATGGAACCGTGACCACCTTGGGCACCGACACCATTCCGTACACATCTAAATACAAGACATCGAAGCCTTTTTGGGACGCCCGTCCTGGGCTGAACATCCAGTGGATCGACTCTTTGCCGCTTTTGTACACCCACGGCATTGTCGAGGGGCGAATCTCTCTTGAGACATTGGCCGAGGTGTCGTCGACAAACCCGGCCAAAATGTGGGGCATGTACCCTCAAAAGGGCTGCATAGCCCAAGGCTCCGATGCAGACCTGGTGGTGGTCGACCCGAGATTAGAGGCAGATCTGGGTTTGGCCAGAATGCGAGGCGACGCAGATTATTCGATCTGGGAAGGCAGAAAAGCCAAGGGAATGCCGGTGAAAACCTATCTTCGTGGTGTGTTGGTCGCCGAAGATGGCGAAGTGGTCGGCCAAGCTGGCGGGCGGTACCTCGGTTAGGTGTGTTAGTTTGTCGTCATGTGGTTTTGGCTGATATTGGCGTGTTTTTCGGTTTTGAAAGACGGAGTAGATCAGTCTGTTTCAGACACTGCCGGTGATGGTGAGACTGGGGTCGACCCACCTGAGGATTTAGACACGGCTGAAGACACCGCCACGCAGGTGCCGGTCACGGGAATCCACTTTGGGGGTGAACAGCGATGTGCCGACCCCGAGGCCCGACTAACCGATGGTCCATTTTATGAAATAGACATGGGTTTGGCCTGGAATGAACTGCCCGCTCGTGGAAAGGAGGACGCTCGCCCAAGTGTTGTGGTGGCAGATCTCACTGGGGATGGCCGCCTGGATTTCTTGGTTTTGGACCGAGATCAGCCTCATCTGTGGGCCAATATGGGTGATGGGGTGTGGGCGAATCAAAGCGATGGGTGGCTACCCGCTCTTGACCGGCCTGGGGGCGATGCCCTCTGGCGGGCGAATGTAGCGGGTGCAGCAGACTTAAATGGTGATGGGTTTTTGGATGTTTATATTGGCAGTACCCTCGACGCTGACCGGATTTTGTTTGGCCGGGCCGAAGCGCCGATGGTGTTGATGGAGGGCCCGTTCTTTTCGGGAAGAAAACCACGGTGTTTGGCCTTTGGTGACACCGACGGAGACGGAGACCTGGACCTTTTTATTGGTCATGATGCCGAAACCCCTGGCACTGAAGCGGCTCGAAATGAGCTCTTAATTAATGATGGTGAGGGGGTGTTTTTACCCTTTGATGGCGAATTTCGTCCCGAAGAAGTTGAAGGGGTGACCATGCATTGTGCCATCATTGATTTCGATCGTGATGGCCTCCAAGACATTTATGTGATCAATCACTACCCCTCTTATGGGTACAAAAATAGCATGCTGTTTAACGATGGTGTCGGCGGTTTTGGCAGCACCGATGGCTCTGGTGCCGACATTTTGGGCCATGGCATGGGTTTGGGGCTGGCGGACATCAACGGTGACGACCTTCCCGATTTGTTGATTAGCGATGTGGATGTCATTCACCTTTTGGAGTCGATGGGGCCGAGGCTTTGGTTTGACAGTGCGCTGTCCCGGGGACTTTCTCCAGACGGTGACCGCGACCAGAGCAGCGCTTGGGGCGGCTTGCTCGCAGATGTCGATAATGATGGTTTATTGGATGCCTGGGTCAATTTTGGGCCCATTTCCAGAAATCTAGACTCAGACCGAGAGGCTAATGAGCAGCCCGATGCTTTATGGATTCAACAGCCTGATGGGATGTTTGAGGACAACGCTGTGGAGATGGGTGTGGCCGGCACCGGAGCGGGTCGCTCGATCGTGCTCGCCGATCTTAACGAGGACGGATTTTTAGATTCGGTCAGTGTTTATCGGCATTCTCGGCCGGTTGTCCGCATGAGCCGGTGTTCATCCAAGGCATGGCTCACGGTGCGATTGCGGCGCTCAGATTTTCCATATGGCGCGGTGGGGGCTGTGGTGAAGGTATGGGCCGACGGGCGCACATGGAGCCGGTGGATGGCAGGCAATTTAGGCTATGCCTCATCGGGGCCTTTTGAGATGTATTTCGGACTTGATGAAGCGGCGATGGTCGACCGGATGGAGGTGACTTGGCCCGATGGGAGCGTGTCTACCTTCAAGGACTTCGCCACGCGCCAAATTATCACGATCGTCGACGAAGGCGGGTCTTAAAGCCAGAACACTGGGCCATCACCCAGGCTTGAGTGCGCCATAATCGTGAATCATTGTGCCCATAAAGTTGGGATTGTCTGACTGCGCTTCTTCGATGGCTTCGATTTCTATGAGCATGGCTGCGGCACCTTCTTCGGAGAAGTCCACATGGCCCCCCTCTCCGGCGTCGTTGAGCTCTACGCCAAGCAAGGTTGGCCCGGTCGCCAACTCGGTGGCGGCCACGTCCATGATGGCTGTGGCGGTGTCGCGATAGGACATCAGGGCGTTGACGTCGACGACGTCGGCGATCCATGCGTTGAGGGTTTTAGCCTCGGCCCCATCTTCCATGGTGATGGGCGGTCGGTCGTCGAGCCAAGCTGGGCTTGCGTGGTACAGACTCATGCCGCCAATGCGGGATTTGATGCCTTTGAGAAAGTCGATATGCCAACGTGCACGTTGTTGATAGGCCTCGTCAAAGCTTAGCGGCGCGACGCTCGCGGGCTCAGAGTCGTCCATGATGCCATCAAAGGCGAGACCGGAGTCCGCAATGGTTTGGTACAGCCCCCATCCTTCGTCCCAGCATGTGGGTTGACCGGCGTATCCGGCGTCACAAGGGAGGGTAAACCAGCCATATCCACTCATGGCGAAGACCTTTATTGAGCGTGTGTGGGCTTTCTCGATAAAGTCCTGGTAGCGTCCCACAGCCCCTTCGAGGCTGTAGCCCACGGGATCTGCCGAAAGATAAAGCGCGTTTATTTGGTTACTCTCGGCCAAGTTGAGCAAGGCTTCGGTCTTCTCGTCGTCTCCAGCGATGGCGGCATCCCATACCCACAGGCCTCTGTGCAGTGGTGTGACGGCCTCTATCTCGCCTGTGTCGCCATCATCACCTGTGTCAGAAAGCTCACCTGTGTCAGAAAGCTCACCGGTGTCAGACCCAGCGATGGGGTCTGGGCTACCCGAGTCTGCGGCTGTACTTTTAAGACTGTTTTTTGTGGCCTTGGCCGAACAAGCCGCCAGAGCGAGAACCGTGAAATGAAGGCGCTTCAATCAAAAGGCCTTGAAGCTTGCGTACACACAGTGGTTGGCTGCGGTCTTTATGGTTTTTGGGCTAAAATCAGCGTCGGCGGACGAAACAGAGATGGCGCCATCAAACGGACCGGCGATCAAGAACCGTCCCTTTCCGGCTGAGGATGTTTCGGTGTGGAGTGCGCCGGTGTCGTCGCTGAACCAGCCGTCAGCACCCGTTCCATCGAAGTAGTAAACATCGCAGCCTCCACAATTGATGGTCGCACCGCTCAGGATTGCCCCTGTGGATGTACGGAGTCTGCCAACCACAAAGCCATCCGTCTTGATGTTTCCAGTGCCGCCAGCGATGTCGACACTCGACTTGAAGCTGTTGACCTTGGATACCTCTAAGGTGACTGGTTTGGTGCTGGCGAGGGTGTCTCCATCAGACAAGGCGATGATGTCGGTGGATTTGATCGGCACCATGGTTTTGAAATGCGCAGCATCTCCCTCCTCTGCCGGACAGGTCATGGTGCGGAGGTAAATTCCACCTGAAATCAGGCGGACGTCGGTCATCTCGAAGTAGCCTTCAGTGGCGATTCGTGAGCTGCCAAGACTTACAGCTGTGCCATCAGTGTCCATATCGCCCCGTTTGATAGCACCGACACAGACCCCTTCGGGGCTGGCTGAGCCGGTCATGAGATCGTTGGATGTGCCGGTGATGGAGAAGACGTCGTAGTCGGGTGGTCCACCGTCAGCATCGAGGTCGACCCCACCGTCGTCAGGTGGGCCCAAGTCGACGTCGATGTCGATGTCGATCTCACCGTCGTCAGGAGGGCTCAAGTCGAGGTCGCCCTCACCGTCGTCAGGAGGGCCCAAGTCGACGTCGATGTCGAGGTCGCCCCCACCGTCGAAATCGGTGAATCCGTCGTCAGGAGGGCTCAAGTCGACGTCGAGGTCATCCAGGCCCACGTCAGCGTCCACACCAACGTCAGCGTCCACGCCAACGTCAGGAGGGCCCAAGTCAACGTCGAGGTCATCCAGGCCCACGTCAGCGTCCACACCAACGTCAGCGTCCACGCCTACGTCAGCGTCCACGCCAACGTCAGGAGGGGGGCCTTCGTCAGGGCCGCCACCGCTGGGGCCGCAGATCCCTTCACCTTCAACACAAACCATATCCTCTGGACATTCTGAGTCAGCTTCGCAAGCGGGCACACAAAAGCTGCTGTCACCGATGCCGGTGAAACAAATGCACTCGATGGCGCCTTCAGGGCACACACCGTCGCAGTCACTGTCGGTGCTGCAGTCGGTCAGGGGTGGAGGGCCTTCATCTGGGGGTGGTCCTCCGTCGATGTCCAAGATTCCAGTGTCTGGTGGCCCTTCGTCGGTGTCTAGGTCGAAGTCGAAGCCTGCGTCAGCGTCAGCGTCGGTATCAGCGTCGGTATCAGCATCCGCGTCGGTATCAGCATCAGCATCAGCATCTGCGTCAGCGTCAGCGTCGGTATCAGCGTCAGCGTCAGCGTCAGCGTCGGCATCGGCATCGGCGTCTGCATCGGCGTCTGCATCTGCATCCGCATCCGCGTCCGCGTCCGCGTCTGCATCTGCATCTGCATCGGCGTCTGCATCGGCGTCTGCGTCCATACAGTCCGCTGATCCGGCACACCCAGGGTCATCGCAATCAAATAGGCCATCTTGGTCGTTATCTGCACCATCAGAGCACTCGCCGGGCTCATCACCTTCGTAATTGGGGAGGCCTTCGTCTGCATCTGCATCCGCGTCGGTATCAGCGTCAGCGTCAGCGTCAGCGTCAGCGTCAGCGTCCGCATCTGCAGTAACCGCGGCACCGGTGTCACCAGCCGCTTTTGGGTCAGCATCACAAGCAAAAGAGAGCATCATTACGGGGAGACAGAGAAATACCAAGCGCATAATTTCACCTTCAATTGGGATGAAGAATAGCAGAAGAACCTTCGCCTCGAAGTCTAAAAATATATATCGACTCGCCACCGTCATGACTCTGGCTGATGGGGGCACCAAAGCGGCCCCAGGCGGCAGTCAGTAATTTATTGGCTTCAACCTCGGTGAATCCATCTTTATGAATTGCGAAAACTGTCGCCTCAACCTTCATAATTTCTAGATCGTTTAATAATGACATCACCACTTGGTCGGACATCTCCACAGCCGCTGCACGTAGGCCATCTGTGCCCAAACACCGATGAGCCAAGTTTGCTTTATGTCCTGTTTGGTAAAAGCAATTGATACCGACCTGATGGGTCGCCTGGGCCTGTGGCAGTTGAGGCCAAATATCCAAGACCGTATCTTGTGGTGTGAGCGCTGCGTATGCGGATGGAATTGTGGCCAAATGCCGGCGGTTTTCGGTCGGTTTGGCCCCAAAAAACATCAACTCTCCAATCACCACTGCCGCCAGTAAAAAGCTTGCATTTTGACGCCGGCGATCAGCACACATCCAGGCCAAACTTTGGGCCACACCAATGCTGGCACACAAAAAATACAGCCATAAAAATCGATAGGTGAAGCGAAACTGTGCAAGTGAGGGGAACACCCCGGTCAACAGGCTGAGGGGACTCTTGGAGATCCAAGGACCTGTGGGATCGAGACCCGTGATTTGGATGGCATGTCCCATGGACAAGACCACAGCCACCGCTGCAATGAATAAGAGTTTGGGGTTCTTTTTTTGAATCCATGGCAACACGATCCCAAGAATCAAAACTGAGAACAACAGCGGATAGCGGATGTGCATCATGGCTTCGTCGGCCCCACGAGGCACCCCTGCCAGCAAGTCCAAGGCGCCGATAAAAGGCTCGGGGGCAACACCGTCAAACTCGGTCTGGGCGAAAGGCTTGAATTCACGGATATATACGAGCACCGGAAGCGCTGCGATGAGCATTATCCGCCATATGGTCGCCCATCTTTGCCCTCCCCAGCACAGCACCATGATGGCACCTAAAACCCCGAAATATCCGCTCGCTAAGGTGCAAATCATCGTTGCGACCACCACAGATAGGGCCCAAGGCCAGGGGTGTTTGTCCGGTGGTCGGGCCACGGCTGCCAACAGCAGGGGCAAGCCGAATGCGAACAACAAGCCTCCATGTCCTTCTGCGATGGCAGTCCCCACCAGCGGGTTGAAGGCGAACACCGCTCCGGCCATCGCGGACCAGGGTCGGGGCACAGAAAATGTTCTGGCGGCGAGCTGTTCGGCTGCCATAAAACTTAAGAAGACCCCAGCCATGCTGAGCCAATGATAAGTGTCGACTGGACTGGCAAGGCCTTCAAGTGCAGCACCAGCCCACATCAACAAGACCGTGTCCACCCTGGCGACATGGTCGATCGCGCCACCGAGCAACCACACGCTGCCATAGGCGTCGGCGTTGGCCTGAACCAATGCCCCTGATGGCCAGATCATCGGCCAAGTGGTGACCATGGTACCGATGGCGCCGAGTGCGGCTATTTTTAGGGTGCTGACAACTGGCCAATCCAGCCTACTCTTTGTCGATATGTGTTTTCGCCACAACCAAGCGCTGATTACAAAAATCAGCCAGCCCAAGACGGCGGGTCCCACCGTGGGTGTGTTTTCGGGTATCGATGGCTCTACCATCCGCACCGTTGCTGACAGAGAGGCTTGGGTGTCGTCGACCTCGAGGCTGATGTTTGAGGTGCCAATGGGGATCTCTCGTCCGCGGACCAGCAACACCCCATCGTGTGGAAGCGATGCCACAAGTGCAGCGTACCCCTCTCGGTGCCAATACATCGGTGCGGGTGTCATGGTGATGGTCTTGATGGTTCCGTTCATAGAACGGGATTCGACCAAGGGCGGTTGTGGGAGGGTAGACCACAAGGTGAGCACGGTGTTCATGGCCTTTTTCGGCTCACGAACATGATCAGAGTGAGCAAGCTGAAACCCCAGCCAAAGTGCATCGCGGTGCTGAGACCGGCTCCGTCGCCGGCCACAAAAGCGACCGGCCCTTCGGCACCATGTCGGATGGTCAAGGACAGTGCGTCGGCATGGGTGTCATCAAAGAAATGGACCGCGTCGAAACACGGGTGTGCGCCTGTTTTGGTGCTGCAGTCGATTTGCAGTCTCGATAAGCGAGGAGGCGCCTCAAGGGACAAGCTGCCCTCAAATTGGCCCGGTCCGGTTTTGGTGAGGGGTATCGCATACAGCGCACCCAATGCGTGGGCCTTGGCCTCAACCTCACGGACTTTGAACGCAGGGTCTACCAGCTTCAGTTTAAAAACAAACATGGGTTAATCGAGGGGCCAAGCAGCCTGTGGGTGCTCGACCAGCCAAAGCCCGTGCAGTGTACTCAAGGTGGCCGCTAAAACGGGGTCGTCGATGGTACAAGCGCTTGTAGCGAGGGCATCCCGAAAGGCCTTATGGTCGATGATGGGGGCGTCGGTCTGGGCCAAAGCAAACACGATGTCCAAGACAAAGCCCTCCATGCGCATGCACCCGTCTGCGGTGCTACCAGAAAACCCAGTCATGCCTGCGAGGGGCAGGTGGACCCTCGGGTCGCGCATTTTTTCCGGGCTCGGCTTTGGGATAATAAGCTGCGGCGTAGAGAACTGCCCGCCCATGCTCACCGTTCGCCAAAGCAGCACACCATTGGCCATCATGGCCACCATCACCATCGAAAACAAGCGTCCGCTCATGGTCTTTCCGATAGCTGATTAAAAGCCGTGACTTGCAAACGGTGGCGCTTCCAGGAGACAGACAAAGCTTGCCCGCGATGAGAGATCGCCATGGCCATCAGCCCGTTGAGCACCATCAATAGCCCGATATTGTTGAGCATCCGTCGCCCTTGAGCTTTGCTGTTCTTGGCCTTAGTCAGTGGTATGTCCTCCCTATTTCCCGCCCTCGTGGCCGGTATATTTTTGGCGAGCATCGGGCTTGTTCGCTCGACTGCCCAAGCGGCGCCACCCAATGTGGTGATCGTGTCTATTGATACCATGCGGGCCGATCGCGTGGGGATGGCGGGTGCAGACCAACGCAGCCTCACGCCCAACCTTGACGCATTCGCCAAGGGTGCCCACGTCTTTGAATCCGCTTTTTCGGTGTCCAACGAGACGTTGTTTTCGCACGCCGCATTGTTCACGGGTCAAAAGCCCTCAGCACATGGCGAGCTCAGCTACTTAGCGTTTGCTTTGGACCCGCAATATCCAAGCCTGGCTCAAAACCTCAAAACACAGGGCTATGTCACAGAGGCTGTGGTGGCCGGTGGGCACTTGGCGCCCATTTTTGGTCTAGACAAGGGTTTTGACCGCTACAACTCCCTGGGAAGTTTTGGATCTTTTCAGGCCACAGTGCCAGCCGCCATCGACGCCTTGGGTCGCCTTCGCCAAGGTGAGTCGCCCTTTTTATTGTTCGTGCACGGCTATGATTGCCACTCTCCTTACCCAAAGCCGGGCCTCATGTTTCGCCTTGAAAGTCCGGGCTACAAAGGCCCAATGCTTGCCCTCGCCCGTCAACCGCTCACCTACGAGCGGATTCGCTGGGGCACATACTTCCCGAATTTTCAGCCAGAGCAATTGGTGAGTGACGATGGCGTGGGGTTTTTGAGCGTGTCGATGTTTTCTGCCTTGGCCGACCATGCAAAGATGCCCCACCACCCACGCCAGAAGTTGGACGGGGCTGATGTGGACTTTCTCAAGGGAAGCTACAACGCGGCTGTGCGCTATGCAGACCATTTTTTGGGCATATTGCTTGAAAGTATCGCCCAGGTAGAGGGAGACACGGTCGTGATTGTGTTGTCTGACCACGGTGAAGACTTGATGGATCATGGTTTTTTTAATCATCGGATTGGGCTTTTCGATGAAAACACACAGGTCGTATTGATGATGGCTGGCCCTAAAATCCCCGCCGCCAAAGACATGGGTGTTGCGAGCCTGGGCGCTGTGTACGACACGGTGGTGGGCTTGGCTCAAGGTCACAAACGGGGCTTGTTAGGGCCCCAGCGGTCACCGGATGGGGTGGCCTATAGTGAGTCGCTTCGGGGAGAGGTGAGTGTTCGGACCGCTGCGGGCCGGCTGATACTTTCTGACGGATACACCATGCCAAGCACCCCACCAAGCTTAGCGCCCGAGGGCAGCGTGCTGTTGGGGCCAGATGGGCAAATTTTGGATTGGTCTGACCCCGCCTTGGCAGGGCTTTGGGCAGCCTTGCTCGGTGCAGGCGCATGAGCCGAGTTTTACTCATTTTCAGCGTACTCTTATGTGTTTGTGCGTTGTTTTATCTGCAACACCAGCCCGAAAACCATCTCATCTCTCCCATTTTTGAGGCTGCGGATGGAGATCATGATGGGGTGATCAGCGAGGAGGAGTACCAAAAAGTGGGTGATCCCTCTCTGGACTTTTCGGTCCTCGATACCGATGGCGATGGTGCCCTTAGCCCCGGTGAGGTGGAGGCATCAATCCGCTTGATCGACCCAGCTTGGGCTTATCGAGATCCAAGCTGAGGCTCTGATTTTGGGTCTTGGGTGAGCAGATGACGGTGGGAATCGACCAAGGCCGGTGTCGCCCACAATATCTCCTCAAGTTCCGTGATGCTGATGAAGCGGTCTTCGTTTTTGTCCCCATCGGCCATGGTGGCTGAGGGCAGGCTCACAGACCGAAACTCTTGGCTGCTTAAGCGGCCATCACCGTCGCGATCGAGCACAAGCATCAACGAAGAAGCCGGCTCGAATCGCGGCGAGGCCGGTGTTGGGGTTGGGCTCAATGTGCAGTTTAGGGTGAAAATGAGCGCGAGCATTACCAATATCCTTGGGCTTGCAGTTCACGTTCAGCCGCCTCGTTTTTGGGGGCTTGAATTGTGGATATGTGGAGAGATTCGGCCCATTTGATGAGCTCAGCCCTCAGCATATTTGCGGTGTTGGGGTCTGATTTGAGGATATTAATTTGCTCGTTGATGTCGTCTTTGACTGAAAACAAGGCCCAGTGTTTTTCGTTAAACTCGGTGCGACGCATGGTGTCGAGGTACTGTGGGTCGGTCAGCGAAAGCCCAGAGAATGTCAGGCGGTGGGTCTTGCTGCGAATAGAACGCTGCCCAAGTACCCCTTGGCTGATGGCAAATTGACCGACTTTCGGCCCGGCCATCAGGTCTTCCCCACGGCTGACAGCGGGCGGGGTGATCTGAGCTATCGCGGCCAAGGTGGGGACGATGTCGATGGCCTCAGCCAAGTCTTGTCTGACCGTTCCCCGTTGAGCCTGTGGCACAGCGCCGCCGCCAATGATGAATGGCACCCTTGTGGTGGAGTCGTAGACCACCGCACGGTGGTTGGTATAGCCGTGGTCTTGGAGGTCTTCGCCGTGATCTGCGGTGATGATCACAAGGGTGTTTTTCCATAAATCCGCGGTGACCAAAGCTTGGAATAAAAACCCCAGATAAGCATCGGCAGACAGCGCGCATGCATCGTAGTGGGTGTTCAAATGCACAAGCTCCGCCTGGGATAATGTGTGGAGTTTTGAGCTGTCAATTCGCCCGAACTCAGCGGCCAACTTTAGATAATGGGCGGGGTCGAGCATTTGCTCCCCATTATTATGCCAAACTCGGCCAATATCCTGGTTTGTCGGGTATAATTTGCTGTGGTCTACACCGTTAAAGACCACCTCGGACCAGTTTCTGCTCTTTAGCTTTCGCTCCATTCCCGAAGACACGGCGACGGTGTCTTGGAACGGGTGGTAAAACACGGAGGCTTGGGTGTGAGGCCGGTGGCAATCATAGCCGTGTACAAAGGCGAAAAATGGTTTTTCATCGGGCTTTTGGATCCAGTCGATGGCCATCGGTACGGTGTCTTGAAAGCTACCAAAATCTGCACCTTGGGCATGGGTTTGAAACCCCTGCATAAAGCCAAAAATGGGCTTGATATGCCCCCCAGCGTTGAAGCTCCCGGTGCGATAGCCGGCGGCCACCATCATCTCGGCGACGGTTGTCTCGCCTGGTGGCAAAACGAATCTGCGGTAGTCCGGCCATGCGATTTCAGATGGATACCGGCCAGTAAACATTGCGGCGTGGGACAGTAAAGATTCATTGGATTGGCTGAATGCAAGCTCAAACCGGGTTCCGTGCTTGGCCACAATGTCGATATTGGGTGTATTGGGCTGACTGTGACCGTAGGTGTGCATGCGGTCGGCCCGAAGCCCGTCGATGCTGATGAGCAGCACATGTGGTTTGGTCACTTTGGCTTGAGCTGCCACGGGTGGGGTCACCAAGGCCAAAGCCAACAAAGCGTAGATCACAGCGCCCCCAACACAGCGATATGTAGTTCCCAAGCCGAGATGCTTCCATCATGGTCGAGGTCGTGGCGCGAAAATCCAGCACCCGGTGCGGCAATAGCCTGAAATTCTTCGATATCTAAGCGTTTGTTTTGGTTTATATCTATGGATAAAAATATAGGTTTAACCAGACTTTTTGGCATATCTTGAGATAGAATATTTGGGCGAAACAGCATGATTATCAAAGCGGTCCCAAGGAGCAAGATTGGCAGGAGAATTCGGCTCATGGTTGGATCTCCCACCCATTGACATCCCGTACAAAAACCTGGCCGGGGCCTTGTTCTGCGAAGGGCTTTCCAGTCGATGCTGGCATCGGGTTTTGGGAGAGCAAGGCGAGCGTGATGTCCTTAATCTGTGTCATCGCGGTGGGGGCGGTCACCTGTTTTGGGTCGACACCGTACCCATAAAAGATGGCGGGCACATGGGTGGTGGTGTCGTTTAAAGCCGTGCGGGTTAAAAAATGGCCGTCTTCGCCTAAGGCTGCACCCGAGCTTCCCACCACCACAACGAGGGTATTTTCGAGGCGATGGCGACCACCGAGCCTGTCGATGATGGCGCCGATTGCCATATCGGTCACCGCGACACCTGTGGCATAGGTGCCCCGCAAAAATCCCAGGTCTTTTTGGCTGAGGGCCAATCCCGTCCGGCCTCCTGCGATTTTTTCCGCAGGATTTGGGTCGATCACCATCGCCCCGTCCATGCTCAGGGTCTTCGTGGGCTTAAAGTCCCCAAACCAACGATTATCGTGAATTTGCTCGTAGATATTGACCGGGTTCGACGGTCCCATCGCCTCAAGAAGTGGGCCTTGGTAGCCTGGGGTGTTGAGGCGCATCAAGCTTGGCGGGAGCAGCATTGGGTCTGTGCAATCCGACAGGTCAATCCATGCAAAAAATGGAGAATCTCCGTTTTTGAGGCCATCGAGTTCACCCAAAAATGTGGGCAAGACCTCGCGCACCCCCACCGACACTTTGGGTGCAACCGTGCGCTCGAAACCCTCGTCAAAGATATAATCTGGACCCACCCGAGGGCCGCTAAAGACCGCCAATGAACGATAGTGGCGCGCGCTTAGGATGGCGCTCAGGCTTTCAGGTGTTTCGGAATATCGAAAACTCAGCCCATCGAGGGTGTCGATGCTGGATGGCGGCGCCCCCCGAAGCATGGCGGCAGTAGAAAACACGGTGTCATTGGATGGGGCGAAGGCTTTCGAAAAGCTCAGCCCCTTGGCTGTCATCGCGTCCAAGTTTGGGGTCAAACTCTTAGCCTGTATATGGGTGCGGCCGACGTGATCTGCGCGCAAGCCTTGGACGGTGATCAGCACCAAGTTTGGCCCATCCAATTTGATGGCCTGTCCATGTGCAGTGTGAACAAAGGCCAAGCAACAAGTGATGAATCGCAGTGCAGGGAAAGCCATGGTTGTGTAGGGTACACCCACGGAGGGCCAATGACCAGACGCGATCACCGTTTGAGCCTGTCCGTGATTTTGCTCATCTGCGCGGTGTTGGCCGCCGCATCCAGTCATCGCCATCAGCAGTTGATACAAGCGTGGTCTGTCGCGAGACTTCAGCAATGAAGTTGGGGGTGCTATTTTGGGGGGCCTGTCTCGCCGTGCTTGGCGTGAATTTGTGGCAGTTGGTCGAGATTGGGCGGGTGTCGGACTGGGGGGGGCACTATGGGAATAATTTTCTCAAGCCAAGCCACAAGCCCCAAACCCCACACAGCCGCGACCCCAAATTTCATATGCCCCTCGCCGGCATGGACGGCTTCGATGGACCTTTAGAGGACGCTTGTTTCCGCATGCGCGCATTTTTTTCGGATGCAATCTTTGTGCTGGGCGCTCAAGGGGTCACAAGCCCGGTCGATTATCATCTCATCTTGGTGGCCATACAGGACGGCCACTGTTCGGTGCAGTCCACAGCGCTCCAAAAGCCATTTCAGGATTTGACCAAGGCGTGGTACAAAGCTGGCATGGACCCTTTGGCACCATTGCGGACGCAACCATGAGCAAGCTTGGGCCCATCGCCCTGGGCGTTGCATGGGTGTTGTTGGCGCTCAATATAGCGGTGGCTGTGTGGGTGTTTAGCCGGCCTTTTCCAGAGTCATCTCAGCTGCCCAATCAAACCGGCGGCTCATTTGTTCACTGAGAAGACCTGTAAAAAACGCGCGGGGCTAAAGTGATGCTCGCTTTGTAGCTTAAAGCCGTGGGCTTCGATGTGTGTGGCCACCAAAATGGGTTCCATGCGCGTGCCCCGATAAGGCTGGCCCTCGGTGACGGTGAGGGTGTTTTCGGCCACGATCAAGCGGCCATCGGGTGTCAGGGCGTCGCGGATTTTTTCGAGGAAGGCTGCTTGGGCCTTGGGATCAAGGTTTAGATAGATGGATTGATAGACCGCGCACATAAAAATGCGGTCGTATTTGCCCTCGCCAAGACCGGTGTTCCCACCCGATGACAAGACCACGGTGACGTTGCTTCGTTTTTCTTGAAGGGCGGTGGCTTTGATGTTGTCTGCATGTAATTTGTTGATTTCAGTGGCGAGCACACTGCCGGATGGCCCCACTAAGTCAGAAAATCGCCATGTGAAAAACCCAGAGCCAGCGCCGATGTCCGCCACCCGATGTCCGGGTTGGATATTCATGGCATCCATCATTTTGTCGGTGTGCTCCCAACCCGAGCGGGTAGGGGCTCCGAAACGGATCACCTCGTCGACAAACCGAAGCTCAGGCCTGGAGTTTGGGGCAGTGAAACCATATTTTCTGTCTAGATAATAGGCGAGCCCATCGAGGGTGTCCCCCCCTAAAAAACGGACCAATCTTGCGCCATCGGGGTTTTTCTTCATCTCGTCGCGTGCCGAAGGCGAGGCAAGATATTGAAGCAGCCAGCCAATACAGGCGTATTCGCTGCCAATTTGTGAGTCCTCGGCCAAAGCCTCAAAGGCCGCGATGGCTTGATCGAGCAAGCCTGGGTCTCGGTTGTCGATACCGCGAATGGCCAACTCGGCAGCACCCATCGCGAGTGGGTCGGCGTTGAGTAATTGGCCGTCTGGACGGTAAAATAAGGGCTTTGACGGATCGAGATCAAAGCGGGCCGTGGTGTGCTTGCTATGGCCTTGATCACTGGGGCTGTGGCCCACAAAAAAGCCAACCGTGGCGGCCAAAACTAGGGCGATGATGGTGCGGGCGGGCTTGAACATAGGTTCGGTCTATCCTGTTGGTGGGTGTGGCCAATGAAGACAGCGCGCTGATCGCTGAGTGGGGGGGCTATACTGGGCCCACCCCTGAGGTGAGAGAGAAGATGAAGATCATATTTTTGGCCATGTTGTTTGTTGCTTGTTCTACGACAGCCCAAAAGCCTGGCCTTGGTGATAAGCCTGAGGTTTCGGACACCGCCGTCAGCACTGTCGATACAGGGGCTTTATTTTTAGACACCGGTGAGGCACCAGGCACCGATACAGGCACAGCCGAACCGCTCAATATCGACATGGCGGTGGTGATTCGCGAAGATTGCGTGGTGTGTGCTGACCTGAGCGTGACCTTAAAGTCCGCCTCAGCCCTCACGGTGTTGATGGGGCCTGTTGGCGAGGCCATGCGCCCTTGGGTGTACTCCGAGAGTTCAGCCACCCACTCCATTCCGTTGCTCGAGCTTCGGCCAGACACCGATTACGCGCTCATGTTGGAGTTGGACATCGAAGGCAGCCCCGTGTCGATTGTGAAAGCGTTCAGCACATTGCCGTTGCCGGATGATTTTCCAATCATCAATGTGAATGTCAGCACTCCAGACGGGACTGAGCCCGGAATCACCTTGATGGTTTTGATCGAGCGCAGAGATGAAATCGCCCCAGATGTTGATGGCACTGGAAACCTTTTGGTGGCTCTCGACGCTCAGGGGCGGGTGGTCTGGTATGACCGAATCTACGGCATGGCCTTGGCCTTGCATATCGACGATTTGTCGCGTATTTACACCACCCAGACGGTTTTGCGGGTTTTGAAGCTAGACCCTTACGCGGGTACAGAAGAGATATTCCCTGCAACGTCGATGGGCCTTGATACGGTTCATCACGATGTTCGGTCCCTGGCTGATGGTGGGATGGCCATGCTGTCCTCTGAGCACACAGAAGTACGGGGCGAGTGGGGTTTGGATGGGGTGGGAATGGTCACCCACGACATTATCAGCGATGTGCTCACCACCGTTAATGCCGATGGTGAGGTGACATGGTCGTGGTCTTTAATCGACCATTTTGACCCGCTCGATCACTTTACAGGGGCGATGAACAACCCCTTTTGGGCGATGATGGCACCCTATAATTCGATGGCCAACCCCAAAGATTGGTCTCATGGAAACGCCATGGTGCCCAACGATGGCGGGTGGTTGCTCTCGCTTCGAAACCTCGACTGGGTCATGCAGGTCAACCCCAGCACCGACGAGGTCGATTGGGTTTTTGGTTACAGAGGTGACTTTACCCTGGCTGAAGGCAGTATTTGGTTTGGTCGTCAACATGATCCAAAGATTTTAGAGAATGGAAATCTGTTGATGTACGATAACGGTTTGCACCGGCCTGAACGCCCGCCAGGGTCAGCGCCCTATTCACGGGTTGTTGAGTACAACCTCAACTTCGAGACCATGGTGGCCTCAGAGGTTTGGTCTTGGGATGGTGGGGCCCAAGTCGTCAGCTTGCGTGGCGGCAATGTCGAGCGCCTCGGCGGGGGAAACTACCTGGTCAACGACGGCTCCTTATACGAGACCATGGTGTCCGAAGGCGGTGAGCGGCTGGCTCATTATGTGGGCCGGGTGCGACAGGTCGCGAATATTCAGACCGAACCTGAGGTGCTGTGGGAGATCACCGTGGGTACTTGGGGTGATTATGAGGGTCGAAGTTGGTGTGTTTACAAAGCTGTGCACATTCCGAGCCTGTACCCTGACTCGGCGCGCCCACGATAAATGGCTGTGGCCAGCGTTGGCTTAGCCCTCGAGACAAACCTGTAGTGCTGCCTTGTCGCCGCCACCGCCGCTTCGGAACCCCACCAATTCAAAACCGCTCGGACAGCAGCTGATGCCGCTCCCTTCGACCATGGCTTCATGGGAGTCGCACTCGCCTCCGCTCGCGTCGTGGGTGAGCTCGAGCACCGCTCGCGCATTGAAAGTATCACCTTCAGCAGCTTTGGCTGAGTCTGTGCCATCGCAAGCCGCCGTCCACACCACACCACATATGAAGCCCAAGCTCATCACCGTGACTGTTTTCCATCGTTTCATTTTGTCTTTCTCCTTATGACCTTAAAAGGATGCCACATGAAGCAAGATCGAGGGCTAAATTTTCTTTTCGCACAAAACAGTCAAGATGGCTGCTCGGATGGCATCTTCATCTTCAGCTTCTCGCAAATGCTGAAGCAGATCGCTGCGCAAGGCCATTCGCGCGAGGCGTTCGAGTACCCACAGTTGTGATTGTCGGTCGGCGCGGGGTGCGAGTACCAACAAGACCACATCCACCATCGGTCGGCCGCTGCTTTGGTAGTCGATCGCCCGGTCGAGGGTGAGCACCACAACTTGGGTGTGGCGCAAGGTCTCGACAGTGGGGGCTGAAAGGGCCACACCTTCTCGCAGGGCGGTATTTTGTTGCCGTTCTCGGTCAAACAATGCGGTGGTGATGCCCGTTGGGTTGTTGCAAGCCCCCGCGGCCTGAACCATCGTGCCAACCAGCTTGAAAAGGTCCACCTTTTTACTGACTTGCAGGCGATGTCCAACCACCGCGTGGTGGATGTACGGCGCTAAAATCATCTTTTCTTGGGTGTCCTCTCGGTGCGGTGCAAAGCGATGGTGGACCTGGTGTCTGGGGGCCTTGAGTTTGAGCACAGAGCATTGGGACGCCTCTGCGGCGCGGTGTTTTCTGGAGCCCCTAAACAAGGTTCGAAGGGTTCGCTCTGCGGGCGCGCCAATGATTAATAAATCATAGTCGGCCGACACTGTGGCGATGGTGGCCAAGGGGTCTGAGCCCCGGACGATACGACTGTCGCATGGCGAGGCACATAAAGAGCCGAGTTGGTCGTGATATTGGCGACTTTGGTCGACTTCGTTGGGGCCGGCATCGTCGGAGATGGGCCAAAATAGGGTCACCCGCCCGTCTTTTTGATTCGCAGCCAAGCAGTCGGCCACATGGACCAATAAAGAGTCATAGGGACCAGGCTCGGCCAGCACCAAGATTCGTTGAAAGTCGTCTTGGGTGTCACCGTCAAATGCACCCGCACGGTCCAAAAAGATGGCCAGGTCGCAAGGGGGGTTGTTCATCCACCAGGCGAAAGGGTGACGGATAAAATAATGAAGCTCGCTCCGGGTGGGCCACTCCATGATGATCCAGTCCGCATTGGTGACCGTCGCATGATGCAAAAGCGCATGTTTGGCGTTGTGGGTCACGATGTCATGGAACTCCACCTCAACATGTGACTGTCGCCCAATCTGGGCTGCCCGTTGGGCCAACAGCTGCGTGGCTTCGTCGGCCTCCAAAAAAAATGCAAGGTGGGCCTGATCGGGCACTTCTTCGAGACGTAAAACCTCTAGGGCGGTCGAACCGTCGTGCTCAACAAAGGCCGAGGCGAGACGTATCAGGCGTGAAGGTGCGGGCTCTCCCCCAAAAACAGGCACGATGACCTTTCGCTTGGTGTGCTCTTTCTCTTCTTCAGCTTCAGCCGCTTCGGTGGCTTTGAGGCTGTGGGCTTCTCCCCATAGGTGGTTGAATGCGCTCACCCGGTCGATGCGCTTGCGGACATAGAAAAAATACCAGCCACTGCCGATGACCAAGGAAAGCCCTACTCCGGAAATGGCGATCAATCCCAGATTAAGAAGCAACCAAACACCACCCATAATGCCGAGGCACTGGGTCCATGGATAAAGAGGAGAGCGAAAGCTTGGACGGTACCACCGTGCCCCGCTTTCTCTGAGCACGATCACGGCCAAGTTCACCACACAAAAGATGAAGATGGTGAAACCGCTGGCGAGTTTGGCGAGTTTGGCCACAGGCAGCAAGGTGATCAAGACCACCAGCAGCAATCCCGTCACGATCAGGGCCAAGACGGGGGTGCCAAAGCGTTTGCTGATCGCTGAGAGCGGGGCTGGAAGGCTGCCCGCACGGCTCATGGCGAAGGGAAAGCGCGCCGAGGCCATGACGCCTGCGTTGCACATGGAGCTGAGGGCCAAGACGGCCACAACGGCCATTGCAGTCTGTGCCTTGGGTCCGCCGATGGCCAAGGCTGCGGTGGCGATGGGGGCAAGGTCGCTGGAGAGTGAATCGTAGGGCACGTTGGTGGTAATGACCAGGCTTACCAAGGTGTATAAAACCATCATGCTCGCCTGAGCCAAGAGCATGCCCAACGGGATGTTGCGCTCTGGATTGCGAATCTCCTCGGCCACCGAACAGACTTTGGTGACCCCGTTATAAGAGACAAACACAAAGCCTGCGGCCGTGATGATTCCAGCGAAACCGGTGGGGAGATTGGGGGAACCCCAGTCGGGTGAGGTGAACAAGTCGGAGTCTAAAAAGGGTACTGGCCAGCCCGCGGTGATGTAGACCGTCAGGGCCGCAAGGCAAAGGTAGACCACCCAGCGTTGAATGGTGGATGCTTTGCCCGCCCCAATAATGTTGATGGTGACGATCGCTGTGAGGATGGTGAGCGATACCAATAGTGGGGGGGCCTCTGAAAACAAGATGAGGTAGCCGCCCAGCCCAACGAGCGCGAAGGCGGTTTTGGCGGTGAGGGCGAACCATGTGCCCAAGCCCACCACGGTGCCCATCCAGGGACCCATGCTGCGTTGAACATAGACAAAGGTACCCCCAGCAACGGGCATGGCGGTGGCCAGCTCGGCTTTCGAGAATAAGGCCGGAATGACCAAAAATCCCGCCAACATATAGCTGAGCGCCACCCATGGTCCTGCGATGGCCGCAGCCAAGCCAGGCAGCACAAAAATGCCTGAGCCCATCATCGCACCCACGGCGATGGAGTAAACCGAACTGAGCCCGAGCGAGCGGTCGAGCTGTTTGGTGATGTGGTTTGCCATGGAGTCCTTTTGCCGAGGGATGGTGCTATACCCTACACTGGGTTGACAGGAGAGAAGATGGGCACAGACACCCGGGCGTGGGCGAGGGTTATCTACGGCGGAGGACCCATTGTGGGGGTTCCGGCTTTGCACTTGACAGCATCGGCGCTCAACCGGGCCATCGATGAAGCCAAAGTATCGTTTGTCTCCAATTGGGGGGTGGTAGAGGCTTTGGTTCTTCGGTCGTCGACAGGTGAGCGGCAACAGCCAACTCGGGCCACGTTGACTGTGGACGGAGGACTAGACGGCGATCGCTGGGCGGGGGGAAAAGCCCTTCGGGGTGAGCAAATATCGGTGATGAATTTGGATGTGGCTGAAGCCATCGCCAATGGTCAGTCCATCGTTTTATTTGGGGACAATGTGTTTACTCGGCTAGACCTGGGTGCTTTGTGTTTGACCGTCGGCACAAGGCTATGGCTTGGGGGTGCATTGACCGAAGTGAGCGCGGTGCCACACACCCCGTGTACACAGTTTCGCGAGCGTTTTGGGGAGGCCGCCTTTGAGTGTGTGGCCAAAACTCAGCGGCTGCGGGGGATCTATCTGACGGTCATCGGAGGGGGCGAGGTGGCTGTCGGTGATCGCTTTGTGCGGGCTTAGGACCGTCGTCGAGCGTTGAAGGTTCGTTTTTGGTCTTCATCGGTCACCAACTCAACCTTGCCTTCGAGGGCTTCAAACTCGCCAGGTGCCCAGCCGCCGAGTTTGGCGGAGAGGGCTCGCAAATCTTCTTGTTGACCGGCGCGGATTCCTCTGCCCTCGGCACGCTGTTTTTTTCCGAGAGGAGAGGGCGTATATTGAGGCGTTGAGTTCGCCGGGTTCACGGTCGGGTTCACGGTCGGGTCCACGGCGTGGTCGAGGACGATTTTTCGCACAAATCCGTTGGCGGAGGAGAGTTGGTCGCACAAACTCGCGATCAACAGGCGCCGAAGTGCGGCCCCGGCCACAGAGGCTTCGGTGACGAGCTGATCAACTTGGCTTCGGCGAAGCGTGACGATCTCTACAGGGCCGTTCGCTTTGCAAGAGGCGGAACGTTTCGAGCCGTCGATGACCGCCATATGTCCAAAAACGCAAGGGCAGGTCATATCCGATAAAACTTGCTCTTTACCTTGGGTGTCTTTTCGGGTCACCGAGATGTTTCCAGAGACCAAAAAGAAGACATGGTCACCGGGCTCGCCCTCGACGCAGAGGAGCGTTCCATGGGGAAGGCTGCGGCAATCACCTTTGGCCAAGATGCGCACGACGGCGGCATGGCTCGCACCGGGAAAAGAATGGCGAGATACGATTCGCTTAGCCAAAGCATCGGCATTGGCTTCAGATATTTTACCCATTATGCACCCCCAAAGAGGTGTTTAAGCTTGTTGATGAAGCTTTCTTGTTTTGGAGCGGGTGTGCTCGGGTGGACGGCGAGCTCTCGCCACAGCTTGGATATCTCTTGATTCGTTCGCCGAATGCGTCGGGCCAGGGTGCCCAGAAGATGCATTTCGAGGGCGATCATCGCTGGATTTTTAGCGGCGGAGATCAATAATTCAGAGTTGATTAACAAGCATTGAGAAGGCTGAAGCGCCCGCACGGTGGCGTTGCGTTTACCATTTCTGGAAAAAATAGCTGTCTCGCCAACAACGTCGCCGTGTTTGATCTGGCCAACCTCACGATGTTGTCCTGCACTCAAGACCTCAACACCCAGCTTTCCTTCAACGAGCAGCAAGGCAATATCAGCGTCGTCGCCCTGGGTGAAAATGGTCATTCCCGGCTTGAAGTGAACCGGAGGCGCCATGGCACATAGCGCGTGCAAATCCTTTTTGGGTACACCTTTGAAGACGAACATTTCAGATAACAACTCGACGGTATTCATGGATGTTCCTCCGTTTACCGAACCACCTAACACGGTTGGGCCACGCCATTATAAATAGCCTAGCGGATGCCGGCCAACGCAGGAACAGCCCAGTGTCGAGGCGACTGTTGCCGACAATGGGTTGACGGGGCAGATTGTCTCAGGAGGGCAGCATGCCGTTTTGTTGGATGGATGAAAGTGCCGAACGAAAATCAGCCGATGAGGGACCGCATTGCGCACGTGCCGCCGAAATAGAGATAAAGGAGCGGGCTCAATTATTTTGCCGGCTTGGCTACTCAAAATCAGATGCCGTCCACCGGTGTTTGGGCAATGTTGCGTGGGCCTATTCGGTGTCTGGGACCCCCGCCCTCAGCCCGGCCAAGATTCGTAAGCTCGTCGCGAGCGCCTACTCGGGCGTCGGGTAGAGCCGACTCGCTTCACGGGCCAGGCGGTAGTCCGCTGGTGAGAGCTTGTTGATGCTGTGGGTCCAAATTTCGACGACGACCTTACCCCAAGCCAAGTGAATGTCCGGGTGATGGTTTGCTTGCTCAGCCTGTGCACCGAGGCGGTTGGTAAAGGCGAGGGCCAGGGCAAAGTCATCAAATTCAAACTGCCGTTGCAAGTGGCCGGCAGGGTTTATCGACCAGCCGTCATCGTGTTGCTGCAGTGTTTGTAAATCGATCATCAGTCCACCTCAAGGTCTACATGTTTTGCGTTGGGAATGGCTTGGCGAATTTTCTGCTCGATGCGGTCGATTTCTTCGCCCACTGCAGTGGTTATCGCCTCTCCGTAGGTCAATAAAAAGAGGTCGAAAGCCGCTCTGCTCGCGGTCGCATCTTTAAAGATTTTGTCGCGGTCTTGGTTGGCGAGCCAATGCTCTGCAATCTTGGCCCCGTCAAAGTCGATCTCAGCCTTAAAGCGAAAACTCTCGGTGCTCATCACGGTCGCCTTGACATCGTATACACCCTCGACTGCGTCGTCATGGGTCAAGATATCCAAGATGTCCTTTCGGATTTCTGCCGTCACCGCTTGGCCCAGCAGTGCGCGGCGGTTTTTAATGACCAAAAAGACCGCGACCACACCCAGCAATAAGGCGATGACGAGGGAGCCTACCGCATCCCAGATGGGGTCACCGGTCAGCACGTACATCCCGATGCAACTGCCGGCCAATGTCACACCGATCACCGCAGCGGCATCCTCGAGCAAGACTGCGACGGCCATGGGGTCGGGGCCTTTTTGGATATAGGCGGAAAAACTCATGCCGATCAGGGCCGCAGAACGCTTGACTTCTCTGTAGGCGAACATCAGCGTCCAGCCCTCTAGTAAAAAGGAGAAAGCGAGCACCCCCAAGGCCACATTGATGTCGTTGATCTCGACAAGCTCTGGATGCAGGAGAGAGTGCATGCCGTGGTACAGGGTGAAGCCGCAGCCCAAAAAGAAGATGCCGACTGCTGAAATCAACGCCCAAACGAAGGCATCGCGGCCGTAGCCATAAGGGTGATCTTCATCCGCACCCTTTTTGGCCTTAGCGATACCCATTGCCAGCAAGGTTTGGTTGAGCACATCGGCGAAAGAGTGAATGCCTTCTGAGAGCATCGAACCCGATCCCGTAAAGAAAAATGCGCCGAGTTTGGCGACGGTGATCACCGAGTTCGCTCCAATCGCCACATACACCGCTTTCGCACTTCCACTTGCCATCAATCCTCCGTCGCATCAGTCGTAACCTTGAAACCTCTGGGGTTCGACTGTTCCACGTGGAACGGATTCTTCGATATTTTTTGGCGTATCGCATGGGTTGTCGGGTGGATTTGAACCGAGTTCGAGCGACTGACTTATGATGGCTGTGATGCCCGCTAATCGTACAAGCTCTCAACATTCCCGATTTGTCCAGTTTTTGCGGTGGGCACTGTCTCGCCGAGGCGGACGCGTGACGGCCATGGAGGATGCGCTTCGGCTTAAAAAGTCATTGCGGATCATCCTGTTGGGCTCAGTGATGATTTTTTTGCCTTCTATGTTGTTGGCCTATTTCGGAATTTCATCGATTCAAGGCGAGGAGTTGGCGGTTTTTAAGGACGTCAAAAACCAGGCGGATGGTGCGGCCAATGCCTTTCGGAATCAGTTTGAGCGTCCTTTGGCTTCGTTTGAGTCGTCGGTGACCCATCGGCTTGCGGCCGGTCGCAGTCCACTCGAGGCGCCGCAAGAGCTTCATCCCGGTGTGCTGGTTGCCCTAAAACTGGACGCTGGTTTGCAGCTGGTCGCACCATTTAGGGCGGGCTCCCCTTTAAGCGAGCCCGTTGATTTTTTATTCGACCCCAGCGTGCGCAGGGCTTTGGCTGCAGATCGGCGTTTAGAAGCTGACCAGGTTGTGTCCCAGCTTTACGCGCATGCCGAGGATGCCTCGCGGTCTGCACAGGTCAAGGCTCGGATGCGTTTTGATCGGGCGCGCTTGGCTGCCAGAGCGGGTCGGCCCAACGCCTCGGCGATGCTCATGGCTGGGGTGATCAGAGATTTTGGTGACTTGCGAGACCCCTGGGGTTTTCGCATGGAAGACTTGGTGGAGCTGTACCGCGCAGAGGGCCTGATGGAGCGCAATCCCCTCGATGGTGCCCAGTTGCTTCGGACCTTGGTCGACCGCCTGATGGATCGGCGTTGGGCCATCGGCATGGGTGGAGAAGGGGCTGTTGCCCGTCGGGCATTATCGCTATTGGGTCCGTTCGCAGACTCGGAATGGGTCGCCGCCACAAGAGAGCGGATCGATGTTCGGATGGGTTTGTTGTACTGGGCCGAGGAGCTGCTGCCTGAGCTTGATGCGCTGTTGGCCGGGGGTCGGAACTTCAGCGTGGACAAAGGCAAAATGCGTTGGGTTGAGGGTGAACGGGGTTTGTGGGCTCTGAACTGGTGGGGAGACGATTTATATGCCTTCGCTCTCGACCGTACCCAGTTGATTGCGGATGCACGGCGTTTGGCCGAAGAGGTCAGTCCGGTCTCGAGCCCTGTCGTTGGAATGTTGTTCGCGGCCGATGAGGATGTACCCACCGATGTCCTCTCACGGCGTTCATTGGTACCTTGGATGCTCGGTTGGTCCATGGCCGTCGTTCCCCGAGATGCCCAGGCCCTAAAGGACGATCTTCAGTCCCGCCGAGACCGCCGTATTGGCATCATCATTTTGGCCATCAGCCTGATTGGCCTCGGTGCCCTCTCCACAGGCCGCTTGGTGCGCACAGAACTCGACGCTGCACGGGTGAAGACAGATTTTGCGGCCAATGTTTCTCATG
>OBJC01000048.1_pt1 | contig 25139 bp, 21 predicted proteins | sample 1481521 | NCBI WGS metagenome assembly OBJC01 (sample SAMEA2341961, study PRJEB22496) | metagenome | biome: marine; feature: hydrothermal vent; material: water | place: Pacific Ocean | collected 2011/2012 | reverse complement strand
CCGAGGTGTTGACTACACCCCCGATGAGATCCACCTGATCAGCGTCGACCCGAGCGCAGACCCAGAACTGCTCGAGTTTCTGGTCACAGAATTCTTTCCAGCCGTGGTGTATGAACAACTGGCAAGGAATCCCGCTCTCCCTTTCTCCGCAATGCTCTGCCTCATTGAGCACCACACCCGAGCGGTGCTCAACAACCCAGCCTTCAAACTCCAGCTGGCCATCAGGCCAGACTTCTTGGACAGCCTTCCGACCGCTACCACAGTGGCCATCGCTGGCTGTTCATACACCGATCCCAGGTTCATCCGGTATTTGGCGGCCCGTCGCAATCAGGCGGTGCGGGTGCGGGCAAGCGCCGCGCTTAACCCCAGCACTCCCCCTGACATGCTTCGTGATTTCGTTCGACACGACTGGCGAGTACGGGCTGCGCTGGCCCTCAACCCGTCGATGCCCATAGATCTGCAATCTAAGCTAGCCCAAGACCCAAAGAACCTGGTTCGCTTCAATCTGGCGGGCCGCCACGATCTGCTTGAGGAGACCGTCAAAATCCTCGTGTCATTCACCCCAAGTCGGGTCGAGGGACCACTCCCCTACAACCCGGCGCTCTCGGAGGTTGTCCGCGAGCGCATCTTCGCGGCATCAGGCAGTCCGCACTCTCGAGCGACTGCGCGACTCCGGGGCCGATACGGCCGCACCCACAATCGCCGCCACTGACCTTCAAAACTCAGCATCGCGACCCATCGTTTGGGTGACCACACAAACACAAAGCCCCCACCAGCGTGTGGTGAGGGCTCCGTAAATGGTGGGCGATACTGGACTTGAACCAGTGACTTCCACCGTGTGAGGATGGCACTCTCCCACTGAGTTAATCGCCCGGGTCCCGTTAGGGATACCGACCATAATAAGATTCACCCTTGGTGTGCAAGCTTGTTTTTAGCCTTAGCGCCTAACGGTTGCGCTTCTCGAGCTTGGCCTTGATTTTATCGACCTGCTTCTCGAGCTTGGCCGCAGCCTTTGGGTCGTCTTGCTTCAGGCGAAGCACTGCACTCGCAGCCTCGTCTTCTTTGCCTTCCCAGGCACTCGCCTCGCCAAACAAGCTGAGCGCCTTCGGCAAATGCTCACTATCTTGGTAATTATACAACACGCCATCGGTGCGCCCAATCACTGCGCCCCAAGCCTCACGACGCTTGTAAAAACGCGCGATAAAAATCTCTTTCATCGCCAAGCGCTCTCGGCAAACACGGCTCAGCCGCTCTACCTCGGCCAAATGCTTGCTCTCTGGAAAGCGCGAGGCAAAGCCTTTCCATGAATCCAAAGCAAACTGGGTGTGGGTTTGGTCGCGCCCCACCCGCACAGCCACCGATTTATAGCTGGCCATGCCAATGCGATACTTCACATAATCAAGGTCTGGATGCCGTGGATGCATTCGGGAAAAATCCTCGTAGGCCATCCGAGCCAACACCCAATCTCGCTTTTTAAAATACACATCGCCAATCGCCAACTCTGCCCGAACCGCATGGGGATCGTCCCGGTGGTAATTCCGCAGGTTGTTGAACTGGTCAACCGCTTTTGAGGTCATGCCACGCCGCATATATTTAAGGCCCAGCTCATATTGAGCCTTAGGCGATATGCGTTTTCGTTTGCCCGCATTGGAGCAGGACATCATGAAGCTAAGAACAATAAAAAGGCGGAGCATTGGTTCCTCGTGAACCGTGCTTAACCTGTGCCCCACACCCGGGCAGATTCGATTACACTCCACAAGCCCGGCGGAGGAACCATGAGCGAACTTCATCAGCCCAATATCGACGATGTACCCATCAGCTTCTCACAGTTTGTGATCACGCTGGTCCAATCCACAATGGTGGCATTAGGTGAGGTCGAAAGCCCTGACACCGGCCAAAAACAGATGAACCTCAGCCTTGCTCAAGACACCATCAACGTCTTGACCATGCTCAAGGCCAAGACTGCCCGAAACCTGTCGACGGACGAGCAGCATCTCATCGACGGCCTGCTCGTCGAAGTCCAAACCAAGTTCCTCACCGCATCTGGCACATATCAACGTCGTTGACGTTTGAGGATTTGCCGTTTAATGTGCCTGCGCCTGTCTCGAACACATACGCGCGGCAGAACACCCACCTCTCAGGAGAAAACCATGCTTCGTTTTGCATATATCTTAAGTTTCGCCTCACTCATCAGCTGTTCCGGCGAACATAAAACAGGCGGCGACACAGGCTCAATCGCCGACGGCGGCAGCGGCGGCGCATGTGACACCCCAACCATCGGCTTGGCCTACCCAGACGCCGATGGCGCAACAAACTTTTACTACCGCGGCTCCGTTGAGTTTGAGTTCGTGAAAAACACCGACGACGACGCCACCATCGATATGGCGACAAGTGCCGGCGTGTCTGTCGCGGGTTCAACCGCTTGGCTCGGCGACATCATCAGCTTCACACCCACCACCCCCTTGGACAACGCCAGCGCATACACAGCGACCCTCACTCACTGCGCAGGTGCAGAGACCATCTCTTTCTCCACCAGCGACATCGGCGGTACACTCGACGACGGCCCAGAAGGCTTGATCGGCAACACCTACGCCGTCGCCTTGGGCGCAGCTCGCTTTGTTAAGCCCGAAGGCGTTGGCAGCCTGATCGGCGGCCTGATCACCCAAGACATCTTGATTGGTGTGGTCGCCGCAGACGATACGTCGCTCCAGCTTATGGGCGCCCTCTCTCTAGAAGGCTCCACCGACCAAGACATGTGCGAACCCAGCATCGACTTCCCAGTCCCCGCTGACTTCACAGACGCACCCTACTTCTCGGTCAATGCTGATTCATTGGCACTTTCAGCCTCTGGTTACGAGATAAAGATCAACGACTTCACCCTTTCCGGTGACTTTTCTGCCGACGGCAGCAAGATCGGCGGCGCGGTACTCGCTGGCCAACTCGACACCCGCGACCTGACCCAAGCCCTGATGGCTGGTGGCCTCATCGAAGACGATGACCCACAAGCTGTTTGCGACCTCATCGGTGCCTTTGGCGTGATGTGTGAAGAATGCTCAGATGGCGAAACGTTCTGCCTGACCATTCACGTTGACCAAATCAACGCACAACGCACCGGAAGCGAGCTCGTCGTTCAAAACGAATGCAACCCAGCCGAATGTGCTGTAGGCTGCGACGCCGAGTAGCCCTCAGCGTTTAAGAAAAACACCGGCCATGAGGTCGGTGTTTTTTTTGGATCACGAACGGAGCATATCCAAGATGCCCTGATAATCAGCAGGTGGGGCACTCTCTCGCATGACCGTCTCCCCAGTCACCGGATGAACCAAACCCAAGCTCACCGCGTGCAGCAGCTGATGGTCGACGGCCTCAATCACCTCACGCAAGCCGTCAGGAAGATGACTCCGAGGCTTATAGTTGGGCTTGGTGTACACCGGGTCTCCGACCAACGGATGCCCAAGCTCACACAAATGCACACGCACTTGATGTGTACGGCCAGTCTCTAAGCGGCACTCAAACCAACTCACCCATGCCTCGCCACCACCCGCCTTAAAGCGAAACCGCTCGATGACGCGCCAATGGGTCACTGCACGCTTGCCGGTACGCACCACGGCGATGCGCTTTCGGTCTTTTGGGTGCCGAGCCAAAGGCTCGTCGATAATGCCCGAATTTTGCCTCGCATAGCCCCAACACAAAGCACGATAGGTGCGCTCCACTGTATGAGCAGAAAACTGGGCGGTCAGCGAATCGTAAGCGCGCTGGGTCCGCGCCACACACATCACTCCCGAGGTGCCCTTGTCGAGACGGTGCACGATTCCGGGGCGTTCGGGATGACCACATTGGGGGTCCAGCTTGTCAAAAATAGCGTTGACCAAAGTACCATCGGGGTGGCCCTTCGCAGGATGGACCACCAAGCCCGCAGGCTTATCCACGATAAGCATATCGGTGTCTTCGAATAAAATCGGCAGCGGAATATCTTGCTGAACAAGCCTCGACTTTGGCGGCTCGGGAATACTCACCTCAACCACCTCGCCCCCCCGAAGCTTTTTAGATGCCTTCACCTGGGCCCCATCCACACGAACATGACCAGCGACAACCAAGGCTGTCACCCGCGCGCGGGAAATCCCGACGGCATCCGCCAGCCACTTATCCAGCCGACCTGCTCGCTCAGGTGCCACAAAACTGTGCTGGGAATCAGCCACGATGTTGACGGAATAAAGCCAGATAACCCTCGACTACATCGACCTCATGAATCTCGAGGGCCCGGGCAAACTCTTTGACATAGCCCCGCACAAAAGTCTCGGCAGGGAGGGCGTCGAAGTCGTTGCTCTCAATCGCGTGAAGATAACGAAGCGAAATGCGTGTCTCGGCCACCAAATCATCTAAGGTTCGTTTTCTCAACTCGCGAACCGCGCTCAAAAAGCGACCATCCAGGCCAAAACGACCGGCGATGGCCACGATGTCGTCAAGCGGGGCAGGCGCAGGCGCTGGGGCGGGTGCGGGCGCTGGGGCCGGATCCGCCGCGGGAGTGACAACAGCGGCCGACGGCAAATGGGCTGGTTGAGAATCTGACAAGCCAACCGCGGCTGGACCCTGCTCTGTGATCTCGGTTGCCAAATCGACCAGCGGTGACCGCACAGAGCTTTGAGGCCCAGTGGCCGGTGCTGCTGTGGCGGCGGCGACAGGCGAGGGCAACGCCGAGGCCGACACCTGCGGCTGTGACCATTGCCGTGGCTTGGGCTGAACCGTAAAGGGATTGCCGATATTGAGTTCGGTGGTGGCGCGGAGCACGTCCAAGCTGGCGATAGCGAGCGGGTCGACCAAAGCATCCTTCGCAACATCCCACATGCTCTCGGCACCATCGGGCATGCCATCACGACTGGCCCGACGATAGGCGTCGTATCGCTGGCGACGAATGCGGTCGGTCAACACCTCCACAGCCTCTTTCAGGGCCCGCTCTTGGCCCTCGAGAATGCTGACATCGGCACCTTGACGACGTGCTGCCCGCAGCCGACGAACCAATTCAGCAACTCGGCCTTGAAAAGCCGCCTGTATCGAGCCGGCCGAAGCCTGATGCTCGACGCCGAGAATTTCGTAGAAGCCTTGGGACATAATGGCTCTCAGGTAGCGGAAATAAGGACGTTGAGCCTCTCTATTATCCGCTTAATATCTCCCGGCAACAAGGTACGGGGATCGAGGAGCAAAGCACCACGCGCAACTCGCGCCACAATTGGCGTTTCACCGGTGCGAAGCTTGGCAGACACGGCCTCCACATCCAACCCACGAATGGCCACAACCACCGTGGGGACGCCCTCACCGGGCAGTGCACCTCCGCCAGAAAAACCAATATCTTCCTCGATACTTGCGCCAACAATCCCGTCGGCAATCGTCTTGGCCATGGCAGCACATTCAGCCGCCGTTCGCCCCAACATCGCTCGGACTGGGATTTCATTTTCTCGCCCCTCTCTGACCATCCTCAAGGTCACCTCTAGACCAGCCAAGCTCATTTTGTCCAGGCGCATGGCCCGATACATCGGGTGACCCCGAAGCCGCGCAACCAACTCGGCCTTGCCGACAATGATCCCGGCCTGAGGACCTCCCAGGAGTTTGTCTCCAGAAAATGTCACCAATTCCATGCCCGACGCGACCACCTGGTCGACATGCTCATCAAGACCGCCAGGCATCGGCGTGCCCGCGAGGCTCAACGGCCCACCCAGCAAGCCTGACCCGAGGTCTTCGACGACCGGGATACCGTGCTTTTTACCCACGGCCACGAGTGCTGCCCGCCCAGCCCGTTCAGTGAAGCCCACCTGCTTAAAGTTAGCCGGATGAACCCGTAAAATCATCGCAGTATTCGGCCCTATCGCAGCCTCGAAGTCCTCTGCACGCGTGCGATTTGTGGTGCCGACCTCAACGAGTGTGGCCCCGCCGGCGCTGATAATCTCTGGCACACGAAAAGATCCGCCAATCTCGACCAGCTCGCCGCGGCTGACGATCACCTCTTTGCCCCCAGCCAAGGCCGTAAGCATGAGCATCACCGCCGCGGCATTGTTGTTGACCACCACAGCAGCCTCGGCACCGGTGAGGGCCAAAACATGGTCGACCACACCCGCGGTTCTGCCACCTCGCTGGCCGGTTTCAAGGACCACCTCGAGGTTCGCATACCCCCCTGCTACCGCTGCGACCGCAGCCACCGCCTCATCTGCCAAAGGCGAGCGCCCCAAGTTGGTATGAATCACGATGCCTGTGGCGTTTATTACCCGGCGCAAATGGCTCACCTGAAACAGCTCGGCTCGGGCGACCGCACGACACGGGAGGTCATCGGGCAAAGTCCCGCCAGCCAAGACTGCAGTCCGTGCCTCATCGACCACAGCGCGCGCCGCACGTTTGGCCAGGGCATGGGGCATGGCAGCAAGCCGAGGGTCGGCAAGCAAGAGGCTAATACTGGGAAGCTTGGACAGGGACATGGGGTCGATTATCTAACAGTCTCACCAACTGAGCAGCAGAGGGATAAACTAAAGCCGTGAACACCCTCATCTACATGCTCGCCGCTCTCATGTGTGGCACCTTTGCCTTCCGTGCCTGGAGCAAAGACCAAGCCGACCCCCTGCGGCGCACATTCATGCTCCTCGGGGCCATCGCCAGCATTTACTACGGCTCTTTCACCCTCTACCTGCTGCCTGGCTTTCAGGTTTTCGACTACATCCATGCCGCAGCCGGGGCATTCTTACCTGCTGCTTGCATGCTGTTTTTCGACAGATTGCTTCGGGGTGCTAGCCCTCGAGGCCCCGTGCGCTCAAGCCGGATTTGGGCGTTCACCCCTGTTCTCGTCGCCGCCTATGTGGCCGTTCACTTTTGGTTTTTCCGGGACATGCCCCGCGCCAGCCCCGCGGAAGTTGTCCTTTCCATCGTGGTTTTTGGTGGATTCGGCCTGACCATTTGGAAGGTTTGGCACGTACAGCGCGCGACCGACAACGAGGTGGACCGCGCACGAATGACCACCTTGCTGGTCTTGCTCACCGGCACCGTCGCCTTTTCTGCCATCGAAGCCTTGGTTCGAAATGTGGGCTCGGTGACCGACACATCCACCCTGGGCCTGCTCGCGCGGTCGATGGTGATGCAGGGCGCCTTCCCACCCATCGGCGCTGTGCTCGGGACATTGTTTTGCTACCTGCTTTACCAAACCGTTGAGCACACCCGGCTCCTGGACATGTACGAGATCATCGCACGGATTTTCTCTCTCACTGCCGCCGCCTTGGTGCTGGTCGTCATGGATGGCGTCTCGGTAATTTGGGTCGGCAGCTTTTCAGACTATCCGATTCATGCCAGCTTCCAGATTTTCTTGGCCAGCCTGTTGTTTTTGGGCCTGTATGACCCACTCAGAGACCGGTTAGACACCGTGGCCGGCGAGTGGTTCAACCGACCCGGACGTCGCCTAGAGCTGACATTAAAGGAGATCGACCGGTCTTTGACCAAGGTGATCTCCCTATCCAGTATGGACGCGCAGTTTATCGGCCGCCTCCAGGCCTCAGGCCGTGCCCCACAGGTCAGCCTCTATTTGTGGCGCCAAGATGCTGGCTTGTACGAGCTGACCTTGGACCGGGGCCAGCCCGAAACGCCCCTGATGCGCACCATCGCCCAACGCCCTTTTACCGATGGCTTCAGTGCAGGGTTTTTTTCTCGGCCCGTTCTCGAGCACCAAATGAGCCGGGGCCGAGAAGGCCACGAGGAATCTGCACTTCAACTGCGAACCATGGATGCCATGGCCGCCGACCTGACCATCCCCATTCGCAGCGGTGACTTGGTGCTCGGTTGGGTCAACCTGCGGGACGAACGATGGTCAGACGGCTACTCCGCCGATGAAATCCGCCGCCTACAACGCACCGTTGGCCGTGCTGCAGTGGTCCTTGAAAACATTTACAGCTTTGAACAGCTCAAAGAACAACACCGCCTCGCCGCCCTCGGCACCATGTCAGCAGGCCTCGCCCACGAGATCCGCAACCCACTCGCTGGCATCAAGGGTGCGGCACAGTATTTGGAGGGCGAAGCAAAACCCGAAGAGGTGCCCGCCTTTCTTGAGGTCATCATCAACGAGACCAACCGGCTCGACAAAGTGGTGACCCAGTTTTTGACCTATGCCAGACCCTTCGACGTTCATATCGTCGAAGTCGACACCAATGCTGTGATTCGGCGAACCCTAGACCTGGTACACGCCCAGGGTTTAGCCGATGGCGTCAAGGTCAAAACAAAGTTTACCCCTGGACTTCCGCCCATCAGCCTTGACCCAGACAAGCTGGGCCAAATGATGCTGAACCTGATTCAAAATGCTTTGGCTACCGTCGGCGACGATGGTGAGGTCGTGGTCAGGACCGCCATCGGCACCCTCACAGCCCCCCATCACCGAGGAAACCCCGCTTTTGTGGTGTCCGTAGCAGACTCCGGCGAGGGCATTGCACCGGAGCATCTCGAAAAGCTCTTCATCCCGTTCTTCACGACAAAACGCACAGGTACAGGCCTTGGTTTGGCCATCTGCCGGCGCCTTGTAGAGGCCCATGGCGGGGAGATTGCGGTGCAATCAAAGTTGGGCGTTGGCAGCACTTTCACCATGCGCTTTCCCATGTCGATGAGCGACAGTGAATGAGCGAAATCCGGCCTGTTTAGCCTTTGATGACCGCAAGCCGTTCCCCATCCGAAAACCGCAAAGAGACCTCATCGTTCACACTCAAACCCGAGGCATTGCTGACTGCTTTTCCCGATTGGGTCACCACCGCGTAGCCCCGGTCCAATACCGCCAATGGCGACAACGCGTCTAGGCGTCCGCCCAGTGTAGCGAGCCCGGTGCGACCCAAAAGCACCCGCGCCCCCACCGCCAAATGGAGCCGATCGCTCAACTCATCAAGCCGGATACGGCCATCGACCAGCCTTTGCTTGGGATCTCTGAGCTTTATCGCCAACAAAGCCGCACGCCGTCTACCGATGTCGCGAAGCACGGCAGCATTGAGCCGCTGTTCGAGTTCCGCCACCAGCGCTTGAAGCCCCTCGCGCTCAGGCACGGCGAGCTCGGCAGCATGACTGGGTGTGGCGGCTCGAACATCGGCCACCAAGTCGGCGATGCTGGTATCGACCTCGTGCCCAACAGCACTGATCGTTGGAATTTTACAGGCCGCAACAGCCCGAGCCAAACCCTCGTCGTTGAAAGCCATCAAGTCTTCAGCGCTGCCACCGCCACGGCCAAAAATAATCAACTCCGCCCGACCATCGCGCTCGATACGGCGCAAGGCTTTGATGACCGAAGCCGCAGCCCCCTCCCCTTGAACCTTACAGGGCGACACCAAAACATGGGTGGACGGAAAGCGCCTGCGCAAAACCTTGAGCACATCGTGCAATGCAGCACCCGTGGGGCTGGTGGCGACCGCGATAACCCTCGGAATCGTCGGCAAGGGCTGCTTGCGATCAGGGTCAAACAAGCCTTCCCCGGCCAGCTTTTTCTTGAGGGCCGCCAATTCCGCGGCGAGCTTACCATCACCATCGCGCTGCATGCTGCGAACGATCAGACTCAGGCGGCCCTGGGGTGCGTACACATCTATACCACCACTCAGTACAACCTGATCGCCAGGCCGAGGCATAAAGTCAACCCGACCATTCGCCCCTCGAAACATGGCGCAATTGAGTACCGCGCCATCGTCTTTGATGGCGAAATACCAATGCCCTGACCGGTGGGCCGTAAAATTCGATAGCTCTCCACGCACCAAAACGTGACCAAAAAAGTCGCCCATATGGGACTTCAACAACTGAGCGAGAGCAGTCACTGTGATGGTTTCAGACATGATTGGCCTCTAACGCGATAGACCGTGGACACCGATGAATGCTCTCAAAGCCATGGCGATCGCCCTCGTTTACTGGGTCCTGCTCATCGTGAGCATGCCTGGCGTGTCATTCCTGAAAAAAAACCTCCTGCTCAGCCACGCCGACCAGCAGCGCTTTGAACGCCGCCATGGACGGATCGCCTTGCACACCGTGGCCGCCGCAGCCGATTTAAACCGCGCCCGGCGCCCACTCGCGGAAGCAATCGGCGGGTTTCAGCCCCTTTTCCGGGTGCGCCAATCATGGCATCTATACCGCGACGGACCCAGGATGATTCGACGGATGGAGATTCGGGTGGACGGCGACTTAATTTATCGCTCGAATGACCCAAAATTTAGCTGGAACGAAGCCATCTTTAGACACCGACGCATCCGGCCAATGGTGGAAACCCTGGTTAAAAAACCCAAGGCTAAAAACCGGGTTGGCCTGGCTCGCTTTATCGTAAACCATGCCAAAGAGGACTTTCCTGGGGTTCAGCGCATCGATATCAGCTCTTTTTGGGGCGACCGAAAAGGCAAGACAAAACGCCACCACCGCATCATCGCCGAGGCTCCAAACTGGACCTTACAGGACCAAAAATGAACAAGGTATGGGCATGGTGGATGAGCTACACCGACCGAAAAATGGACCCCGGCCCCCTCGTTGCGGTGCGGATTTTGGTCTGTGGGGCGATCGGATTGGATTTGCTGCGAATGGTGCAGCTGGGGCTATTTTCAGATGTATTCTCACCCTTCAGTTTGGGTGGATTGAGCCTTATCCAAGACCCCCACTGGGTACTCGGGGCATGGATGGGTGAATCTGCTAGCGCCATCGCCTTGGCGGTGACACTCATGTGCATGGGGCTGGCCGGACTGGGGCTATGGATGCGACCAGCCATCTTGATCGGTGTCCTCGCCTATGCCCAACTCGGCCACCTGTTCCCGCCCGGAGACCGGGCCATCGACAGACTGCTTCGTTCGGTCTTGCTTGTTTTGATGTTCAGTGCTGCCGACCAGATGTGGAGCCCAAGAAGACCCAGCTCAACCCCGGTCCCCGCTTGGCCAGCAGACCTCATTCGTTACATGGTCGTACTTGTCTATCTATCAGCGGGCCTCGGCAAGCTCATACAGCAGCCTGGGTGGCTATCGCTCACCGCCGACCCACCTTTGATGCGCATACTGATCGACCCATTGGCCGGAAATTTAGACCCCAGCATGTGGGCCGGCCATCCTTGGCTTTTTCGCTTGGGTGGCTTTGTCACCATCGCTTTTGAGTTGGCATCACCACTGCTGCTGACCCGCCACGGTCCAAAGCTGGCGCTGCTCGGGTTTGTGATGCATCTGAGCATCGCCTTCACCATGAACCTCGGCATGTTCTCCTGGGGGATGCTCGCCATTTACCCCCTATTTTTGACGCCTTTTATTCTTCAGCCTCGGGCTCAGACTCTCGCCGACTGAGCCCAAAAAACATCGCCATCCAGGCCAAGCCACCCAAGGGTAAGGCCGCCGAGAGCCAACGGGGTGCATAGCGCAGCTTGATGATGTGGCTCCCTGGTTCAAGCACAATCCCGCGGAAGTTCCAGTTTACCCTGTGAATTTCGGTCACCACCCCATCCACCGTGGCGACCCACCCGGGCATATGGGTCTCAATTTGGACAAAAAGGGCCGGCCCTTGTGTGGACACTGCATATTCACGGTGAGTGGGCCCCGACTCGCGCACTTCAAGACGCGCATTTTGAATCGGCTGCGCACATATAGGCAAACCCAGTTCTTTGGCAGAGATGGCATTCACCCTTGGGTCGAGGGTGTCCAAAGCGGCCCAAGGGTCGTCCGTCACCTCAACACAGCCAACCAAATACTCCCGCGGCAAGGCGAGCTTATTCTCAACCACCACGATGGGGGTCCGCATATGGGTGACCCAAGCCGCGGGCATATTGTCTGGCGGCGCATGCTCGCTAAAGAGCCACCGAACCCCCATCATGCTGATGATGTTCAGGTTGTTGGCCGCCAACGACCACTTTTGGGGGCCACGCTCGCCCACATCCAACCCCACACGCTTTAACAAGGCCTCGTTGCGCACATTCATGAGCGGACTCGGCACTAGTACATCCTGCAGCCCGTACTGAATACCGATATTGCTGCTGAGCAACTCCTTGTCCAACCGTGGGTGGCGCCGACGGTCCACAACACCATACCGCCCCTCTTTGATGGCATCGCCCAAGCGGGCCACCACGGCGGGGGTACGATAAAACGCTTCGGTAGGGGTTGTCGGTGTGTAGCTGGCGCCGAAATGCCACAAGTCGATGTAGCTGAGCCCAATCAATGCCATGGCGAGGGTGCTTGCGCTCAGCCGCTTTTGGCCGCGCATCCAAAATAATAATGCCACAGCTGCCACAATCCCCATGGCCCACAGATTGGGGGCGGACATGGGATTAAGTGCCTCGGCGGCACCATTCAGTATCTGCTCGACACGGGAGGCCATCTCCGAGGGGCCCATGGTGTTTTCACCCGACAGCAAGCCAGATGGGCCGTGCTCACGAGCCTGAAAACGCAGTTCCAAAAAAGACTTTATCTGTGCACGGCGGCCCGAAAATAACGTTCCCCCAATGGCGAGAGCGATGGCGAACAGACCCACAAACGCCCCTATGCGGCCCGATATTTTATCCAGTTGCGGATGCACAATCGCCCGATTGAGTCCAATGCCCGCCAAGATCGCCACCCCAATGGTGAGCACCAAGGAGAAGCGGACCGGAAAGCGCATCGCATCAAAAATAGGCAGCAAACCCAACAGGCTCCACAAGGGTGAAGCCACCATCAACAGAACCGAGACAACGCAGACGCCTGCCAAAAACCGCTGCCGAACCAGCCCAAAGAAGGCCAAAATCACGACAGGAAGCCCCAAATAAAATGCCGATTCCCAGTGGTTGGCCCCGCTACCCCAATAGCCGCCACCACGATGGAAATAGGTCTGAACCATGTCGGCGGGTCGCTCGAAACCAAAAAATTCCGGCAACACACCGTTTATCAACTCGGCCACAGGCAAGATGCCGATGCGCGAAAATGCGGTGTCCACTCCCCCAGCCCGCATGGACTGCCCCAACAACTCTGCCGTCGCGAGAATCTGGGGAGATGCGGCGATTAAGGCGACCAACAACCCGACCAGGAAGAGCCGGAAGGTCTTTTTCCACACCGAGATACTCGCGGCCAACACAAGGCCAATGACAGCCATCTGTGGATGACCCGCCACCATCATGAAAGCTGCACACAGCCCGGTTTGAGCCCACCGCCCCCGCACCACACCCACCAATAATAATGGCAGCCAAGCCACGGCATTTTGCATGCCCAAATATCCGGTGTGTGCGGCCATAAACCCCGAGAAAGCAAAAGCGATCGCTGCGAGCACCGCACCAGCACCCCTGTGGCCCAAACTGTGCATCAGCCGCTGCATGCCCATCACCGCCAGCAAAATATGGCCCAAAATCGACGCATTCACAGCCACGGCCGGCTTAAGCCATGCAAACAGCAGCATGGTGGGTAGATAAAACACCCCGGTCTGGCCATCAGCGCCGAGGGCAAACCCGTTTCCTACACTTGGGCTGTACAAGGGCACACGGCCACCCGCCCACTCTCCCGCAGCCCATATGCGCCAAGGGATGTGGTGATGCCGAAGGTCGTGCTCCCAAAACACCCCCAACCCCAAGGCTGCATCCACCGACCACAAGGCCGTGACCACCACAAAAAACAGTGCCACGCGAATCATATTTAGCCGCCCTCGGGCGCAGCGAGCGCCTTAGCGAGGGCGGTGAGCGCTGGGCCGCGCAAGCCCGACTTCACCGCCGCAGACAGCAATTTTTTAGCGCCCAACCGATTCCCACGACCGACTTCCGATAGCCCCAGCATTCCGATAAGCTCAACCCTGGTCGGCTGAGCCTGAACCGCCCGCTGCAATGAAGCGGATGCCTCCTCAAATCGACCTTCTTCCAAGGCCATTTGGCCCAACCGGGCGTGGCTTTGCCAAAGATCAGGCCGCCACTTCACAGCCCGTCCAAAATAGACTTTGGCCCCATCCCGATTGCCTAAGGCCAACATGCTTTCGCCCACAATCGACCAATACCCTGGATTGTAAGGGTTGATTTCTACAGCCCGCTTTGATGTGGTCAATGCCGCGTTGGCCTGATTGTTTCGCAGCTGGGCAGTGGCGAGATTGGCCAGGGCCTTGTCATCGCATGGGTCGACCTCGAGCACCTTTTTTGCGATGCCTGCCGCCTCTTTATTGGCGCCTTTTCGGAGCAATAACCACGACAAGTTGACCCCCGCTGGCGTATGGAATTTATCGGCCTTCAGCACCGACCACATGGCGGCCTCTGCATCGGCCAACCGACCGTGGTTGAGCGCAAACACACCGACATTGAAGGCCTCTTCGACCGCCGCTGCATGCCGGGTGTGAGAATCGACCCCACAAGCATCGGCCTCACGGGCGGGCCCTGCAAGGATATTCCATGGAAGTTTTTGATGAAGGGTCGGCAGTGTGACCGACACGGCAAGTGCGGCCATTCCCGCAAAGGCCAATCCCAGGGACCGCTTGCGACGAGCCCGCGACTGTGCCCACAACCACTGGGCACCGCCCCCCGCATAAATGGCCATCAGCGGCACCAAAGGCGCACGGTAGCGGCTCACCACAAAAAACGCTGAGATACTCGCCATCCCCAATACAAGAATCACCGAAGGCCCGGCATCTTCCTCGCGCCGGGTCACGACAAGCCCCAGCACCCCAAGCAACATCACCGGCAAATACACAGGCGGGATGTACTTGAGTACAGCCGAGGACCGCACGGTTTCTTTCAGGTCCAGGTGGTCGCCGATTTCGACGGGCGACAGCACTTGGGTGAGCTTGCGTAAACTTATGCCGATGGTCCGCATCGGCTCTGAGCGAATATAGGCCAAAGTCAAGGCAGTCCAATATCGGTCAGACTCCCCAGCACTCAGCACCTGGTCGGTTTGGATACTCGCGATGAGTTGCGCTTGACGAAGAAGACCATCGCGCTGGGGAGGCAGGCGGAAAGGGTGCACCGCTGCATCTTTAAAATATGGATTGTTACCCCGGTACAGGTTGATGCCCCCACCGAGACTGACCGGAATCCACTCACCAGACGCCATAAAATTATGTGCGGTGGCCGGGGCAATCGCCAATCCCACACCAAGGGCACAGGCCGCAGCATGACCAAACCGCCCCCGCCAAAAGGCGACCGCAACAAGCCCCGGTGCCACCAGCAGAAGATTCCCGCGGACCAACACCCCCACGCCCAACACAAGCCCCGCCCAAAGCCAACCCGAAGCCAGCCCGCGTGTCCAGGCCCGGTGGGCCATCGCTGCAGCAGACACCGTCATCAATGTGCCCAAGCCGACACTCAGCAAACGGACATCGTAGATGATGCCTATCGGGTAGAGCGCCGCCACCAATCCCCCACACCAAGCGCCGACCCCGCCAAACAACTTTCGGCCCAAGCCCGCGGTGATGCTGACAGTGAAAAAGGCCATCAAAATCTGTACGATATAAACCCAGGTGGGGTCGATACCGGCCACCGCATACACCGCCGCCAGAAAAAATGCGTATAGGGGGGCGACCGAGAAGGCCTCGGCCATTGGCAGGCCATCCGCGAGTATCTTTTGGGCCATCTCGTGGTAGAGGGCTGCATCTTGGACATGGGCGAAAAAGAAGGTCTCGTGCTGGACTGACCGCAGCCACACCACGCGCACAACAACCGCAGCAAGCCCACACCATAACCAAACTTTAGACCCCCAAAAGGGCTCCGTAGACCGCTTTTTCATCGTTGCGCTCATGATGCTCCGGTGTAGAAATTGCCTGGCTTTAAAGTATCTTCGCACTCAGGCGCTAAAGATGCAGGCGGGGATGTCACATGGAGGGTTTATCGCTGAGTTTAGCGCCCAGCACCCCATACAGATAAACCCCACCACCCAGAGCCCCAAGTGAATAGAAACCATCCAAACAGGAGTCCAGCATGACCATCGAGATTCGCATTGAAGGCCCCGGAAAAAATGCACTGGGGAGTACCTTGATCAGTAATATCATTGAGAAAATCGATGCCGCATCGGGCGCGCCCATTCTTTTTACCGGCGCCGGGGATGCATTTTCGGCCGGGCTCGACTTAAAAGAAGTGGCGAGCTTGGACGATCAGGGCATGGCCAGCTTTCTTGAGCGTTTAGAATCCTTTTTCCGCAAGGTCTGGCTGTACCCAGGCCCCACTGTCGCCGCCGTCAACGGCCACGCCATCGCTGGAGGTTGCATTTTGGCCATGTGCTGCGACTACACCGTCGCGACCAATGATAAGCACGCCCGCATCGGGCTCAACGAGGTGGCCATTGGACTCCGCTTTCCCCCGGGCCTGCTCAACTTCGTTCGCGCCGTCATCCCAGCGCACCACCTGAGCCAAGTTGTGCTCGGCGCCAAGCTTCATGGCCCCACAGAGGCGCTCCGGTTGGGCATCGTCGACGCCGTCAGTGAAAATCCACACGAGGACGCCGAGGCCATGCTCGCCCGACTCGCCAAGCACCCGGCTCAGGCATATGCCGCCACCAAACAAGATATTCGGTCCAACATTATGAAAGCCAGCCCCGAGGCACAGGCTGCATTCGTCCGCGATGTGGTCCCATTTTGGACAAGCCCAGCGCTCAAAGCGATGATTCGTTCACTGCTGGGAAACTGAGCGCCTTGTCCGGTACCCAATGACCCCATCGCCCACAGCGTCGGCAGTGCCCAACAAGTATTGAAGCTGCTTGGCCGCCTGCTCAAACTGTGCCGCACCTGGCCGAACAACCACAAAAGCGATGTAATGAATACCCGCAGCATACAAGCCTGCGAAGTCCCTCTCGATCACCTCTCGATGCGGTGGCGCTCCACCTTGGGCGTAGTCGATAATGCCGTAGCGTTCTCGGTAATCGATAATCGAGGACTCACAGTAGCCAACCACTGGCCGGTCCAACACCGCCCCCATCCACAAGTGGGCCTCGGGGCTTAGCCCCTCCCTAATCGGCACCGTGATCACCGCTCCCGTCTCAGGTAGCGCATCGAAACCCGTTGGACTTTGGTACGACCGGGCTTGCATCGGCACTGGCGATACCGTGCCGAACGCCCAATCCATACCGACCGCAATCAAACACAGCCCCACCACCCAAAGGCGTCCATTTAATCTTTGGACTGCAAAGCCCAAGCCCAGCACCAGCACAAAAGCAGCCCCCGACATAAACCGCAGGGTGGTACCCATCTTTGAGACCCCGGGTAAAAATGCCAACACATCACCTGGCATTGGAAACCCAATCGGCTGGCCCCGCAGTATTTCGAGATCAGCCCCCAAGGCCAAAAACACCACGACACCTCCGGCCATCATCAACGGGCGCCCCCACGGGCCAAGCCGTGCCTGCCAAAGGCCAATGCTCCCAAGCAGCAAAGGCAGCCACCCAACAAAACCAGAGCCAGGTGCGACAACAAGGTTGTGTAAATCAAGATCGTGGCTCCACACCACTGGATGCTGAAAAGCCTGTTGAATCGATGCCCACCGGCCAGCCTGCACGGGCATCTCTGCAGTGAGCGCCCCATGGAAGCCAAACAACTCCGACACCACCAAGGGCATCGCACCACTCGTCGGGCCACACTCTCCACCAGGGGCGGGCTGGGGCCCAGAATAATACCAGTAGCACAAACTAAAAACACCACCAAGGGTGACCAGGAGGGGGAGCACTCTACCCTCTCGCCGCATCCACAAAACCGAGGTGACCACAATGGCCGCTGGGACAGCCTGATAGGGGCTCGAAAACGCCGCCCCCAGCAAACCCAGCGCCAACATGAGGTGACCCCCAAACCCAGCACGCATAATCCCGAGCAGGGCGAGCGGTAATGCCCAGCCAACATGGTTTTCATATTGCCCATTTGAAAGAAAGCTGACCAAAAGTGGGTTCATCACCCACGCAAGCCCAACAACGAGTTGAGCCCAAAAGCCCATCCCCATCCGAGACACCAGGCGCACCATCAACACACCACTGGCCATCAAGCTCAATAGCAATGCCGTATTGAGGGCAACAACCCTGCCCACGACCGGCACGAGCGGGACCGCCAGCAACTGAAACGGCCACCCAATGATCCGAACCGGCCTTCCGTTTGGAAAGTCCGCTGCCACCACATGACTCAGGTTGTCGATGGTGCCCGAAAAATAAGCCGTGAGGTGGTCGAGCACCATCAGATGCAAGGGAACATTCGGGCTGCGATGAAAGAGGCTTGGATAAATCGACAGCGGAAAAAGCACGACAACGGCAGCCGCCAAACACGCGATAGTCGGAATCCAAGGCTTTAGGCGGTTCACGAAACCGAGTTTAGCCGATGGCTTCGGCAATGCTGGCTTGAGCGATGACGGCATCGAGACCCTCAAGCGCCAACAGGGCCCGCGCTCGCTGTGCTGGGTTCGCTCCTCGGTCTAACCGTGCAAAGAGTGGATCGAGCATAGTGGCCTCTTTTCGGCCCCGAGCCCGGAGTGCAGCCTTGGCGCGTTCGAGCACCCCACGGATAAAGCCAGCCCGGGGCTCTGTTGCCGCCAAGCCATGGCGAATCACTTCAACGTGCCAGCGACGCATGATGCTCCATGCCTCTGGGCCAAGCTCATCGTCAACAAAGCGTGCAAGCTCAGCGGCCCCGCAGACCAAGCCCAAGGAGAGCGCGGCGGCGGACATATGTCCATCCCAGGGTTGTTGACCAGCACAGCGAACCTCAATTGTTCCTTGGCGGCTCCGAGGACGGGCACTGTGCCACACATAGTGGTCGTGAACCATAAAGGCCCGCCATGCCTCGTCGTCGTCCATGCCCTCCAACAGCGCCGAGAAAGGCCGGCCATCGCCCAAAGTGGACGTCCCGTCTTTCCGGTCCATCAGGTGGGGCAACCCGCAGAGCATCTCCAGATGGTGCGCCAAACTCTCAGCGGGAACGACGGGCATGCCATGCCGGCCAAACTCGGGCTGAATTTCGCCCATCTTGGCCTCGCGCCAACTGCAAAGACTGGCGTCGACTCCCTCCACAACACCTGAGCTACCACACAGGGCGATGATGACCGGTGAAAGGAGATTGCACAGATTACTCATCGGGATGATTTCTGGCGCGGCGACGTCGACATGGGTCTGGTCGCTGGCGGTGGCGGAAAAGCTCAACCAGGCATCACCAATCGCCTGCTGAAGCACCCCATAGCGTGGCTTTGGCGTCATCAACGCTTCGCTCGCGGGCGTGAGCGGCTGTACACCCATCCCCAACACCCGGGCACCATGGGCTGTCGCGACTTTGACCAGTCGCACCATGGCCGCTTCGTGGTCCCTTGAAAGCTCAATAAGGTCGTGGCGCGGCCCTGTTATGACCTCGATGGTACCCCGACCAACCTCGCTGGCGTAGCTATACTGCACGCCATTCAGGCCCACAATCATGCCCTCGGCATTGCGCTCTCGAACCAAGCCAGGCCCCACCAAATCCGCCCATAAAGCCGAGATATCGAAGGCGCGGCCTTCAGCGTCAACGATGGGAAACTCAGCCTCCCTACCGATCTTACGCACCTGTATCGGAACAGATGAAAACCCAGACTGAAAACGCTCCGAAAACGATGCCATATCAAGACAACTATCGAAACTCATCTGCTTAACCCCGCGATCGAATCGACCATTCTATCCATATGGCTGACCACCACCGAGGCCTCGGGGTCGCCGGGTACACGCCGGTCGATGGCCCCTGTGTACAGCACACTAAAGGCGCCGTATTCATTGGGGCCCAAAATATCATTGGCCGGCCGATCGCCGACATGGGCGAGCTCGCTGGGCGCTACACCCAAGCCCTCACAGGCCAGGTCAAAAACGCGGGCCGCCGGCTTAGAAGCCCCAGCTTCGTCCGAAAAAACAAAATGGTCAAAATACTGAAACAAGCCATAATCCCGCAGGATTTGACGAAGACCAAGGCCCGGAGTGACGATGGCATCGGAGATGATGCCGATTTTATAAGGCCCGTGTAATGCAGCCAAACAATCACCGATACCGTCGACCAGTCGCGGCGGTATCTCGACCTCCATGGTCTCCCAGGTGTGGACCAGCCCCTCAAACCCGGGGGTAGCCGCGATATTTAGAGTCTTGAAGCCCACCATCAGGCGGTCGGCGACACACGGGGTGTGATGCTCCACCTTCCAGTGATGACGGAAGGTGGACTGAGCGGTGTCGAGGGCTTTAAGCACCTCAGCATCTGGAATGTCGGGATAATGCTCGGACACCTCATCCACAAAACTCGACACCCGGGTTTGCGCCTTAGACCCCAGGCCTCGCTCAGCACGAATAGGCTCATCGGTGTCATCCGCGACGATGGTGTCCCAAAAGTCGAAGGTGATTCCCCGAACAGCCATTAGTGGTGGCTCTCCGTGCCGGTCAAACCGTGCGGATGCCCATGGGCCTTCTCTTCATCGGTGGGCGCGCGAAGGCCCTCGACTTTGATTGAGAAGTGCAGCTTTTCACCCGCCAACGGATGATTTCCGTCGATGGTGACTGTGGATTCGGTGGCCTGAGTGACCCACACTGGGATGCCCTGGCCCCCTTCGCCTTCCATCATAAACTGTGAGCCTGGCTCGACCTCGGCGTCTTCAGGGAAGGCACTGCGCGGAACTTCCTGAATCATGTCGGGGTTGACCACACCGTAGCCATCTTCAGGTTGGACGAGCACCTCTTTGGCATCACCGATCGCCAAGCCCACAAGCTCACGCTCGAGACCCGGAACGATATTGCTCGCCCCATGAAGATAAGGGAGCGCATCGCCACCCTTCGAAGAGTCCAAGACCTCTCCCGCATCGTTCTTGAGGGTGTAATGAATAATGGCCACAAGGCCGTCGACGATTGCGTCCATGATGAACTCCTTTTTGTGAACCGCCCTTAAGCGATCCCTCACCGTTCAGCCACGCTCAACCACGACCGCCATTGGGCAGGTATACATCAGCAGGGTCGTGGCTTTCAGGGGCGAGCCGATAGCTTTTTCGGCGTGCAAGAATCGGAATCACCAAGAATGTGACCAAAGCCGAGACAATCATCGCCGCAGCGGTCAAGCCCCCCACATTTTTTAGGGGCCGCGCCTCACCGAGGGTGAGCACGAAAAAACCCACCGCGACCATCACCGCATTTGTCCAAACTGCTGGGCCCACTCGGGCCGTCGCCCGCAATGCTGCCATCGAAATGGGCTCATCATCATGGGCGTACCATGCACTCAACACATGTACCGCATAGTCCACGCCAGCACCGATAATCAAACTGGCCAGCATGGATGTGCCGATGTCTAAGCGAATGCCCAACAGCCCCATCGTGCCGTAGATAATCAACAAAGCCAATCCAGTCGGTGCCGAGGCCAATAGACCGGCGGTCACTGAACGGAAGGCGATCGATAAAATTATCGCCACCAGGACCAACGCAAAACCCAGGCTCTTAAATTGATTGGCGGTGACACTTTGGCTCAGACCCCGATGCATCACAGGCAGCCCACTCACCGTATATTGCATCACGGTACGGTCGACCCCATCCACCACACCCACCGTGTTGACGTTGCGATCGAGCAGTAATGCCCGAAGTGCGTCGTTGAGCTTCGGGTTGAGGTCAAGCTCCAAAGACGATGCCAGGGCGACCACATCTGCTTTTGCCAATGCTGATGCCCAAGCCTCTGCGAGCGGCGCCCCAACCGACCAGCCCAAATCCGCCACCGCAGGGGCGTCGACGGCCAAACCCAGCACCGAACCGACCGCATCGTCTATCGCAACAGGGGAAGCCCCAGGGCCCAAAGCTGTGACCGCCTTTGCGACCGCCTGAGCCTCCGCAGCCGACACAGGCACCATCGCCTCTGCCGAAGTCAAAAAGAAGCCCACCGACGCCTCAACGGCCTGGGCATCCGGATGCCCATCGACTGTACCGAGGACCGAAAGAACCACATCCATCTGACGCTCGTGCCGAGCATCTGCGAGCACCCGTTGCACCCGCACAGCAAGATCCGACAATACATGCGGGCGGGTCCGGGGGGTGACATCGGCCACCTTAAACTGACTGAACCAAGGCTTGGCCACCTCCGCCTCTACACGCTCGAGCACCGCCGCGATCTCATCGGCCCGGGTGGTCCCCAGGGTCACATGCATCAAAGCACGGGTGCGCGCCTCGTTAGCCAATTGACGCACAGCAGGGTTTCCAGTCAGAAACCCCATCAAAGCCTCCACCTTGGCCCGACCATCTGGAATCCGATCCTCGCCCTCCATCATCGCGTTGAGCAAGGCGATAGGCTGACCGACATGCTGCACACGGGCGACATGTTCAAGGCCGTCAATACGCTCCGCGAGCTCCCGAATACGGCGCAACATCACCGGCTCACGCAGGTCAGCCTCGACCAATATTTGTATGAATTGTGCGCCACCGAAATGCTCGGTCAAAAAGCGGTCTGATAAATCTGGGGGAGAGCCTTGAGCATAAAATGCAGACTGGTCAACCTGGCTGGTCACACGCCCAGACAAAAACCCACCACATACCGCCACCATCACCACAACCGCCGTGATCAAGCGTTTATGAGCCCATAGACGCTCGGTCGCGCGCATCAACCCATCGATGGCGAATGGCTTTGCTTTGGTCATGCCAGGTAGGTCCAACAAAACCAACACAGCCGGAATGAAGGTCAGGGACAAAACAAGCGTCGCCACAATCCCGACCGCCGTGAAGATACCAAAAATACGAAGTGGCGCAATGTCCATGGCGACAAAGGACAACAAACCCACCGCAGTGGTGAGCCCGGCGGTAAGCACCACAGGCCCAGTGCCTACAATCGTTCGCCGAACGGCCTCGCGACAACACACTTCCTGCGCGTGAGCGTTGAACCGGCTCAAAATGTGGATGCCATAGGCGCTGCCAACAGCAAATAAAATGATGGGCATCGAGCCCAACACAATATTCAGGGGAACATCGAACACGACCATCGCTGCCCGGGACACCAAAATGCCGATGCCAGTCGACATCAGGCCAAGCAAGGTGCCGACGAGGTCGCGAAAAGAGAACACCATAATGAGCAAAATCGCCGCGACGGCCCATGGGCTCAGGCGCCGCAAGTCTCGCCGGGTGGTCTCAAAAATATAGGTCGAAATAAAGGGGGCTCCACCCCAGTACACCGGCGATGCAGGGAAGGCCTCTTCGACGATTCGCCGAATGCCATGGGCCACATCCTGCGGGTCTGCCCGATAGGTAGCGAGGGCGACCAACACCACTGCGTTGCCATCGTCAGACACCAAACTGCCCCGAATATGTTTGCGACTCAACACCTTCGACCGCACCGCCGCCGACTCCTCAGGGGAAGAAGGCAAGGGGTCGATCAGCAAACCGGCAACAATTCCCCCCCCCGGGTCAACCTCAAAATCAGCCACATTGGTGATGCTGAGCACATGGTCAATATTCGGCAAAGCACTCAGCGCATCTGTTGTCCGACTCAGACGGGCCAAAAACTCGGGGCTGAACACATCGGGTGAACCGATACCCACCAAGGCCGCATCGAGCCCGCCGAACTCTTTGTTAATGGCCTGGAATGTCGCGATATCTGGGTTGTCGGAGGGCAAAAATTGGAGCACATCGTCTTGCGCCTTGAGTTGCCCAGCGAGCCCCAAGCACAAAGCCGTGAGCAAAGCAACCGCAACGACGATGCCCCAGGCCTTGGTGGTATCGGTGACAAATTCCGCAAGCCGCTTCATCTGTCCAAGTGTAGGCGATTTGTGCGTTCTCGGCACGAGGACACGCTATGTAGGCCCCAGCCCCTCGGAGTCACCATGACCACACCCAGCCCCATTCCTCCCAGCGCCAAACTGATGGTCGGCCTTAGCTTTGTGCTCGCCGCCCTCAACGTGGTCCTCGCTTTTGCCCCCATGGGCTTTGGCTTTCTTACCGTCTTCGTCGCTGCAGTCGGCGTGATGCTCGGTGGCGTTGCAGCAAAGGCCGGCCTGGAAACCCTCGGTGCGCGGGCGTCGCAAGCCAACAGCATCGGCGTTGTCCTGTATGTCATCTACATGGTCAGCTTTATCCCAACGTCTACCGCCGACTTTAGCTACACAGCCACCGTCGTCGAAACTGGCGTGTTGGCAGACCAAATGGTGTTTTCAAAAAAGGTGCGCGCTGCAGGCAAGGTTCAAGGCATTCGAATGAATGTCAGCCCTTGCGGTGACGACTGGGTGGTGCGCGTCACTGGAAAACCAGTTTCTCAAATCGGTGCGTATGTGCCATCCGAGAAGGTGCGCAGCTGCCTGACCAACATCGAGGTCGGCCAAACCATCGATCTGCGCATCCGCGCTGAAATTCGCTCACTCACCGGAAAGCCAAAAGCCTTCCATGTGACCGGCGTTGGCGACTGCCCCTTCCAAGCCACAGACGTTGGCGCTGTGGTCAAAGGTGACGCCTGTCAGGCTTGGTTTTAGTCCACGGGACTCAAAGCGAACTAAAAACCGCGACCTTATCGCCTACTGAAGTGGCTTGGCGAAATCGTCGTTGACCGCGAACAACTCCATCCTTACCCATTCTCCACCACGCTCGGCGGGAAATGCCTGGAGCACAACCTCGAAGACTTCAAACTTGTCTCCAGATGGTTTGGACCAAAAAGCAAGTTGGTAGAACGCGTCGACCGAGCCGTTCGGCGCCTGAAAGTCGCTCAGACCGATATACCCTTTGTCGGCCTTAAAGCGAACCGGGTCGTGGGTGCGAACAAACTGTGCTGTGACCGTGCCGCCCTTTCCGTCGTCAAAGGACAACGAACCGTTTTGGCCCTTTTTCTCGACATAGTCAAGAATAGAAGCCTTGATGGCGATCGCATCGGCATTGAGTGCGCCGATGGCCCGTTGGCGTTGATCAGCAGGGACTTCATTCATGCCTGGAGGCGCCTTCATTTTGTCTGATGTGCCGACGTTGGGAGGCGGTGGTGCACCCGACGGTGCGTTACCCGCGACAACCGGTGCGGTGGCTGGGCGTACAGCGTCCTTAGGGGCATCAACCGCCTGTGGACAACCGATGGCAAAACTGCTCAAGGCAGCGATAACAAGCAAACGACGCATGTTTCCTCCAGGGGGCGATGACCATGCCTAACCCGCGATCACGGAAGTGGAGATTTCTTTGTCTTGAGCACGCGGCACGGGAACCTTTTCTTCAAAAGCATCAAGACCGCCATTCCCACTGGCCAGATCGGAAGAGCACACGTCTGAACTCCAGTCACCCTTCAATCTCGTATGC
>OBJC01000047.1_pt1 | contig 25140 bp, 36 predicted proteins | sample 1481521 | NCBI WGS metagenome assembly OBJC01 (sample SAMEA2341961, study PRJEB22496) | metagenome | biome: marine; feature: hydrothermal vent; material: water | place: Pacific Ocean | collected 2011/2012 | reverse complement strand
GCTTTGACCTACAATCATCACTTAGAGTATAGAAAACTGTTCCGAGGGGAACACATTACAGACTGGGAGGTCATATGGAAAGGGTAAAGAAGTTAATGTTTGATGTTAATGCCGAGGTAGCACAGCTACTAGAGACAGTTAAAGGGTTAGAGAAGTGGTCAACATACTTAGATAAAGAGCTTGATAATGTTCAATGCGAGAATGCTACTTTTCGTGATGAGAATGCAGAGTTAGATGAACTGAGAGAAGAAAATGATATGTTAGCTATGGAAAATAAGAACATGGCTAAGCACCTGTTAGCTAATGACTATAGCGCTGATGATGTGGATAACGTCTGTAAGGGGTTTGATGTTTGTATGGATGATGATCCTAATGAGCCTACACCATCTCAGATGAATGAAGAACTAAGAAACGGAGGTTGGTAATGGATATTAAACAGAGATGGGAAGTGGTGGTAGACGTAGAGACTACATACAGAACAACGGTGCTTGCTGTAAGTGAAGAAGAGGCAGAGGCATTAGCGATTGAGGAGGCCTACGAGGATACACATAGCTGTGAGTCCGCATACTCAGGAGAGACCATCTACACTTGTGAGAAGGTAGGTTGGGTAGATTTAACAGATGATGAACTACTTGATCGAATCAGAGAGATTACAGGTGTAGGGGATGGCCATATCAATCACCTTATGACTCACATCATGAAGGCTGAGTTAGCTTACCAACGACTTAAAGAGGAGGGGAAGGTATGAAGACGATAACAATATCAATGTGTATGGCTGTTGAGGTAGAGGTACCTGATTATGTCAACGAGGAGGTCTTAACGGATCATTGGGACATCACATCAGATGGTGAGGTAATGTTCCATAATAAATTTCAATCCCATAAGTTTGAACTAGTAGAGGCTATGGTGGTCGATGTAGTGGAGGATACCTAATGACTTACTTACACTTATATGAGAATGAATTCAGTGCTCGATCAGTATGGGAGGAGATATGCGAAGTATTAGATATAGATTCTAAGGCTACCGATGTTCTGCTCCGAATAGATAGGACAGAGGTTATCAAAATGCAGGATGAATGGGAGAATACTAATGGAAGCCAATAAATTAATATGGTTAAACACACGGGATGAGATATTAGACTCAGTAGGGGACTCCATAGTGGGGATGCAGGAGGCAGGTATGTACTCAGACGAGTATATACTCTCATACTTGGACGAATACATAGATCGCAAGTGTCAGGTAGCCTTCTTAGGTTTTGATGACTCAGAGGAAAAATTTGCAAGGATTGATATGTTCTTTGATTTACATAACTTCTTTGATATGGGGGTATGATGGAACTTGATACATATTTTGAACTACTAGTCGGGGCTACCTTCCTGTTTCAGGGGTGGTTACTTTATTTAATTTTTAGTGAGGAGAAGAAAAGATGAGTATTTGTGAATGCTGTGGTCAGGAAGTGACTACAACGAAGAGTTTTGATGAGGCACACGCTGAGTCATTGGTAGTTTGGGATAATGAAGCCCATGATATAGCAGAGGAGTGGCTATACGTTATTGGTAGTGAGCCTGATTTGAATACTTGGGAGTCACTTAAGATCTATAGGCTACTAGCTGAGGATATTAAGACACAGATTAAAAGATTTTATCAAATACATTAGGAGATTAGTATGGGGACTAAAGCTAGACAATGGACATTAGACGATGGTACTACTTGGACTACTAAAGCCTTAGGTGAGGCAGTAGGTTGTTCAGCTAGTAGTGCTTATCACAGATTAAACAAGAGTAGCGACCCTACTTATGTACTACGACCACTGGAGGACGTTAAACGTGTGAACGGGTACCGAATCTATGTACTAGATGATGGTAGTGAGTGGACGAGTAGGATGGTAGCAGAGAAAACAGGGTGCCTACTCTCAACAGCTGCGACTCGACTGTCATGCTATACAGATGTAGATAAGATAATGGCACCTCCACTCAAGAAACTGTTTAAGGATAGGATGGAAAATAATGCTATGAAGAATAGGATGTACTTTGATCCCTTGGGTCACTGGAAATTACTTAATAGATGCCTTTAGTGTTCCGAGGGGAACAGAAAGTTATCCACAGAGTTATCCACAGGTTAAGTCATTGATTTATATAGAAAACAGGCTGTTTCAGGTTTAGGAGTACGCCCTGTAAGGGAAACCCTGAGAATCTGCACAGTAGTAAAGAGGGAGAATAATGTATAAAGGTGAATATCTAAACGAGACTGAGGAGATGCAAGACCTCATGTTAGAGCAAGCATTCATGGAGCATAAGTTTCATGAGGATGCTACAAAGAAGTATGAGAACTCAATGTCACGTATGGTGCAGGCAGGTATCTTCAGTAATACCAGTGAGGGTAGTGTTTTGCAACGTATGGCTATTGAACAAGTAGCACACACCATGGAAGAATGGGCTGAGCGTGGTAAGGAGCGGGGTCAGGCAGGTACCTATAGAAACTTTGTAAGGGATTCCTTCACAGGTAGGTATGAGGTACTAGCGTTCACGGTAATCGAGTGTCTACTCAATAGTACAGCATTGAAGACAGCGAAGCTATCACGTATGAGTATCTTGGTCACCAAGCAGGTACTCAACCTACTAACCATTGAGGATTTTAAGAAGAGGGAGGCGAAGTTATTCTCTTATCTTGAATATGAATATAGATCACGGGGTATAGGCTACATAAATAGTAGGAAGAAGAAATTAGCCCAGATGAAAACATCGGTTGACGTGAGTGAGAGGGAGGATACCTTCAAGGTTCAGGTAGGGTCTAGGTTAATCGACTGTGTCCTCAGGAGTGGGTGTGGTCTATTTGAGATACGAGAGGAGTACCACGCCAAACGCTCACTCAAAACTATTACCTTAACTGATGATGTATTTAAGTTGATGGGGAGGGTGAAGGATAAGAATATCCTCTTCAGTGTTCAGTACAAACCTATGATTGCACCACCGCTCCACTGGTCATCCTTATGGGGGAATGGTGGTTACTACACAAACAATCCTCTTACTTTCATCCGTAATCACCGAGCTACTAGATACATTGAGGACTTAGATGAACCTGTAGGCATACAAAGGCTCTATAGGGTAATCAATGATATTCAACAGACTCGATGGCACATCAATGGTTTTGTACTGGGTGTAGTCAATGAGATTATTGATAACTCCATGGTAGACCCGAGGACACCTAAGGGTAATCCTTGCTACTATGGGAAGATACCATACATGAATACCTTGAATGTCTATGAGATGGTGAAGAAGGAGGATTATGGTACCGTGGATGAGAAGGGTAGGCACCATAATGTAGAAGACTATCGTAAGTGGTTTAAGGATAAGGAGATACAGCTTAAGAAGTTGGAGGCGATGCGGAGTAAGAGAATTATGTTCCTCTTAGCTCATAGTATTGCATCTGAGTACTCGGAGAGGGATGTGATGTACTTCACGTACAATACAGACTTCAGAGGGAGGCTCTATCCGATACAACAGATCCTCAATCCACAGTCCACTGGATCAGTTAAGGCCTTCTTAGAGTTTGCTGACCCTGTAGTTTTGGATGAGGATGGTAAGTACTGGCTTAAGATACACATAGCGAACTGCTACGGGCATGACAAACTATCCTATGATGATCGAATAGCATGGGTAGATGAGCAGTCATGGTTACTACTGAAGATTGCCAGTGATCCTCTAGACTACATAAGGGAGTGGAATGAGGCTGATAACCCATTAATGTTCCTAGCGGGGTGTGATGCCTATGCCTCCTCAATCAGAGGGGAGGGTGTAAGGTTACCTGTATCCCTTGATGCTACTTGTAGTGGTCTACAACTATATGCAGGACTACTCAAGGATTATGAGGGGGCTCGTGTAGTTAATGTTGTAGATAAAGGTGAGGGTGGGAGTGAAGACCTACCTGCTGATGTATACAAAGATGTAGCCGATGAGGTTAATAAGCGATTGGAGTCTGGGGACTACCCTAAGACACTCGCCTTCACAGATTCTGATAATGAATATAAGATTGTAAAAACTGATCAAGCAGCACGAGACCTGACGGGTAATGTAGACCGTAGGTTAACTAAGCGTAATGTCATGACGGTACCCTACTCAGTAACCATGAGGGGTATGTTCGACCAGATCAGGGAGCTACTCAATGAGATGGAGGATAATGAACAGGTCTTTTGGAAGGGTGAGAAGTGGATTGTAGAGAAGCTACTTGTAGAGCTGAACAAGGCCTCCATAGGTACCATCGTTCCTAGTGCTATCATTGGGCAGGAGTACATCAAATCCATAGTCACTGCCTACTACGAACTACATAAAGAAAATATACCTTTGTTCTGGAGGACACCCTTCTTTGATTTCCCAGTAGTTCAATGGAAGGTTGAGACTAAGAAGAAGGAGATTCGTACAGTACTAGGTAGATTGAGTATTAGGATGTCGAAGAGTAATATCAATAAGAGACAGCAGAAGAATGGGATAGCTCCTAATCTTATTCACTCATTGGATGCAACCTTGATGTACCTTACAGTTGAGAAATTGAAGGAGAGGGGTGTCAATGATTTCATGCTCATACATGATTCATTTGGCGTACCTGCTAATGAGGTAGCTAAGCTTAACCTAGCTGTGAGGGAGTCTTTTGTAGAACTATTCCATGAAGACCCTTTGTTTATGTGGGTTGCACAGGTAATGCCACACCTTGTAGAGTCCTCAGGGGAGGTTATGATTAATACCTTAGAACTTGAGGATGTGATGGATAGTACCTACTTCTTCTCGTAAGTTATCCACAAAGTTATCCACAACCTAAGTCCTTGATTTATAATGAAAACAGGGTATGTAAAAGTTAGGAGTACGCCCCTAGTTACAAGTGAGGGATTTTTAGTATACATTAGGACTTAAATAGTGGAATATAATCAACAATCATTAGAATCTCTATTAGATTCGTTTAACAGTCAGGTGAATCACATAGAAGATATGTATGTGCTACCTGATGAAAGATATCAAGCAAAGCTGATCTTAATAAAAGGGATGCTTGATTGCCTCGGTATGGAATTAACCATGCTAGAGGAAGAGCTGAGCTCCATGGGACTGACTCGTGCAGACGAACAGGAACAATTGGAGCTCTTTGAGTCCTCTCATGAGGCATACAAATGTGTCATGAAGGATATTTTTAAAAAATAAGTGTTCCGAGGGGAACAAAAACGGAGGGCATATGGCCAATCAAAGACAGGGTGTTATTCAGAACACCAAAGGGAAATCACTTGTTACACCAGCAGGTGGTTCATTATGGACAAAGTTAGATGAGCCTAACTACAAATTCAATCCGAAGGGTACATATGAGGCAGGTATTGTCTTAGACCCGAGTGATGATGCAGTAGCTAGATTCATAGCACAGATGGAGAAGCTCCGAGATGCAGGACTAGCGGAAGCCAAGGAAAACTTACCAGCTGCTAAGGCAAATAAGGTTGAGTCACGTCCTGTATACCACCAAGAGGAGGATGCAGAAGGTGAGGAGACAGGTAATATCATTCTTAAGCCTAAAGCCTACGCTGTAGACTTCGATGGTAATCCACAGAAGGTACCTGTTTTCAATGCTAAGGGTATTGAGCAGGAGAACTTTAAAACCTTAATCGGTAATGGTTCTACTCTTAAGCTACAAGTATGGGCATCTGTGTACCACATGCCTAATGGTAACTTTGTAGGTGTGTCATACAAGCTTAAGAAAGTACAGATCATCGAGTTGAAGGAATACTCAAGCGATGCAGGTTTTGCTGACGAGTCTGGTTCAGGCTTTGAAGATACAACTGAGGAATCAGTAGCTACAGCAGAGGACTTTTAGCTCCCACCCTTAGAGTGTGAGGGTTCTCTTAGGTATTTCATGACCTAGGAGACATATAACCGTAGCTGTCACCTGCGGAACACACTCAGTGACACCAAATTCAAAACAGTCTGGGAGGACTAATCATGGCTTTCATAAAACACATACCGTGTGAGAAATGCGGTAGCTCCGATGCAGGGGCACTCTACACTGACGGGGGTACATCCTGTCACTCATGTGGGGCAGGTAGAATTAACTCAGAGTACGATAATTTAACTGAGGGAGGCTCATTTGAGGATGATACGACACCATTCCAGGACTCACGTCTGTATTCAGGTGAGGCTAAGGATTTAAGAGCCCGTGGAATCCCTGAGGAAATATGTAAGAAATACAACTACCTAGTGGGTACTAAACAGGATGGCGCTAGTATTCAAATAGCTAACTACTATGACAACCAAAGTAAGAAGCTTACTGGTCAGAAGATACGTACTGCTGATAAGAAGTTCTCAGTAGCAGGTAATATAAAAGGGGCGGGTCTCTTTGGTCAGCAATGCTTTGGTGCGGGAACTGGTAATAAGGTAATTATCACAGAAGGTGAGATAGATGCCCTTTCTGTAGCTACCGCCTACGATGGTAAATGGCCTGCGGTATCAATCATTAGTGGTGCTAGTAGTGCCTATAAGAATATTAAGGATAACCTCGAATGGGTACTCTCATTCTCTACAGTAGTCCTATGGTTTGATGACGATGATGCAGGCAATAAGGCAGTTGAAGAGGTGAGTGATCTCTTTAAGAAACCTGGTCAGTTAAAGGTAATACAAGGGACGGGATTCAAGGATGCCAATGAGCTCCTGTTAGCTGAGGGGAAAGGTAAGGTACTCTCTGCCACCTACCAAGCTCAGAACCTATCCATTGATGGTATCAAGAATGGTGATGAACTATGGGACTTGGTATCCGTTGATGAAGTCTTTGAGACCTACTCATATCCGTTTCCAAAAATGGAGGAAAAATTCCAGGGGCTTCGTAAGGGAGAACTTGTGACATTTACCGCGGGCTCAGGTGTGGGCAAGTCAACCATTGTTAAAGAAATCACTTACCACCTAACGATGCATCATGGTCTAAAGGTAGGCTACATAGCCCTTGAAGAAAACCTAAAGCGGTCAGCTCTAGGGTTTATGGGTATGTACCTAGATAAACCTATGTCTTATGACTACTCTAAGATTAGTATCGAGAAGAAACGTGAGGCATTCGATGCAGTACTTGGTAAGGGACAGCTCTACTTCTATGATCACTTCGGTTCACTAGAGTCAGAGAATTTAATAAGGAAGATGAAACTGTTAGTACTGCAGAATGAGGTGGACTTCTTAGTCCTAGACCATGTATCTATTGTAGTATCAGGTACTGTTGATGGGGATGAGCGGAGAGCAATCGATGCATTGATGACAAACCTACGCTCACTAGCTGAGGAAACACAGGCAGGAATCATTGTAGTGTCACATCTACGCAGACCTCAAGGAGATAAGGGACATGAGGATGGAGCTACGGTATCACTATCACAGCTACGTGGTTCAGGTGCTATCGCTCAACTATCTGATGGTGTTATAGGTGTTGAACGGGACATGCAGGATGCAGAGTTCGGTAACCATGTGAAGCTACGCATCTTAAAGAATAGATTTGTAGGTGATGTAGGTATGGCAGACACCTTACAGTATGACAAGGGGACAGGTCGTATGTCTACATATGACACTGAAGAGTTCGAGCCTGGGTTCGATATGGAGGAATTTTAATGTTAATATTTGACTTAGAAACAAACGGACTACTAGACACAGTAACCACAACACACTGTGCAGTTACCTACGACACGCAGACAGACGAGTACAACCTGTATAGACCTCAGGATATACCTAAACTCTTAGAAGACTTAAAGAAAGCCAAGGCTATCTCAGGACATAACATCATAGGGTTTGACCTACCAGTCATTAAGAAGCTCTATGGTGTAGACCTATGGGAGCACTGCGAGATTGTAGATACATTAATACTATCTCAGCTAGCCTACTACAACCTACAACACTTAGATGAACATACCAAGTTACCACCTAGGATGAAGGGTCTCCATGGTCTCAAGGCATGGGGCTATCGATTGGGTACAAACAAAGGTACTTATGGTGAGCAAGAGGATGCATGGGACTCATTCAGTGAGGAGATGCTCGAGTATTGTAAGCAGGATGTACACCTCAACGCTGTCCTCTACAAACGGTTGGTAGCTAAGAAGGTACCTGATGAGGCGATGCGGATTGAGCAGGAGTTCGCTCGAATCATACAAAGGCAGACAACATTCGGGTGGCTCTTTGATGTAGAGTCAGCTCAATTGCTTCACGTGAAACTAGTTACTAAAAAAGAGAAGCTCTTTAAACAACTAGAAGAAACCTTTAAGCCTTTGCAAGATTGGATAGCCCTTAAGCCTGCTCCTATGTATACAAAGAAGGGGGATGTCTCAGTTAGACACCAGAATCAGATAGCAAAGGGTGCTCATAATGATGAGGACAATGGGTGGGGGTACTGGGAGACTGTGTACTTCAACCCTGGATCACGCCACCACATCAGACGATGGATGGAGGAGGTGTATGGGTGGACGAGTCCTAAGAAGACTGAGAAGGGGACACCTATTATCAATGAGGAAGTGCTTAAGGGTGTTAAGTTCCCTGAGGCAGAGCTACTAAGAGAATACTTTTTAGCCCAAAAAATTCTAGGCATGGTTGCGGAAGGTAAAAATGCCTGGTTGAAACTAGTTCAGGATGACGGAAGAATCCATGGTCAGATCAAGACACTCGGTGCAGTGACGGGTAGATGTACACACAACAGACCTAATGTAGCACAGACTCCTAGCTCAGGCTCATTCATGGGTAAGGAGTGTCGTAGATTATTCACATCACCTAAGGGGAGGAAGATTGTAGGTTGTGATGCCAGTGGATTAGAGCTACGAATGCTCGCCCACTACATGGCCATCTATGATGATGGTGCGTACGGTGAGCAGGTAGTTAACGGAGACATACACACTATCAATCAGAAGGCTGCGGGTCTACCAACAAGAGACAATGCTAAGACGTTCATCTATGGTTTCTTATATGGTGCAGGTGTAGCTAAGCTAGGTCAGATTGTAGGGGGTAGTGTTAAGAAGGGGCGTGAGTTACGCAACCGATTCCTTGCTAAGCTACCTGCTATCGAGAACCTTAGTGATGCTGTTAAAGATAAAGCAACCAAGGGATACCTCTTTGGTTTGAACAAACGTAAGTACTACATCCGTAGTGAACACAGTGCCTTGAATGTATTACTACAAGGTGCGGGTGCGATGGTGATGAAGTATTATCTAGTAGCCCTAGACCGTGAGCTACAGAAGCAATGGGTTCCAGGTAAGGACTACGAATTCGTGGGTAATATCCATGATGAAGTACAGATAGAAGTTGAAGAGTCTATCGCAGAGGATATAGCTAAGGTTTGTGTAGGAGCCTTTCCGCTAGTAGAAGAAGAACTACACTTCAGAGTTAAACTCGAAGGTGAAGCTAAGATCGGGGACACCTGGGAGGAGACTCATTAATCTATAAACTTGAGGAGCTTTAATGCAAGAAGGTACGTATTATGCAAAAAACAGAGAGGAAAGGTTAGCGTATCAACGTGAGTATAGTATAGCAAAGTACTATGGTATTACACAGGAGGAGTATGACAGTCGAATGGCTACGTCATCCACTTGTGAGATTTGCGGGGATACAAAGAGACTCTGCTACGATCACTGTCATAAGACAGGAGATTTTAGAGGGGTGCTCTGTCTTACATGTAATACGGGATTGGGGAAGTTAGGTGATGACTTAATGGGAATGATCGAAGCCCTAAAGTATCTAACGAGGTGTTATGAAAAAAGTAGAACTTAAAGCATTAAGTAGTAATGACATGTACTTGGGGAGGAAGGTTAAGTCCTACCAGTACAAGACATACGAGAGGAAGATGCTCAAACTACTACCAGATCAAGAGGTTCCTGAGGGGGAACTACAACTGACCTTTGAGGTAGGCTTAAGTAGTAAGCTTGCTGATTTGGACAACACGATGAAGCCTTTCATAGACTGCCTTCAACTTAAGTACGGGTTCAATGACAAGTGGATATACAAACTTGTAGGTACTAAGAAGATAGTCAAGAAGGGTGAGGAGTTTATAACTTTTAAATTGGAGGAATACAATGGGGAAGATGAAGGACAGGATAAACCCTGATCATTACAAGAGTCACCCGAGTGGTGTAGAGGCTATACAAATCACAGAGCACATGGGGTTCTGCTTAGGTAATGCTATGAAATACATATGGCGTGCTGATCTTAAGCATGACGATGGGGGCACAGAAGATTTAACAAAGGCGATGTGGTATCTAGAGAGGGAATTACAGAGGAGAGGTTATGAAAATTACTGAGTACAGAGACTTAGTTATAGAGGTATTAGCATCCGTTGAAGATGCGCGAGACAGTGATGAAGTTCTATTGGCTGTGGTATGGGGTAGATATATGAAGGACTTAGGTTATGATCTAGAGAGTGTATCTGCTACAGGAGTATTCTCATTGTTATCAACAGGTGAGTTTCCTAAAGCTGAGGGTATTACTAGATGTAGACGTAAGGTTCAAGAGCAGTACCCTGAGTTAAGAGGTGCTTTATGGGATCTTAGACATTCCTATGCTGAGAATGTATCAGAAGAAATGAAGAGGTTTCATTAATGAGGGCATTAATTGATGCGGATAGCATAATATACAAGTACGCAAGTATCAATCAAGACACCTGCATATGGGATGACAGTGATCCTGATAATATCCTAAGCACTGTGACAGTAGACCTGAGTAATGCTAAGAAGGAGATGGTTAAGTTTGTAGATGAGATGCTCGTTCATACAAAGACTGACTCTTACCAATTAGTACTCAGTCCTAAGAAGAACTTTAGGTATGAAGTTAGTCCTGACTACAAGGCTAATAGGAAGAAGCCTAAGGTTGAGCTGATACTACTCAAACCTCTACGAAAGTACATGCTTAAAGAGATGGATGCAATTATATTTGATGCTGTAGAAGCTGATGATGTATGTGTGTCCCGTATGTATAAGGAGCCTGGTGAGTATGTGCTATGTCACATTGATAAAGACCTGAACCAGGCTTATGGTAGTCACTATAACTACAACACACAGGAACGATACATCATTGATCAGGAAGAGGCGGACTTTTGGTTCTACAAACAAGCCTTGGAAGGTGATAGTGTTGATGGTATCAAGGGGTGTCCTCAGGTTGGTAAGATTAAAGCTTTGAAAATACTTAGTGCTTTAAAGGAGCCTACCGCTGATGAGTACTGGGTTACGATACGTGATTGCTACATCAAAGCAGGTAAGGATGAGGAGTTTGCTATCAAGCAGGCACAGTTAGTTTATATGGTAAGGGATTTCAATGAAGATACCGAAGATTTTACTTTGTGGACACCTGAAACAGGTCTACAATTCTCAGCAGGGAGTGATTCTAATCTATAAAAGGAGAGCTATAAAAGATGAGCTACAAAAAGTGGAGAGACCCTTGGAGGTTACACGCTAAAGACTTAGGTAAGGAAGATGAGTGGGACTGGATAAATAGACCCAAGATTAACTGGAAGATGGTTGGTATTGGAGTCATATTTATAATCCTATCCCTGATAGAAGTATCACACGCTGAGAAACTAAAGTCTCCTTATACATTCCCACACAATGAGGATACTGAGCTCCACATAATCAAGTCTACTGGGCATGAGTTTTATAAGTGCAAGACATCTCGTGAATGCTACGAGTTATATCTAAAACTACAGCTCAACGATAGAAGTATTCAGTGTGATACTAAGATGTACATCAAGAGAGATAATGGTTATGTATGGAGACTAGATAATGAGTTGTGATTATTGGGAAAAGCAAGATCAGATCAAAGAGATGTTTACAGGTATGGATTCCTACAAGGTGCCTACCTATGCTGAGGTGTGCCAGACACTACACACACTGGCTGAAGAGCATGAGGTGCTTAGGAATAAATACAATTTTTTATGTAAGAAGATTAAGGAGAAGGGAAATGAGAGACTGGTTAACAAGTAGTGGTATTAAAGATGTCAATAAGATCGTTCCTACGGAGCAATCTGGCGAGGAGAAGGTATACAAGACAACTTCTGTTAAGGTTAAGAAGGCTAAGAAAGGAAAGGTGGTAACTAAAAATGATAAAGATTAGGGTACTACATACTGATGGGAGGGATGAGCTATACACAGATGTAGCTAAGACAACCATTGCCTATGATGATCAAGCGATGCAGATACTAAGACTACATACTAAGGTACAAACTTATGAAGTCGACTTAGCTGAGACTGTATTCGTTCAACATTGGGAGGAGGATGCGGAGTGATGATTGGATATTTAAATGATCAAGTAGATATTTATTTACAGGATAGGATGTTTAAGTTGAAGCTCTTAGAGGGGGAGGAGCACCACGCACTACTAGCGAGAGTAGGTAAAAAATACATAAAACTAAAAGAGGTCTGCCGTGAAGGTGACTTCTATATTGAGGAGGCCATTGCCGTGGCGCTAGAGGAACTAAGAGGAGAATACGAGGATGAAGGCGGAGTACTTAGGGATTACGATAGATCGTAGTAAGGATAAAAACATGTCTGATCAGGCGCAGGAGCTTGTGAAGGGGTACTATTTAAAAGGTAAGGAAAAGAGTCCACAAGAAGCCTATGCTAGAGCGTGTGTAGCTTATAGCAATGAGGATTTAGAATTAGCACAGAGGTTATATGATGCAGTTAGTAACGGTTGGTTTATGTTTAGTAGTCCTATTCTCAGTAATGCTCCTTCGCAGGGTGACTCTGCTCAAGGATTGCCTATATCGTGTTTCCTATCATATATACCTGACACTCTTGACGGTCTCATTAGTCACCAGTCTGAGCTCGCTTGGCTATCTGTTAAAGGTGGCGGTGTCGGAGGGCACTGGGGTGATGTAAGACCTGTAAGTGATAAGGCTCCAGGACCGATACCCTTTATGAAAGTTAGTGATGCAGCTATGACTGCTTATAAACAAGGTAAGACGAGGAAAGGAAGTTATGCTGCATACACAAATATTAGCCATCCAGACATTATGGAATTTATTAATATCAGAATGCCGACAGGGGGTGATGCGAACCGTAAGTGTTTTAACATTAACAATGCTGTCAATATTACTGATGACTTTATGGACAGTGTTCTTAGCGATAGCGAGTGGTCTCTACTTGACCCTAACGATTCTTCTGTCAGGGATACAGTCAAGGCACGAGACCTTTGGTGTAGGTTACTCGAAGTTCGTTTTAGAACAGGTGAACCTTATCTCAACTTCATTGACGAGGCTAATAGAAAATTACCAAAAGCCCTGAAGGATCGTGGACTCGAAATTAAGGGAAGCAATCTCTGCAATGAAATTCATCTACCCACAGATGAAAGTCGCACGGCAGTATGTTGCTTATCCTCCGTCAATCTTGAAAGATTTGATGAGTGGAAAACATCATCGCTCGTAGGTGATCTTATAGTAATGTTAGATAATGTACTACAGTGTTTCATTGATGGTGCACCTACTGAGATGAAGAAGGCAGTGTACTCTGCAACGAGGGAGCGTAGCCTAGGCTTAGGTGCTATGGGATTCCACTCGTATCTACAAAGTAAGAACATACCCTGGGAGTCAGCAATGGCTACAGGTAAAAATTTACAGATATTTAATTTGATTAAGGAACAAGCTGAGGAAACTACAAAGGCCTTAGCTGAGACTAGAGGGGAATACTTAGATGGTATCGGAACAGGTAAAAGAAATTCTCACCTACTTGCTATTGCTCCTAACGCTAACTCCTCTATTATTTGTGGGACTAGTGCTAGCATTGAGCCTATCAAGTCTAATGCTTATACTCATAGGACTCGTGTTGGCGCTCACCTGGTTAAGAATGCATACCTCGAAGAGGTCATGGAGGAGCACAGACTCCGACTAGGTAAGGATAAAGAGTGGTTGGAGAAGGAGTGGCGAAACATAATCCATCATGAGGGTAGTGTTCAACAACTAGACTACCTAAGTGAGTGGGAGAAGGATGTATACAAGACAGCCTTTGAGTTAGATCAGCACTGGGTTGTAGAACATGCAGCGAAACGTCAACCTTTCATATGCCAAGGACAGAGTGTTAACCTATTCTTCCCGAGTGGTAGTGATAAGAGCTATGTGAATAGTGTACACATTAAAGCTTGGAGAGAGAAGTTGAAGGGGTTGTACTACCTAAGAACTAATAGTAGTACGACTGCTGAGCAGGTAGGTAGGAAAGTAGAGAGAGTTAAACTAAATTCATTTAAGGAGGAGGAGGAATGTCTGAGTTGCCAGGGGTAATGGATGAGGCGCAAGCCTACAAACCTTTCAATCATCAGTGGGCTATGGAGCTTGCTGAGGAACATGAGAAAACTCATTGGGGTACATGGGAGGTTAAGCTACAAGAGGATGTAGACCAGTGGAAGAGGGGTAAGATTACAGATAAAGAGAAGAGTCATATCACTCAGATACTACGCCTCTTCACACAATCAGATGTGCAGGTAGGTCAGAACTACTGTGACCTGTTCATCCCTAAGTTTCGTAACCATGAAGTTAGGAATATGTTGATGTCCTTTGCATCGAGGGAAGGTACACATCAGAGAGCTTATGCCCTACTGAATGATACTCTCGGTCTACCTGATAGTGAGTACACAGCCTTCCTAGATTACCAAGCGATGGTAGATAAGGTAGAGTTTATGCAGGACAATGATACATCTACACTACACGGATTAGCTAAGGCTTTAGCTCAGACCTGTTGTAATGAAGGGATGTCCTTGTTCTCCGCATTCGCAATGCTACTGAACTACCAACGCAGAGGTAAGATGAAGGGGATGTGTGAGGTAGTGGAGTGGTCGATTAGAGATGAGAGCTTACATGTACAAGGTATGTCTCGTCTATTTAGAGAGTTTTGTAACGAACATCCAAGGGTGGTAACAGATGAGTTCAAGAAAGAGATTTACGAAATGTTCAGGGTGGCGGTGTCCCTGGAGGATAAAGTTATTGATTTGGCATACGAACTGGGCAGTGTGGAAGGTCTCGCTAAAGCTGAAGTTAAAGAATATATTAGACACTTGGCGGACAGGAGGCTCTTAATGCTAGGGCTGAAACCTAACTGGGGTGTCAAAGAGAATCCCCTTCCTTGGGTAGAGTGGATTGTAGCAGGTGATTCCTTTAAGAACTTCTTCGAGGGTACTGTTACTGACTACTCAGCTGGAGGTATGTCAGGGGAGTGGGGATGGTCCTAGTCAAATTAGGGACAGAGAAATACCCCGTCTGGCGATGGGTGCAGCACAAACTTAAGAAAACCCCAGAACCCGCGAAGCGTAAGGCCTAGCGGGTTTTTTGCGTTTAGGAGTACGCCCCTAGAATACTGACCTCTGGAGGGGATATGGAAGATTTACCAGTAAAGTCCTTGGATTTATTGAGGCAGCTAGAAGAAGATTACCCAGATCGTGTAGATACTAGAGAGAAGAGTGCTTACGAACAAGGTAGACAACACGGTGTCATTGAGTTGATCCGTTATTTAAAACGATTAGAAAAAGGAGAAGACTAATGGGTAATTTATTTGGCTCAAGTTCACCAAAACCAACACCACCGCCCGCGCCTACTGCACCTGTTCAACAGGCTGAGTTCCAGCCAGGTGGTGACGATGCAGATGCACGTAAGAAATTAAAAGGCTTAGCTAAGGGTAAGAGAAAGTTACAAATCCCTCTTACTAAAACAGTAGCTAAGAAAGCAGTACAGACAGGTAGTTCATACTAGGAGTAGTTAAATGGAAATGGATAAGTATAGCCTCAAGACCCGTTGGACAAAACTTGACGGTGCCAGAAGTACTGTTATTGATAGAGCCCGACAATGTGCTGAGCTGACTATCCCTTCTCTACTCGTTCAAGACTCACATACCGAGGAGGTGGCCCTATCTACGCCATACCAATCATTGGGTGCGCGTGCGGTTAACAACTTAGCGAGTAAGTTATTGCTAAGTCTACTTCCGCCTAATGCTCCTTTCTTCCGTTTTGTGCCAGATAAGTTGGCCATGATGGAACTTGAGGAGAAACAGCCTGGTGCTATGGCTGAAGTTCAGGAACGCTTAGGTGATCTTGAGCGTGGTCTAGCAGCACAAATCGAAAGGGAGGCCCTTCGTGTTCCAGTATTTGAAGCCCTAAAGCTATTAGTAGCTACAGGTAATGCCTTAATATATCGTGATAAAAACGATGGTACTCGTGTATTCAATTTGAATTCATATGTAGTTAAGCGTAGCCCTGAGGGGACAATAAAAGAAATACTGACACGAGAGCAGGTTCGTCAAGATGACCTACCCGAGGGATTAGATACTACAGGATCAGAAGATAAAGATATTGACCTGTTTACATGTATCAAATGGAATGGAACTAAGTACGATGTATATCAAGAGGCCTTGGAGCAAGAAATCCCAGGGACTCGTGGTACCTACGCAGAAAAGAATCTTCCTTACATGCCTTTAAGATGGACATCAATTCACAATGAGGACTACGGCCGAGGCTTAGTGGAACAATACATTGGTGACTTGCGTTCTCTTGAGGCACTCTCTATGAGTATTGTAGAAGCATCGGCTGCGGCCGCTAAGGTACTATTCTTTGTAGATCCAGTAGGTTCAACTCAGATTTCTACAGTAGCTAAGGCAGAGTCAGGTGCGATTGTTAAAGGTCGTGCTGCGGATGTATCAACACTACAGATGGATAAGTCACATGATCTGAACATTGCGTATCAGACTATGAATGATATTCAAAGGAGATTAGCTAGTGCTTTCCTACTCAATGAATCTGCAAGACGTGACGCTGAACGTGTTACTGCTGAAGAGGTTCGACTTATGGCAGGAGAGTTGGAGGATGCTCTTGGAGGTATCTATTCCATTCTAACGCAGGAGCTACAATTACCATTAATTAAGTTGATGATGATTACCTCTAAGATTAAGTTCCCTGAGGGTCTTGTAGAACCAATCATTGTTACAGGTGTGGAAGCGTTGGGTAGAGGACATGACTACAACAAGTTAGTTCAGTTTGCTCAGACTCTACAACAACTATTAGGTCCTGAGATATTTGCTCAACATACTAATGTAGATGCTGTGATCGAACAGATTGGTACATCACTAGGTATTGAGACAGCAGGTATTATTAAATCTCAAGAGCAGATTCAGATGGAACAGCAACAAGCTATGATGCAACAGATGGCCCAGCAAGGTATGGGTGCTGCAGCTGAATCAGGTGGTAAGGCTGCAGGTGAAGAGATGGGTGGAGGCATGGCTCAGCAGATGGCTGCAGCGATGGGTGCTCCAAATCAGAAGAACTAAGGAGGCGTATGTTAGTAAAAGGGTACGAGGAGGTCATGAAAGAGACCCCTCAAGAGAGGTTAGCTAAGCAGTATGCTGAGCAACAAAAGAAAACAGAAACAATTAAACCTGTGGAGGGTAAAAAATGTCAAACGAAGAAATCAACGAAAGTCAAAGTGAAGAAGTAGTATTAACTGAGTCTGAGCAGCAAGCACAACACGATCAAGCAATGATTGATAAGGTGGATGCTAACGATGCAAAGACTGAAGGTGAGCTACAAACAGATCAAGAGAAGATGTTAGCGGGTAAGTATAAAACCGTTGAAGAGCTTGAGAAGGCTTATGAACATCTACAGAGTAAGCTTGGTAGTCCTGAGGAAGAAGAGGTATCGGAAGAAGATACTGAGACTGAGACAGGGAAGGAAGAGGCGGAGAGTATTGCTACGGAAGCAGGAATAGATTACTCAGCCTTGGAAGGTGAGTACCAAGAGAATGGTGCTCTATCTGAAGAAACCTATGAAGCTCTCGCAGAAGCAGGTATCCCAGCCAATATGGTGGATGCTTACATCGCGGGACAGGAAGCCATCTCACAATCTACTATACAAAATATGTATGAGATTGTAGGTGGTGAACAGGAATACACTGAGATGATTGACTGGGCTAGAGATACTTTAGCTGAGAGTGAGGTGGAAGCATTTAATAGCTCCCTCATCAATGAGTCTACATCAGCGTTTGCTATACAAGGACTTGCTGCTCGATTTAAAGCAGAGAAAGGTCCTAATTTACTCAGAGGCTCCGAGTCTACTACACGTACTGGAGGGTACGCGTCTAAGGCTGAGATGATGAATGAAATGGCAAACTCACAATATCAAAGGGACCCAGCATATAGAGCTGAGGTCCAACGAAGAGTTGCACTAAGCGACTTCTAGTTTATGGGGAGGCCAAGAGGTGTTAGAGTTCCCCCCTCCCTCTGTCTCTATTTAAACCCTTGAGGTTCCCCACCATACACAAATGTAGTACCAAGGCTAACATGACCTGGACTACACCCTACATAGTACGACATATATTGTTGCCCTGAAGTAGCTACCGAGGTAGTTATGGAAGGATACCCTCAGTCTAAGTGTGCTGACAGGCAGCGTAGTAGCCTAAATACTACATAACAAAATATAAAAGGAATAATTACAATGGCATATTCAAATGTATCCCAAGGTATCGGTACTTCACGTACGGCAGGTGCCTCAGATCGTGACTTAGCGATCAAAGTATTCTCTGGTGAAGTATTAACTTCATTCGAGACAGCAAACATCTTCTTATCGAAGGTGCAAACTCGTACAATCAAGTCTGGTAAATCAGCATCATTCGCAGTAATCGGCAAGTACGCTTCTGCAGTTGATACTCATGTACCAGGTACAGACATCACACCAAACTTAATCAATGCTGGTGAGCGCGTAATCGAGATCGATGATCTTAAGTACGCTTCAGTATTCGTTGATAACTTTGAGGAAGCGATGCAGCACTATGAGACTCGTTCTCAGTACTCTACAGAGATGGGTCGTAGACTCGCTAAGACTGTAGACGTAGCTGTAATTGCTCAGTTAGACGCTTGTGTAGCAGGTACTGCTAACACTGGTGATACTAATGGTGGCGAAGGTCAACCAGCAGCGCAAGCTTCAATCACTATCGGTACTGCAGCTATTACTGGCTCAGGTGCTAAAGGTGATGCTATCCTAGCTTCTTTATTCGATGCTCAAACAGCAATGGATGAAGATGATATCCCAGGTGATCGTAACGTAGTTATGTCTCCTAAGAACTACAACCGTCTAGTACAGTCTGGTGCAGTTCATAAGGATATGACTAGCGGTAACGGTGGTATTGATACAGGTAAGGTTGTCCAGGTAGCTGGTCACAACATCTTAGTATCTAATAACATTGGTGCTTCAGATATCTACATGTTCACACAGAACGCTGTAGGTGTTGTTAAGTTACTTGACGTTAAGTCTGAAGTTAATTACATCCCTGAGAAATTAGGTGATCTAATGACTTCATCTTACGCTATGGGCTTCGGTGTTCTAAACAACGGTTGTGTTGTTAAGATGGCTACTGATGACTAAGTAGTAATATTAAGGGCTCTCTAGTATTTTCTAGGGGGCCCTTTTTTTGATTTTAAGGAGAAATTCTATGACTGAGTTAGAAGCAGTTAACATTAGTTTACAAACAATCGGTGAGATGACACTGACTACTGCAACGAACATCGTTGATGTTTATGAGGCTAAGTCAGCCCTAGAAATTCTTACTGAGACCCGTAGGTCAGTACTTACGGAAGGCCTCAACTGTAATACAGATAGTGATTGGACTATGACAGCAGATGCTACAGGCTACATCGCTATCCCTAATAACATGTTGAGACTAGAGTCCACAGGTGATAAGTATTTAATCATGAAGGATAATAAGGTTTACGATAAAGAAAACCATACTTTCCTATTTGATCCATTGAGTACTCATAAGGTAGATGCTACATGGGACTTAGATTTCGATAATATCCCACATACCATCGCTTACTACATCGCTGTTAAAGCCTCTCGTATTACCTACCAAAGATTAGTAGGTTCTACAGATATCATTCGTGTCTTAATGGATGACGAAGAGAAGTCTAAACAGAAGATGATTGAGCATGATGTAGATACACGAAACTACAACATCTTCGACATGGCTGTTAATGGTAGGATTATTACTAGAGGTAGAAACCCTCGAGGAATTAGAGGTTAATTAAAGGAGATTATATGGGCTTAGTAAACCAAACACTGCCTGGGTTATACAATGGTGTATCACAGCAACCAGATGAGCTTCGCCTAGATACTCAAGTAGAAGAGATGGTTAACTGTTACCCTTCAATTGTAGAAGGCGTACAGAAGAGACCGCCTACGATTCATGTAGCTGATGATACTATGCCCGATGATGTATTCGTACATACATATGATCGTGGTGCAGGTGATGAGCAATACATTATTGTAGTTCAGGATGGCATGTGGAGATCTTATGATGCTGATACAGGTCTTCCTGTCCTATCAATGGCGTGGCAAACTAACGCTTACTTAGATTTACCTACTGACGCTAAGGCAGCTGATAGTTTCTCTATGGTTACTGTAGGTGATACCTCTTATGTAGTTAATAAAACTAAGACTGCAGCGCAAACCACTACTATCTCTGATAATGGTGATTCTGACTGGGAGAATACATTCTTCTACTGGGTCAAGAGAACTACTGAGATTAGATTTGGAGTAGATGCTGAGGATACTAAAGGCTACACTTACTATATTTATAATGCCTCAGGATCACAGGTTGGTACTTTTGAAGGTTCAGATGGTGTAGCTGCAGCAACTAATTTAGCTACAGATATTGGTGGTTCATCTAAAGGCTCTGTAGTTAAGAAGACTGGAGCGGGTGCTTACTCTGGTTCTGATTCATGGGGTGCACAAGCCTCTGAGTCATGGGTAGGAAAGGTGAGTAAGTTACAAGACCTCCCTAGAGACCTTATGTTCACTGGCTCAGTAATTGAGATATCAGGTGATGCTAAGAGTAACTTTGATAACTACTATGTAAAATTTGAAGATGGTGTATACAACGAGACATACCGACCAGGATTAGCAAACGCTATTGACCCTGCTACTATGCCTTACAAGATTGAACGCCTAGGAGATGATGCAACAGTACCAGGCTCTTTTGAGATGAGTATCATTGATTGGAGTGATAGGAAAGTAGGTGATGACGATAATGCCTCTGCCCCTTCTTTCATTGATAGAACTATTGAAGATATCTTTTTCTACAAGAACCGCTTAGGTCTACTAAGTGGTGACAACATTATTATGTCTGAGACAGGAGAGTACTACAACTTCTGGCCTACAACAGTTACAGATATCCTAGATAGTGATCCGATTGATGTAGCGGTGGATAGTAACCATGCAGTACACTTAATCTACGCACTCCCTTTCAATAAGGAGTTACTAGTATTTGGTGATAAGGCACAGTTCATCCTCTCCGCATCTAAGGCATTAACTCCTAAGGATGTAAATATTCAGCAGAGTACTGCTTACACTGTGAATAGTAAGGTGACCCCTATTACTTTAGGACCTAATGTATTCTTCATTACTGACCGTCAGACTAGCTCAATCGTACGAGAGTACTTTGTAGTTCCTGATACAGCTAATAATACAGCAGCAAACATTACCTCTCATTGCCCTTCCTACATACCTAACGGTATTATTAAGATGACAGGTTCTGAGAAGCATGATATGTTGTTCTGTATTACAGGTACTGATAATAGAATCTTTGTATATAACTTCTACTGGCAAGGTGATGAAAAGGCTCAGTCAGCTTGGCATACATGGGAACTTGAAGCGGGATCTGAGATATTTAATATCGAGGTGATGGAGCATAATCTATTGGTTATGGTTAAACATACTGATGGTACTAAGAGTCTTGAGACTATCAACTTAGAGTTGCCTGCAGATATTGATACTATCCATTACGGTGATCACACCACAGCAACTACCCCTGGAACTGAGACTATACAATCTAGAATTGAGATGTCTAAGTGGGGAATGCCTACTGGTAAGAGTTCTGTAGATTCTAATAGATCTACCTTAATCCTTAGAGACCTGCAATTAAGTATGGCAGACAACTCATGGTACGGGATAGAGATAACTAGAGGAGCAGTCACTAATACTTGGTACAACTATGATGCCACTACTATGACACCACTAGGTGATCATAAGTACACTGTGGTGGGAAATGCAAATAATATAAAGGTAGCTTTTGTTAGTAATACTAATAAAGGCTTTAAACTTAATTCCCTTTCATGGCGTGGATTACTACATCAGAAAGGACAAGGAGTATAAGAGATGGTTTCAGATAAGGTCTTTAATACCGATGGACTACAGAAGATATACTCCTCAGACTTTGATGTAATTTCTGAGGATCATATAAGAGTATTCTTTGATGGTACAGTACAGAGTAGAGATGATTATGATCTAATCAATAACGCTGCAGTATTTCATAATCCACCTAGCAGTGGTATTGTTTTAACAGTACAAGTAGGTACTACCCCAGGTGATATCATGTCTGCTCCTACAGATGCAGGTATTGTCGCAGCAAACATAGCTGATATCAATAGAGTTGAAGATAGTATTGATAACCTAGATAGGGTTCATACTTCAATCGATAACTTAGATAGAGTACATACCTCTATCGCTAACCTAGACAGGGTTCACACCTCTATTGGTAATATAGATACAGTAGAAGCAGATATTACTAATATTGATACAGTAGCTTTAAACATTGCTGATGTTAATACTGTTGCTACTAATGTAGCTGATGTTGTTAAGGTAGCTAATGATTTGAATGAGGTTATCTCAGAGATTGAGACAGTAGCCGATGATTTGAATGAGACTACCTCAGAGATTGAAGTAGTAGCTGGGTCGATAACTAATGTAGATTTAGTAGGAACAGACATTACTAATGTTAATACTGTTGCTGGTAGTATTTCTAATGTTAATAGGGTTTATACCTCTATTGCTGAAGTTGACCGTGTTTACACATCGATTGATAAGTTAGACAGAGTACATACTTCAATCCTAGAATTAGATAGGGTTTACTTATCAGCAGATGAGATTGATAGGATTTATACCTCTGTAGCTAAGCTTGATAGAGTGTATACCTCTGTAGATAATTTAGATCGTGTACACACATCGGTAGATAAACTGGATAGAGTACATACCTCTATCACTGAGTTAGATAGAGTACATACATCCGTAGATAACCTTGATAGGGTTCACACTTCTATCACTGAGTTGGATAGGGTGCACACCTCTATTGCTAACATCGACACTGTTGAATCTCATATTACAAATGTAGATACGGTAGCTACTAATATAGCTAAGGTAGATACTGTTGCGACTGATATTGCTAAGGTAATTAAGGTAGCAGATGATTTAAATGAGGCAATCTCTGAAGTTGAGACTGTTGCAAATGATTTAAACGAGACTACTTCTGAGATTGAGGTAGTGGCTAATAACATTACGGACGTTAATACCGTTGGTACTAATATTGCTGATGTTAATACAGTAGCAGCTCGTGACACAGATATAGGTACGGTTGCTGCAAGAGATGCTGATATCAGTACTGTAGCTTTACGAGATGCTAATATAGGTACGGTTGCTGCACGGGATACTGATGTAGGTATTGTTGCTACTAATGATGCTAACGTAACTATAGTAGCTACTAACGATGCTAATGTGACTAAGGTTGCAAACATAGATTCCAATGTAACCACGGTTGCTACTAACGATGCTAATGTAACTATAGTAGCTAATAATGATACAAACATTACTACTGTCGCTACTAATGATGCGAACGTAACTAAGGTTGCTACTATTGATTCTAATGTTACAACAGTAGCTAATAGAGATACTGATATTGGTACTGTAGCTAGTAGAGATACTGATATTGGTACTGTAGCTAGTAGAGATTCTGATGTAGGTACGGTTGCTGCACGGGATTTAAACATTGGGACAGTGGCTGCGAGAGATGCGGACATTGGAACGGTAGCTACTAATGATGCTAACGTAACCATAGTTGCTACTAACATTGCTGATGTTAATACAGTAGCTACAGATATTGCTAAGGTAATTAAAGTAGCTGATGACTTAAACGAGGCAATCAGTGAAGTAGAGACCGTAGCCCTAGACTTACAGGAGACCACTTCAGAGATTGAGGTAGTAGCTAATAACATTGTTAATGTTAATAAAGTAGGTGTTATTGATAGTGATGTTACTAAGGTAGCGGCTATTGATACTAATGTAACCACGGTAGCTACTAATGATGCGAACGTAACTAAGGTTGCGATCATAGATTCAGATGTGACTACTGTCGCTACTAATGATACTAATGTGACAACGGTAGCTGATAATATTACTGATGTTAATACGGTTGCTACTAATATTACTGATGTGTCTAACGTATCTAATAATATGGCTACGGTACTTACAGCAGCGACAGCGGCAACAGAAGCAGCGGCTAGTGAAGCAGCGGCGTTAGTAAGTGAACAGAATGCAGCTACCTCGGAGGGGAATGCCTCTGGGTCAGCCTCTGCAGCAGCAGTAAGTGAAGCTAATGCGTCAGTAGTAGCAGTAGCAATGGCAATCGCCTTAGGATAGGAGAAATAATGGCAAATACATTTAAAAGAGAAACAGGGAATAACATAGGAACTTCTCTGACATTGATATACACAGTGCCAGCTTCTACCACTACGGTGATGATTGGTGGTGTATTGAGTAATACAGGAAGTGCTACCGCTAATATAGCAGTGGTTACTAATGATGGTACTAACGATATTAATCTAACAGGTGCAGATACTCCCATCCCATCAGGTACGGCTTTAAGCTTTATCGATGGTAAGGTAGTGTTAGAGGCAGGTGATACTATTAGGGCTTCGTCCTCAGTAGCTAATGCTGTTGATGTTCATCTGTCTATTATGGAGATAACATAATGTCAGGATATTTAGGACAAGGACAACCAATGGCTATGGCAGAGCCTTCTACTAACTCTGTGGAAACACAGGACTTGAAGGACAATGCTGTTACTGATGATAAACTAAACTCAGCTACGCTTACACAAGCAGTAATTGATATTGATGAGGCTGAGCTGATAGCTTTAGCGGGATTATAGGAGAAATAAATGGCAATCGATACAAGCACCTTTGAGGGTGCATTACAAACAAAACTGGATGCTGTAACTGACCCTAAGGAGATGTTACTTCTTGGTAAGGCACTAGAATCTACAGTAGGCTCAATTGCAGTCTCTGATATTACAACAGAAGGAAATACTAAGGTAGCTGCA
>OBJC01000045.1_pt1 | contig 25838 bp, 18 predicted proteins | sample 1481521 | NCBI WGS metagenome assembly OBJC01 (sample SAMEA2341961, study PRJEB22496) | metagenome | biome: marine; feature: hydrothermal vent; material: water | place: Pacific Ocean | collected 2011/2012 | reverse complement strand
GGCATCACCACCCAAAACTTCTTCGGCTTGCCCGACGGCGGGCAACATCTCGGGCGGGGCAAACCCATCATCCGCTACACCTGTATTCTGAAAGTCAGAGCCCTTTGAAGCACCGACAAGAACCTCATTGAGAACCTGGGTGTGCTGCCCGTCGGCTGGTTGGCTGGCCATCTCGGAGGCAACACGGGCCTCGATCTCCTCCATACCCTCCTCTCGGACTCGGGAAGAGTCTTCAAAAAGAGTGCTCCCTGTAAAAGGGTCGCCAGGCCTACCCGATGGCTCGAGGGTCTCGTGAGCTGGGGTCACAACCTCTCGGCAAAACCGCCGAAGGCTCCCGTCTTGGACCTGGTCCGACAAGGCCTCCATCAAACCCACGACCTCTCGGGCCGAAGGCCGCTCTTGGGGCTCGTAAGCCAACAGTAAACGCATCACTTGCCGCACGTGCGTTTCTCGGGCCTGGCCCAAATCGCTGAGATCGAGTCCGTCAATGCGCCCGTTGAGTGCCTCGTCGAACTTCTCGCCACGAATGAAAATCTTGCCGAAGCCATCGAGGGCGAGCAATTCGAACAAGGTGACGCCGAGCGAGAAGATGTCTCCGGCTGAGCCGTCGGGGTCGCCCATCATGCGCTCGGGAGCCATATAGGCCGCCGAACCAAATGCGAGCGCCTGGGTTTCTGCCTCTCGGTGCTCGAACTGGGCTTGGGCTGTACCGAAGTCCAAGACCTTGACCTCACCCGAGACGGTCACCATCACGTTGGAGGGCTTGATGTCACGGTGAATCAGCTTGAGGGGTTTGCCGCTGTTGAGCGTCTTGCGATGATAGGCCGCATCGAGTGCTGTGGCCGTTGACGCTATGATTTCGAAAGCCACCTTGCGCGGCAGTGCCAGCGCATTGTCTCGGCAGTAGCGGATGAGCGTCTTGAGGTCGACGCCCTCGAGATATTCCATAATAATGGCGCATTGGCCATTGATGGAAGTGAGGTCTTCGACCCGCACGATATTGCGATGATGAAGCAAACCCAAAATTCGGGCCTCGTCGCGAGAACGCTGGACAATTTCTTCGTGTCCAACCCATTTCCCATGAAGCAACTTGATGGCGACAACAGACTTGAAATTGTCGCCGGTAATCATCTCGGCCAAAAAGACCTTCCCAAACGCGCCTTCGGCAAGCTCTTTGACAATTCGGAATCGGCGTCTTGGTTCCATCAAACTCACTTTTAAGGCGAAGCCTCAGTGGTGGATAACGGCTTTAGTCGTCCTCTTCACCGCAGATTCCACCATCAGCGGTAGCGTGCTCCACAAACAGGTGCATCAGCGAAAAATACTCCACTACCCGCTCATCGATTCCAGGGTGCTTTTTGACGACCCCCGACCAAGACCAAGCCCCGGGCAATATCGAACGCCCCCAAGGAGAGTAACCATCGATCAGCGCATTTTCATTCCCGGAAATAATGGCGCCAATGGCCATTAACGTCGCGTCATCCTCGCGATTGTCGGCCAGCTCACTCACCCGGTACACATCCGCAATCGGCGCCACCTGCGACCACTCTTGGAGCTCCAGCCCGGTCGACCGCGAAATTCGAACGGGGTCTCTGCGGCCCTGCTTTTCTTTTATCAAAAATCGAAGCGCGCCGTATCGGGGGCGGACATGGCTGGTTTGCCCACATAAAGCAGCCGCGATGGCATTCGGGTCCGGAGCACCCTCTAGGAGCAGTTGCACCTTACGCAGATGCCGGTCCTCGATACGCCGGATCCGCTCCAAAACCTGGTCAATCATGCCCGGCGACATGCCAAACGCCGCCAAATTTCGCTTTCGCGACCCTTTGGTGTAGGTAAGGGTCAACAAAGGGTCGACCTTGATGGCCTCATGAGATGTCGTGACCTCGGGGGGCACCACCCGCTCTTTGCTGATCAAATAGCCAGAGACCCCCATGGTCATCACCACAGCGGCGAGCGCCATCATTCCACGCATATCTACCAACTGTTCACCTCTTCTCGGGTAGGCACTTCGATCAGCTTTTCACAATACTGATCAGACCGGGCCCACTTTCGCCATGGGCTGAATGCATTTTCGTTGCTGTAGTTTTTGGCGTAATAGCAGACGGCCAGCAAGTGCTGAGCCACGATATTGTACCCATAATGTTGGGTATGATTCCACAGCACGGACCCACACTGGTTTGAGATGGATGCGTAATCTTTTTGCTTGAGATTAATACAGGTGATGTTCTGCCCATAAAAATCGGGCGCACGAGACACCTTGTTTCTCTTCAAAAAACGCCTGTATGCGGGCAACATATTGATGCGATTGACCCGCCTTTCCTCGAAACGGCTGTTGTCATAGCCCGCATTGTGGCTGAGAATGCTCAACTGAACCACCGCCCCTGAATCTCGAAACTCCAGGTCCTCGTAGGCCTCGCCCAAACTGAAAAGCGCACCCCGGGTGGAGATGCCCAAGTCCTGGCGCTCATCGACTTTACAACTATCGATCCGGCAACGGCCCCCAGAGACATACGGCGCATTTTTCATGACATTGATGACCGGCACCAAGCGGGTGGGCGACCAAAACTTATTCGTGCCCTTAAATCGACAATCCCGAACCGCTATATTGGCCCTGTGTGCCGCCTCTGGGATGAATTGCCACCAACCCTCGGCGCAGGCGATCGACTCAATCTTCGCCCGGTATCGGCTCTCTTGGTAGGGAATGCCCGCAAAAACCTCGGGCAAACGCTCTTTTCGCAACTCACGAACAACGTAGCCGTAGTCAGCTTTAATCGCCTCAAGGCGCTTCCAAAATGCCTGCATTCGACCGTAGGTCTTAAACGAGCGGGTGGTGTACTCCAAAAACCGCTTGTCCCACAGCCGTGTGTCTGAACCCAACTCTGGCCACCCGGCGGCTTCTGCGTTTGGCTTCATCACAAACTCGAAAAAGGGCGCGTTGAGGCCTTCGACCAAGTGGGCTTCAATCGGCTCTGAAATGTCCACACTCGCGACATAATCGGTGCCCTCGAGGGTAACGCCCAAAGGGTCGGGGCTTCCGGCGAACCAGTCGTCAAAGTACCGCACCATCACCGCGGTCGTGGTGAATAAAAACATGATGATTATCGCGGGAATGAACCACCGAGGCACGCCCTTTTGCGCGTCAATATTCTGAACCTCGCTCGGCTGTACATCAGGGTTGGCCTGCGCAGCGTCTGAGATAATTTGTCGTTGTTGCCAAACCCCTAAACGCTGGGCCTCGGTGAACACAAAGGTGGCGCCACGCTCGAGCGGCCCCAAGTGAACCGCGTTGCCTTCGGCCAAAAAGACGGGCTTTCGGATGGGCTGAAGCTCGGACCAGTCGCTGAATTCATGGGGGCCCACCCGAACTTGGTTGCCGCCCACTGAGCCGATGGACACCGCACCGCCATCGTAGCAAGTGATCACCGCGTGACGGTCATCCAGGCCCCGATAGCCGCCAAGCTTGAGATCGCCGGGCCCAGGGTTTGCTCCGATTCGGACAACTGGCCCTCTACATGTCACCGAGCCCTGAAACGAGAGCGGACCATCGATGAAGCGTAGGATTACATCCCAGCGTTCCTGGCTCATTACGGCGCTTGTCGCAGTACGAGGGCCAACACACCTTTACCTAGCAGGTCATCCAAAATACGATGTCCTCCGACAACCCGACCCTCGGCGACCAAACACCAGCCACTGCCCGATAAGGCCAACCACCGTATGAGGTGACGCAAGAGGCTCGCGACCGGAACCGTGGTACTCATCGCACTGCTAAAACACACATCTTTTCCACCACCAGTGACGGTTAACTCCACCAGTCGGGTTTCTGCAGGGATCCATCGCACCCCCAAACCCGATCCGGTCAAGGCTCGGGCGGGTGTTTCCAACGGGACCAACTTTCCATTTTGGGTGAGGCGATACCAGCCTTCGATGGTGCCGCTTTGGTCGACCGGAAGACACAGCGCGCTGCCAACTGCAATCGAGATCACCTCATCGGCAGCGGTATCAGCCGCCACCCACACCTGCATGGCACAGCCATCCAGGTTCTCTATCTGAAGACAGCGATGGGGAGCGGGCTTGCCGGTGGCCGGTGATTCAATCCTGGTAGTCGGTTTGGGTTTGGTTTTGGGTTTGGGTTTGGGTGCGGATACATCTTCTTCTTGGAGCTTTTCGCGCAACTGTGCGGGGGTCATCATCACCGTGGCGGACGCGTCCTCGGCATCGGCATCGACCAACACCTCGACCATATCCTCACGGGACAGCACAGCGGTCGAGACCTGAGCGGCTTTCCGGACCGGTGCCGGTGCCGGTGCCGGTGAGGCCTCGCCGCGTATCGCCAAGATTAAATCATCGGCTGTGGGGGGAGGGTTCGACGGCGAGGGCACAACCGGCGGCTGGATGGACGATACCGTCCTCTGCGGCGCCTTCCTCGGCGGAATCTTGGGAGGCGGCACCATCGGTGGTGTGGGTACGTCTTGGGCCGCATCGCCAAACACACCCGAATCATCGACTCCCGGAAGCGGGGCTGGTGGCGCTGCTCGACGGATTGGCCGGGCAACCTTGGACCATCTTTGGTCAGGCTTCGAGGGGGTGGGAGCCGCCTTTTCCTCAGCGTCTGGCAAGGGGGCCGGCTGAGCCTCCGGGGGCTCAAACGCTGATACTTCAGGGGCATCAATCACACTGGGGCCGCCTAAATCCTCCTCACAACGCGCGACTGAACGCCGTCCTGGGCGACGCTGCCATCGGGCACTTGGCTCAGATTCAACGCTCACCTCATCAGATGCGAGGTCGGCCTTCAGTTGTGCAGGATCGACCATCTGGGTGCTGCCAGCCTGCACACTCTCCCCCACCCGACGCTGCTCGGACTGCAACTCAGCCATCAGCGCCATCAAAGATGGGCCTGGCACTTCACGGTCGGAAAGGAGGGTGTGAACATCGCTTAGAAATTCTTCACCATCGATGTAGCGGGCCTCAGGGTTGGGCCGAAGCACCTTGGTGAGCACATTACGGACCGGCTCTGGCAGCACATCCTTGAATCGAAACAAACGCCGAGAGCCCTCTCCTCTTGCAGCCTGTTGCCGAATGTCTTTGACCAAACCGTCATAAACAGGCTTGCCAGTCATCAACTCGAAAGCGATCAGGCACACCCCAAAAAGATCGCTGCTGAGGTCCTCTGGCCGTGCCTCCATCCGCTCTGGGGGGCAATAGCGAAAGGAATCCTCACGGGGCACCTGGCTGGGCGTGGCATGAAACTGGAGAATCTCCACCTGAGGTAGCCCGTAGCCAATCACCATGACCTGCCCATCGGCCCTCACCATCACCCGCCGAGGGCTAAGTCCACCATGACTGTACACCCCACGGGGAGCCCCTGCTTCGGCGCCTTCAACCAAGATTTGACCCGCGGTGTACATCAACTCTAAGCCCGCGCGAATTCCACCACGCTCGCCCCGGTCGGAAACCATTCGAATGAGCTCAGCCACGGACCAAACAGAGCCGGTCGGATACACAAATCGAGCCTGTTCAACGTCTCTTTCGGTCATCTCGACCAAGCCCGTGACCATCGGCGAGCGTAAAAAGCCCTCAATCACCCCCAGAGCGTCCGTAATTGCGGGGTGTTCACGCCACTGTGGGTGAAATACAATCGCTGTGTACTTCACCCCATCAGCGTCCTCGAGTTCAACCAAGTCTGAGGCTGGGCCAATCATGACCCGCCCAGTGGGGCTCATCGGAACGGTGGTGGACAAGCAGGCTCCTCGGTCGCGTATAGGAAAACCCCACGGCGACATCGGCTCAAGCTTAACAGAGGTATCCACGGCCGTGCTACGGTGAAGGTGCGAGGCATGTGTGGCGATTTCCCTGGAGCAACGAAAGAAGCTCGGCTTGCCCCAGGCAGATGGCGCTGAGCATCAGGTTGAGCGGGCCCCTCCCACCCTTCAACAACTCGAAGAAGGGCAGGAGATCGCCCCGGAGGTCGCTGAGCGTCTTCAGCCAATGATGGGGAACCACGCGGTCGCAGCCTTGCTGGCCAGGACGGCTTCAACCACCCAAACCGCGACGGGAACCGCTGATTTCGAACTGGCCGAAGACCTTGCCCAATCATCAGACGAAGAGTATGCGGGCGGAGAGCTTCAACTCCCTGATGTACAGATGGGCGGCGGCGACGGCACCGGCGACAACAGGGTTGGCGGCGAGTCGATGCCATGGGAACTCAGCCATTTATTTGGTGGTGATGACGACCCCAAACCCAAACCCAAACGGCGCAACCGACGCCAAGGCGCACCGTCTCAAGAGACCCCGCCCGACGAAGCCGACGACTATTTCGATGACGATGAGATATTGCCAACCGAGCACGCCGAGCACATCGATCGCACAATGGGAGCCACACCCCCGATGCGCCAGGAATACCGAGCCGGAGATGCACGGTATCGGGCGATCGAGGCCGGATTGGCATCCCCCCACGCCGTCGGCCGCCGCAGTTTGGTCCCAGAATCGATGGTGGACCGCACCGACCACCTCGACCCCATCGGGCGTGCCACGGCAATAGCGCGCTTTTTGAGTCATGCAGCGAGTCAGCCCTCTACCCGAGCCTTGGCCCGGTGTACGGCGATCCCGGTATCCGCTTTGCTACCGGCGAAATCCGGACATGCCGGTGCCGCAGCCCGACTGGCCTCCCTCACCCTATGCTCAGAGGCACTCGAAGGTGGCGGTACCCCGACCGACAACGCCATCGCATTGGCCTTGAGCCATGATGCCTGGCCGACAGCGATTACGGCTGCACGAGCACTCGCCAAAACTGGACAAGTGATCGCCTTGAATATCGTCGAGGCCTCTGGAGAACAGGTCGGAAAGCAGGAAGGCTCGCCGAGATTGTACACCCAACTCGAGGCCTTGACGGCAGTGCGCTTGGGCAGACACGCCCTCGACGAAATCTTGCCCACCCTCCACCTGCCCATCGTCCCTCGCATTCACTTTCCAAACCTGCCCCAGCCGTCCCTCGACCCACAAATAGCGGCCATCGATGCCGTGATATTGGAGTTGACCGGCGGAAAATCGCCATCGGACCTACCCCCTGAGCGACGGCTGGACGCTGAACGCATCGCACCGGTGCTCCATGCGGCCACACGCTTGGTCAATGCCATGGGCCAAGCCCAAGTTGAGCTGGCCGCAGCCACCATCGCCCTTTTGCGGATACGCCCCCACTCGCCTTTCCGAGCCACCCTGACCCACGCCGACAGAGCCTTGCGCCAGCTCGCGCGCTCGATTGTCCGCAGCGGTGACCAACTGCATAAGGCAACAAATGCCACAATCAGTGAGACCGGGGACCTACACGACCGCACCGTCACGGAACTTCGCGAAACGGCCTTGGCATTCAAGTCCTTGCGGGTGTGGTTTTTGAGCGCCATCGCCGAAGGGCTTTATCGATGAGCATTCAAACAGACATCGACACACTCGAGATGCTGCCCTTGTTGGGGCCAAGCCGCGCCGAGGCTCGGGCCATGATCGCCAAGCTGGCTTTGAGGATCGACCCCGACCTACACCCCGAGTTGGCCCTGCGTGTCCTCATTCGGCGATTTTTGTCGGCGCCCGTAACACCGGAGTCGTTGGCTCAACTCTCGGAAGCCGAGCATTGGGCCAAGTCAGAAAATCTCACCCTACCCGGCCTCGAAATACAATTAATTTGGTGCGCAGCCGTTGGCCGAAGCCACCCGGATGCGGTCGACCAGCACATCCTCCAACAAGCGGTCAGCCAGGCAGAAAAATTGAATGTCTTTGCCGTAGAGCGCAGTCTGGCGCTCGCTGCGTGCGATGCCGAACACGCAGACACCCATCTTTGCTTGGCTATTTCCCTGATGGACCATCAAAAATGGGCGGCCAGACTCAAATTCGCCTGGGTGGACCTCGCCGACGCCAAAAGCCGTGGAGCAGACCCATCGGGAGCCTTCGAAGCCCTGCATCATGCCCGCGAGCTGGCTCAGCACCATCAAGACCCAGCCAGCCTTATCCTCACCCATACCCGCATCGGCCTGCTCCATCTCGAGGCCGGCCAAATCGCCAAGGCAACACCACACATAGAGACAGCCATGGCCGTCGCGAAGGCCGAGGAGGACGACCTCACCATCGTGCTCACATCAACCTTATTGTGCGCAATTTATTTGAATCGAGACGAGCGACAAAAAACCGGCGAAACCGCTGATGGGTTGATGATCGCTGGGGCACGGCGAGCCAACTGGTTTGCTGTGGTCGACGGGCACATCACCCGCTCCACACTCCTTCTGCTCGACGGAGACCAAGTCGGTGCGATTCAACGGCTGGTGCGTGCTGCGATTCACCTTCGGGAATTGGTGCCAGCAGCGGCGATCAACTTGCTCAAGGGGCGACTCGCTGAGCTGCGCTACACCCTCGGGCCCTCAGTGTTTGACCGACATTATGCCGCGGCAATGGCGGCCCAAAAGCTCAGTTGATTTGGGCTGCGCATATCGCGCATTCTCGGGGGTCTCCGCTGTAAACGGCCACCCGCGCCCGATAGCAACCGGAATGAAAAAAGCGGCCGCAGGCATATGGGCATTCCGCCCGAACATCGGGCAGCACATTTTGGGCACACAGCCCGCAATCAACCACCGCGACGGCATCTTCGACCGCCACATCCTCTTCCGATCGCTCCGGAAGGGGATCGACCGCCCCCCACCAAGCCAGCCAGCCGACCATCACGCCGACAAGCCCGAACACAAAACCGGCAAGCGCATGGGCGAACAAATCTGCGGGCATCCCCCCGTGTAGCCGTGTGGCGAGGGTAAATGCGAGGGCCACACATGGCACCAACACCGCCAAACTGGTCAAGGCCACGCGCGGCCGAGACCCCAAACCGCCCCAAGCATGCCGAGCGAAAGCCGTGGTGATTAAGCCCAAGGCCAAGGCCGGCACCGGCACCGTCCAGTCGTTCATCAGCTCACTGAGCGCTACCCCCCAACCCATCGTCCATGCCGCGCAAAAACCAAGGGTGCTCAGCAACACCAAGTTGCCCCGGGCCGGATAGCCAATATTGACTGGATAAGCCGGTGGCCGCTCCACCACCCCGCCCCCAGCCGGTGGCTCCGGCAGCAAATAGATCAACTCCCGATCGATAACGCCGAGCTGAGCGAGGGTCTCCGAATCGTCCAAAAGGCGTCCGCGTGCTCTAATCCAGTACAAGCGGCGCCGGCCATCATCCCAATAGGCGTCCAGACCTGCGTCACGAGCAATGCGCTGGGTCAAGTCTCTTGCAGGTAAATAAGTGGGCACTTGCAGGTCGAGCAAGAATGGCTTCATGTCCACCACTTGAACACGAACCGTGACTGTTTGGGCTTCGCTCGACATGCTGTGAGCCACCTATCGCTGTGCTTCGACCGTGGCCTCGAGCTCATCTGAGATCTTCGCCAAAGGCTGTAATAACCGCTCAAATTTATCGAACCACTTGAGCCACACTTCGTCGCCTTGCTCAGAACCCGGCAACTCGGCATTAACCCGACGTACAAACTCCTTAAACTTCTCAATGCGTTCGATTGTCTTGGGCAACGGGCTGTAAAAATCATGGGCGTAGCTGATCAAAGACCCGGCCACGCGGTACAGAACCCGGTCCGAAGTGCCCTCCTCGATCAATAAAAACTCACTCGAAATCAGGGCCGACTGGAAGCCCAAAACGCCCACGCCGAGTTCTTTGAGCAAGGCGGTGCGAAACAGGTTGTCCACGACACCCTTGTTGACCCGAATAAACTCGACAACCCTTGGCTTTAGGTAGCTCTCTGCAGCACGGGCCTGACGCCCACACCGAGGGACGGGAAGCCGCACTTGCACCATGCGTCCAAGGCGCACATTAATCCGGCACAATGCCACCGCATCGTGCTGTGCCTCTTCGATGGGATGCAGCCTTGGTGCGACCGACTCACCAATCCGAGAGGGGTGGACCTCACTGGTGTCAAAGACCGGTCGCGTTTCATCCTCGAGCGGTGCCTCGACATGAAAGAGCCACAACATGTACTCGCCGTCCTTTTTGGGCACCTCTAAGGGCACCTTGACGGGGGTAGCCAGAAGCACACTTTGGCCCATCCTGGTCACACCAAATCCAGCCTCGATGACGCCGTTGTATTTTTTTCGAGCCTGGCTAATCTCGACCTGCAAACCCTGAACGATTCCATGGCCGTGCATATACAGGTTGTGCCGGTGATCGTTATTCCGGTGATAGGACTGCTCATCCAGCAAGTCTTTGGCCGTCAGGCATAGCCCCTCGAAAGGGCGTAAACGGGTCAGGTTTTTATCACTCATCACAGGTCCTTTGTCATGCTGATGTCGGGTCGTCGAACTTCAGCGTGAATGAAATATGAGCCGGCTTTTCGCGGGTCACGATTTGTGTGATCCGGCGTAGCACGGCGGGGGCACGTTCTCCGAATCGCTTTCGAAATGCGAGCCGGCTTTCCAGTCGTAGCACAAAAAATGTCCCCGACCTTCTGCCTTCATTGAGCAAAAAATGCGCAGGAGGCTCGGCGTGCAAATAGCGGTCCTCAATGGTCGCACCGCCCGCCAGCGTCATTTGGCCCAACACACAGGCCAGTGGGCGGCAATGTTCATCGATCACGACCGGTGCTGAGGTGAGCACGCGAATCATCTCTGCGATGCCCTCTCGTGTTCCGCGGCTTCGATGTAAGCGAATGGACCGACGTACCAGCTCGCGCTGCTGGTGAAGCGGCAGGGCCTCGTCGAGAGCGAAATCAACCCACGACGCCAGCCACGGCAAAAACTTCGGATCGACCACCATGGGATTGGTGAGGGCGGGGAGGCCATCGATTCGCTCGGTGACCGTGGTCATCATGTGTTGAAAGATGAACAAAAAATGCCGGAATTGATCGGCACTTTGCTCGGCCACCTCGGTGAGCGCTATCTCATCTCGGCTGCCCCACTGACGAATCGAGCGCTCAGTGGCATGAACCACTTCTCTCGAAGATGTCGGCGAGGAGCCCTGAAAGACACCCGGTAAAAATCGCAAATAGCTCGACACCGGTACGTGAAGAACCAGGGTGTCTCTTGGCTGAAGTGGCGGTACTGGCCCGCCGAACTCACCCTCGATGCGCGCGCGAATCTCTACCAAATCTTCAGGGGTGTAGTAGCTGGCGAGGCTGCCATCCGGGAGGGTTCGCTCGGCCACCACATTCACCGCAGGGCCACCGTCGGAAGACTGCACCGAGATGGCACGCACAAAGCCCGGCTCTTCACCCCGGTTGGCCTCGACCAATTGATAGGTGACCACATTGCCCAGATGCCGCTTGAGATAGGCGCGGGCCTGCTCTACCGGAAAACCGATTCGAACCACCTGTTCGAGGTAGGCATAGTCCCCCGTCGACTGGGCGGGCGGCTGGTTGCCATATCGCTGCATCGCGTTCAGACTCACCAGAGTTCATCCTCGATCTGAACACGAATCCGCATCACCTGAAACAGGTCACGCTGCGTGAGCTGAAGCACTTCCATGCCTTCGCCGGTTTCCCAGCCAAGGAGCGGGCGGTCACCCTCCTCCAAGTCGCCGTACAGCCGAACTTCTGACACGTGGCGCACTTCTCGAATATCGCTGACCATCCGAGCAAAGTCCTGGGCGTACAGCGTCCCGCCAAAACTCCAACCCTCGCGTTCGATACCCCCTTCATAGGGGTCGAGGAAGGCCCGAGCCCAGGCCTCAGCCTGTTCGCGCACATGAATCACATTGGCATTGGGTCGTAATCTCAAGGTCAAAGAGATATCAATCGGCTTAAATTGGGCCAAGCGAACTTTGGGATTGATGTTGATCAGGCAACGCTTCCGAAGGTAGCTCGAGACATGGTCTCGCAAGCCCGCCGATAAAAATGGATCTGGAATATCCTCACCTGAGCGACGATGGGGCAACACCACCACCTCTACAGTGCCATCCTCTCCCATGTCACCAGGACACGCTGCCCTTGCGACCTCTCCACTGGCCTGTTTGGCGATGGTCTCAAAGTCAACGCGGGTGACTGCACGGTCTCTACTGGTCAACAAACTCGGTGCCCTGCGGGTGATCTCCTCAATGGTCTCAGCGTCGCGACCGCCCGTTGCAGGCAGCACGTTGGTGACCACAACCGCATCTCCGAGCGCATCACAAACCTGCACCTCTCCTGGGCCGATATTGCCCCGAGCGCCGGGCACCACACGGTACATTTCGACGAGAATATTATTGGAGCCCACCGGTACCATTCGCCCCCGTATGCCATTTCCGAAGGTGAGCGTGCCCTCAACGGGGTCGACCACAAAGACCCGGTCGTCCTTGCTCGCGATCAACATCTGAGCCTGCGATACGCGGGTCCATTCCTGGGAGTCCTCTCCATCACCGTGAATACTCAAGCGGATATCCGTAAACAGTTCCGGCCGTGGAAACACCGACTGTTCGGTTGTCGCATGCACATAAAGCGGCCGACGCAGCAGTTGAACCACCTGGTTGGGCACCCCAAACCCGGAGTAGCGCTCGGTCCGCATGGTGTGCAGGTTCACCGCGTCGACAGTGTTGAGCATGATGTGGGTCACAGGCGGTAGTGCGGGAATTTGGTCGACCGATGCCCCTGGTGGCAAACTAAAACGTCCGCGAATCCAAAAGCCATCGTCGGATACTGTTGGCGCCTCTGGCAACACAAACTCCAAGGTCCCGGTCTTGTTGAGGCGATACCCTTCCTCACCACCCTCACCGGTATTGAGTACTGTCAGCCGCTGCCAACCGGATCCACCACGCCGCTTTTCAAGCATCTCCCACTCGACCTCCAATCCGTCGGGTAAAAAGGCCTCGCCGCGGCAGCGAAATTGGATGGAATGGTGACTGCCCCGGGGCAGGGGTTTATCGAACTCTAGATAAACTGCCTGGTTGGGCTGCTCGATGTCGACGAACTGATAAAACGGATAAAATTCGCTCAGGCGTCCATTGGATTGGGTGACCACGCGGGTCAACCGCCTGTTTCGCTCTCGATAGTCGAGTTGAGCCATCTGAGGCCCAGGAAGTGGCTCCTCGTAGGTGTCCTGACCCAGCGTGTTGTTGACCCCAATCTCGATGCCATAAATGCGTGGAACGATAGGATGGGTGTCTTTGTTTTTGTCTTCGCCCGACAAGCTCGACTTGATCAACTCCAAGCGCAACCACGTGGTCTCCACATCGCCCAGCCGGTAACGGGCCAGCTCCTTGAGGTGCTTGTTTGGGTCGATCTCGATGCGGATTCGCCGCACAGCCTCGCGCTTGGCCCCGGCTTTATCGAGGTCCGCGAACGTGAACTTGGTCCACTTTTTGTTTCGGCTGTACACAACGCGCCAGGCGTCTTCTGCCCGATAGCAAAGTTGGAGTTGATAAAGATCGTCCGGCTCCGCAATAACCTCTCCGTTCATCTCAAAACCGACCTCGATCTCGAGCACCACAGGCGCGCCCTTGCGGTTTTCGAAGACATCGGAGCCGATAAACAACTTACGACCGATGGTGGGCGGCAACACGGGAGAAATCTGGAAAGGCGACCATGGCCCCTCGGTGGCGGGCAAGGTTTCCAAGCGACGCACATCATCACCGCACATCAGACTCATGCGGACCGGGCGTTGCCAGTTGAGGTCGAGTTCCATTTCGGGGGCGATGCCACGAATAAAGGCCGTCTCGATTCGTTCTGCCCGCAGATTAAAGCCATCGGTGGCCATATCAGTCATGGGGCCCGTAAGCACGATGGTGGTGCCCTCCGTCCGCACCCGGTCGGCCGGAATCTCCTCCCACCCTTCGCCGCGACGGTAATACCAGCGGTATGCGGGCAGATATCCGCGGAGGCCCGCAGGAAGCGAACGGTCGACCATCGCGAAAGTGACCGTCCATCCACCACGAATCGGGGGAAGGTCCTGTAGAAAAAGCTCCAAAGTCCGGCCCGATGCCCGCACGCGCCAATTGTGCAAAGCACGCAATTCACCACCCCGGTCATCACGCCAGCTGACCTCAAGGTCATCGCGCATCCGTTCAGCCAGCCAACGCTCGTAGTTGAGACGGCCACGAATCCACCACTTCTTCTCGGCGACTGGCGCGGGCAACGGAAAAATCTGGCCGCCCATACCCATCGCGTCGATGGGGACAATGCCACCCAAGTCGGTCACCAGGCTAAGCTCAGGCATACCGAGTTGCTCTTCGGTTTCAGTCGTCAGCCCCATGGCCACCCAACCGCTAGCGGTGGGATACTCCCAGTCGAAAAAGGGAATAATGCTCAGGTCATCACCGGCGGTCCGGCGAATTCGTAATCGACCCTTCGCTCCTGCGGCATTTGGATCGAGATCCATCAGCCGAAAATCGTCGTGGGCGATGTAGAAAAACTGGTAGGGGGTATAGGCTTCGGGGCCATCTTCGACACTGTCGAGGGCATACAGTTGCGCGCCTTTTCCACCGCCAAAAGTCAGCACCGACGGACTGTTTTCGAGTTGGGAAAAAGGCATCTCCCGAACAGCGGGTTTGTCCCCACCTTGAACAGTCATCACCCGGGTCACCACCGCATCGTGGAGGGTAATGCCGTTTACAGTCAGCAATTCCAAAGGGGGGTTGTCCTCGCGTTGGCGGGTGGACACCGGCGTCTCGGGGGTCAACTCGATGGGCCCAGGGCTATTTAAACTGAAGGTCACCGGCACCACGGAGGGTTCGGCGCACTGACGCTCCTCGCCGATGAAGTTGAGGAAATGTATATAGGTTTTGTCTGGTACCCGGTTGAGCCGGTAGATGGTCAGCTCGGTCATCCACGAGAACAGTTGCACCAACGTCATTCCAGGATCTGCGTCGCCGAGATTGGTCCACTCAGGGCAATACTGCGGAATTAACGCCTTCGCTTCGGCCAAGATGTCTTCGTAGCGTCGGTCATCGAGATTGGGGGGCTTGATCGGCATGATTCAGTTTGACCTATTCGGGGTTCAGCGGGGGTCGGTGTTGGATACCACGTGAGACACGGTTTGCACGGCGTCAGTGGCGATGATTCTGTAGACCACCTCGACCCGAAGCGCGCCCGAGGAGTCTGGGGCAGCACTCACGGTCTCTACCTCCACCCGGGGCTCCCAGCGGCCCAAAGCCTCACGCACATAACGCTGTGCGGACATCGCAGTGGTTGAGGTACTCGGTGCGAATAAGAGTTCATGGATACGGCATCCAAAATTAGGGAGCATCTGGCGCTCGCCGGGGCGAGTCGACAGGATAATCGTGATGCAGTCACGGATGTTGTCCTCAAAGGCAGAGAAGCCCACGGCACCCGATGCTGGATCAAAACCAAACGGAAAGGACCATCCTCGGCCCAAAAATTCCTTCTGCGAACTCATGTCACCCCAACTCAGGTGCCCATTGTATTGCTACAGAAGGTCAATTCGGTGGTGTACCCACTTCGGGTGTTGATCATGTGGCGGGTGGCAATGACGAAGTACTTGCCGTTTTGGCCCTCGCTGAGGCCTGTAAATTCAACCATAGTTCCTGCCCGAACCTTCTCGTCTCCTTGGACCACCGCGGTGCCTCTGCAGAATTGGCGGGCCAAACGATCGAGTTCTGCCTTTGCGAGCTCGGTGGCTTGGGACTGCTGAGTCACGGGAATATCGGTCACATAGGCCACCGAATCTCCGAACAGTGCGCTGAGGTTGGCACCATATTCGCCCCCACCAATTTTCACCAAATCCTCGGCGACGGCCATGCCTTCAACCTCCATTTTGGTCTTGGGGTCCCATCCCCGAACGACCACCTTTTGCACCTGGTCCACGCTGTTGAAGCTAAGGCGAAGAGAGCGTAAATTTTTGCCCATCTTCACAACCTTAGATGTGCCTTCAAATGTAGGCTTCTTGAAAGTGAGGGCATCCTGCTCAACCCGTAAAATATAGTTATTTCGAGCAGCCAAACGCTTCAGGAAAGCCACATTGCTCTCGTTTCGCTGTAAAATATAGCCCCGAACTTGGCTGGTGCCGTCCACCTCGACGGAGAGCCCACACTCGCCGCCAACTTCTTCGACGACCTGAGAGTCCACCCGTGATTCCCAGTAGCGGGTGTGACGCCCACGCCCCAAGCGGTGCATATGGTCCAAGGCGCGAATGGTGATACTTGTGTTCCCTGCCACATCGTAGCTGGGCTCAACGGCCGTCACTTCGCCTTTGAATATCGGCGACTCGCCTCTTCCGATTGCGCACTCCACCGGGTCGCCAATCTTAAAATTCCACTCGGGCAAAGCCTCGCCACCGCCGACTTGAATCACCAGCATGGTGACCATATCCACGTGGTCGTGCACCTCTAAACGCTGCACGCCATCGTTAGCGGTCTGCTCAAAAACAGTCGTGCCAATGGTGACTTTATAAGCCGCCGCCGAGCTGGATTCATCTTTTCCCATGCCCATTCTCCCCTAGAACTTCTTCCAAACAGATTCAGGAATCCCAGGGAGTGCCGCCTTGGCCTCTCGCTTAATCAACGCCTTCACCCCAGCTTTGACATCCTCGAGAGGGTTGTCCCAACCATTGTCCTCGGCGAGCTTTTTGGGGTCCATCCCATGTTTTGCGGCCAAAGACGCGACGGTCTCCCCAGCTTGAATCGTGACCAGTTGAACGGGCGCGCTGCCGTACCCTGCCCGTGCGCCAGCCTCGCCATCATCAAAGTTTTCTGGGCGCCACTCCTTCATCTTCACGGAGACTTTGGCGCGCAAAGGGGTCCCAGACGAAGAGAACATCATGTAGGAGACATTCAGCGATTCAATCACGCCCTTCATCTCAAATGCGCCCCACTTGAATGTGACCACTGGGGGACGGGCTTTTTCTATATTTCCGGCCTCGCCACCGGTGGGACGAACCACCGGGTTGGTCAAGCTCAACAAGCGGTTGACCCAAACGGTGCGTACATCGGACTGGTCGTGGGTAGTGTCAAAGATCAACTCCATCGACATCGATGCCGGCGTGACCTTTTGAAACTCTAATGTCGCCTCTTTTCCAGCGTCGGCCTGCGGGCTCCACGTGACCGTTTTGTCGAACTTAAAGTCCTTGGGATTGTATTGAACGCAAAAGCTCGTTTCACCGCCGCACGTACCCTCGGCTGTGAATACTGCTTTGCTTACCCCACTACCACCAGATGCTTCGCCCATCGGGATCCTCCTGCCGTCGTTCCCGACGCATTTCTAGTTCGCGTGTCACCTGCTCGGTTACTTCCCGAGCAAGACTACCAATATCGGCGGTTGAATCCCGCCCTTGTGCACTCGGCCCCTGGGCTGAATGGCCCTCGGCCCTTGCGGCACCCGAGTCTTCTGCCATCCGTACCTGCTGACGGGCACCCGACCGGTTTTGACCATCTGCCAGCGCGATCAAATCTTGTAATCGCTTGGCCAACTTGGTGACCTTGTTCATGGCCTGAGAAGAGGCACCTGCAGAGCTGCCCCCTGGCTTAAGGCCCGTCATGCCACGGGCCACACGCGTGGTGGAGCGCACCCCCTCGCTTCGACGGGACCTCGCTGGAGGGGTCTGGTTTGGCCAAGATGTCCGTGCTTGTTGAGTCTGTTGCTCTTGGGCAGCGGCCTGATCGGCCCGTGCAGCCTCAGTCCTTATTTGCTGAATCACTTGAATCACGGGTTGTGACAAACCCGATGTTCCACGGCGAACCGTATCTGAACCGCTCATCAGCACCGACACCACATCTTCTGGTGCCGAGGCCGAGGCCAGCTGAGTCAGCAAATCACCGTTGCCTACGTTTCGAAGGCCCCCGGCGGAACGTTGGGCCCAAATCGGCATATCCGTGTGGACGGTGCCTTGACCGACCCCTGCCATGGTGGCATCAAAACCAGAACGCCAGGCGCCCACTTGGCCACGGGGTGAGACTGCTCCACGGACTGAGACTGGACCACCCTGCTCTGATGGCGGTGAAAATTGCGCCGACGGTGTGCGTCGCGGGTCTGCATCGCTTGTGCCCTCGGCATAGACCGTGCCTTGTGCCTCCGGGCGGGCCAATATGACGGGAGCCACACCTAAGGCACTGTTTTGACGGGTGCCGCCGGTCCTCACGGGCACGTAGCTTCCATCATGCATCCGCTGCGTGCGCGGAAGATGGCCCGCAGACTCTGCGGTCTTGACCATCATCGGAACCTGGATCACCTCAACACGGGCCTCCGTCCAGTCAAGCGGACGCCCCACACGCTTCCAGGCACGAACGACACGCTCCTGGGCGGCCTCTTGTGCTTGTCGAAGGGTCGAACCCTCAGCGAGCGATTGGGTCGAACCCGCCTCTGGCTGAAGCACGACAGATTCCGAACCAGAGCCCGCCATGGTCGCCTGCGCCCCTCGGGTTGGGGAGACCACGCGAATATGGGACAAAGGGTTTCTAAACAGCTTGGGACTTAACCGACGTCGGGGCTGCGGGTCCTCATGCGTGCCATGGCGCTCAGGGCTGCGGCTGGCAACTTTTCTTTGCGCTGTCTTAGCGAAACCCTGAACCACCCGTGTAGTGCTACGTGCCACCGTGGGAATCCGTTCGGCCCGTGTGGCTGCATGCTGACTTTGAGCGTTTTCTGTTCCCTGACCACTGGGCATCAATGGCAAAGGCTGAAGCACTTCAGCCTCCACTGGGTAGGCCTTGGCACGCAAACGACGGGCAGGGGTTTTGGCTAGATGACCAGATTTAGCGTCTAAGCGTGTTGCCGCGGCGGCCAGGGGCCGGGCCTCATCGGGAGGCGCAACTTGGGGACCTTCCTTAGGCGTAGATGAACCCGTGGGTGAGCGCAAATCCAAGGCCGCTTGAGCGCGGGCCAAGATGGTGCTCTCGGGTACAAAGACCCCACCGTCGCCCAAGGCCAATCGATGAGAACGGGCAGCCCGCGAAACCGGTTTGGAGCTTTGGGTTTCTGAGTATGGCAAGCCCAAATCGGCGGAGGACATTGGAGAAAGAACAGCCATCCGTTCTATGGCGTTGCCATTGGCGCTGGAACGCACGGCCTGACGCCTGGTCAATGCTGTTGGTTCAAATCCACCGCTAACTTTCGAACGCCCAGGAACAGGGCCCCGCTGGCCGAGCGGACGCACAACCAAGGGCTCCGGTGTCACTACTGAGCGGGCCAAAGCGCGAACCATGGGCGCCAAGTAGCGATCTGCCCGAGCAGGCGATGGCCTTGGCGAAACCGGACCTGGCGCGGCAAGTGTGACTGCGGAGGGCGCAACAATGGCCGAGCGCCGAACTGACGAAACCGGACCTGACGACCCTTGATCTGGCCCGGCGAGCGTGACTGCGGAGGGCGCAACAATGGCCGAGCGCCGAACTGGCGAAATCGGACTTGACGACCCTTGATCTGGCCCGGCGAGCGTGACTGCGGAGGGCGCAACAATGGCCGAGCGCCGAACTGGCGAAATCGGACCTGACGACCCTTGATCTGGCCCGGCGAGCGTGACTGCAGAGGGCGCAACAATGGCCGGGCGCCGAACTGGCGAGGCAGAAAGCAATGCACGCGTCGGCAGCTCTCCACGGTGTGCCGTGCGACGTGTGGTTGTCCGCCCAACGCCCGTGGTGACCCGCGGAGGCACAGAAATCGGCGAGGCCTCAAGCCCTGAATGCCCATGGCCACCGGTGGGTAAAACGGGTGTCAGCGCCTTCATCAAAGGAGACCGTGACATGGCGAGCCGCAAACCACGGGTGCGCGATGTAAGGGGTGACGCCATCCGACCCTGCGCGTGCCGAGAGGGCGGCAAAAAGTCATCCGGTAAGGCCCGTTCGTAGTCGTACACCACCGCACGGGTGGGGTTCGAACGCCCCTTCATGGAACGACGCACCTTTCGTGTCGGGCCGCCATCCGCCGTGGAGGCCGTGGCCTGTTGCTGGCCGAAAGCCGCCATTTGGATGTCAGTAGGCTTTTTCGCCGCAAGCCGCGAAGATGAACGCTGGACCTCAATCAAACGCTTCAAGCCCTTGACTGCTGTTTCAGGCGCTGGTGCCCGCTCCTGAATACGCTCTAGCGGGCGTTTTTTTACTGAAGACTGGGACCGGGACTGGGCCACCTTGGCAGGACTGTAAGCATGGCTTGACCACGGTGAGTCCGACCGACTGGCCCCGCGCCAAGGGCCACCTTGGCCGCCAAAAGCCTCGGGTGTATGCGCGGCCAGCGGCTGCTCTGAAACCGACGCTAGGGGTGCCAGAACCTCGAACTGGTTGGGCACAAGCCCAGTCAGCCCCCAAAATGGCACCGAACGCGGCCGGACATCGGGGAGACGTCTTGCTGCGGAGAGATTCATCCGCCTTTGGCTATGGCTGTTGAGCCCCGAAAGCCGTTGTTCCCGCCGGAGCCGAGCATTCCCAAGCCGGGTCATCCGCTCCCAATACGGCTCGGCCGACAGCCACGTGGCATCCCCACCACCAGGCGAAGCTGACGGAGAAGCCATCGGCATCACACCATCTGGATACAGCAGCGCACCCAAGCGCGACACTCTCCGGGTGCGTGCGAACCGTGAGAAGTGGTCATCAAAGCGAGACGTGGACAACTCAAGACGTGCGTAGGCATCTTCACGACCTTTCAGCCGCTCCGCCATTCGCTCACCCATCGTCTTACGTGTCTCCATTTTTTCCTATTTGCAGGTCCTTAACGGATGACCTGCACCTCAATTCCATCGTGGGCCAATTCGATGCTCTCGATAGCCAACTCATTGCTTTGGGAATTAAAACTGGGCCCCTCCCAGGATACCGGCCATGCGGACTTAAAGTTGTACCGGCGAACCACCTGCATATTGTTGTTCTTCACAACGATTGCGCCATTTCTGCGCGAGTCGGCCTTGAATTTGTCCTGTAAAATCTGACCGCGCCATTCCAACATCGATGAATCGCCGGTCACCCCGTACCGCAAAGTGATGTTTTCCCAACGCGACTGCCCGGGCAGTTTGTGAACGCGATGATTCATCCCGCCCTCTTCGAGTTCAAAGATAGTCGTGGTCGACTTTAGGCCCGAGCATTCCAAAAAGTGCGCGATCTCTTTTTTGTCGATCTCGAGACAGAAAATGTAGGCCCCCTGGGGGTCCAAAATATGCTCATTTCCGAAATTGGCGTGCTCCCCGCGCGGGGCCCCCAAAATCGAGGTCGCTTTTAATGTCGGCTGAGTAGGATCTCTCCCCTTTCCGCGCCCAGTCCAGACCCCAATCAAGCCCTCTATGTGACTGCGCAACTCGTAGGCGGCCATATTCGCCAATTTAAAGGCGATCGGGTTCGAGGCAATCGAATCTGGAGCAGGAATCAATCCACCGAGCAGGCGCCCGCCCGACTTTCCTTTTCCTGACCCTCTCCAAGAACCACGACCACTGATCGTGGGCTGACTGCTACGCCGGCCCTTGCCTCGTCCTCGCCATTCTTCGCCCATGATAAAACTCCTGTTTAAGCGTCGCCGCCGATGCACAGATCAATAAGCACGCGCTCGGTTGTGCCAACCGGTCGCAACATCACCTCTACGTTCACCTGCCCCGCATCCCGAGAAAGCGAGGTGTTTATGCTTCGATCGCACACCACCTGATATTGGGGTGCGTCACCCTTTGAAGCCAACGCACCCGCCTCTGAAAACTCTTCCAACCGGTAGCGAATATCCCGGTCCAAAACATCCCACAAATGTGGATTATTGGTCTCGAAAACCGACCACTCGGAATCTCGCCGAAGCTGATCGTGGACCATATTGATGACCCTCCGCGTATTGATTTGCTGAAACTTAGGTTCAGCAGACAAGGTTCGAGCCCCAAAGATCAACACACCACGACCGCTCTGAACAATGATCGGGTTTATCGATTGCTCGGAGTAGGCGCCCGCTTCTGACCAGCTGAGGTCGACCTCGCAATGGGTGACCCCGCGCAAAGGAATATTGGCTGGGGGCCACATGACACCAAAAGCACCATGCTCGATTTCCACCCGGGCAAAGGTGCCAGCCACAGCGCCCGAGGCCGGAAACACTTCGTCGCCATTGCACACCCACGGGTAATAAATAGCGCCGAACGCTCTGTCCTCAGGATGCCGCGACCGGAAGCCTCGCACCCATCGCTCCAACAGGCCCTCGTGCAAACCCTGCGGCGCATCCATAATCAAAAATCGGTTGTTCATCTCGCGGCAATGGGCAAGCAACTCATCATAAAGCGCCTCAACATCCGCCCGAACGCCACCGTCTCGGTCAACCTGGCAACGCATATAGGCCGCGCTGGGTGCGAGCAGCAGAGCGATGTCCTCCTCTGAGCGCAAACGGTCGAACAGTGGGGTCAGTACACCTGAAATCCCCGAAGGGAGCCGAAGCGCTTCGGCGGATTCGACACACACGCCGAACACATGGGCGATATCGCCACCATTTTCAAAAAATCCCCGCACCGCACACTGGGTGGGCGCATCGAAGAGACCTCGGTCAGGGTGGTCCCAAAAGTCATGAACCCGGGAAAGGTAAATTTCAACAAAGTCGCCGGCGACTGCATCGGCGGGCCACTTGTCCTTGACTATAAACCCAATGATCCCTGCGATATCCGAACGCACCAACCCCGAAGTCCGGTTGGGTAGGCGAGTGTGTTGTACGACGAGTCCTGGACGCATGGTGACCCTCTAAAAACAAGCACCCCGCCCAAGTTGGGCGGGGCACGTAGATTCTACCGGTTAGCGTTGATACGCTCGTTGATTCCGGAAATTTCCTTCACCCAAGAGTGCCGCTCTCTGTGCGGCATTTGCATGATGGACCCACGTTCCCAATGGAAGTGGTAGGCAATGAATGCTACCTCCTTGAAAATATTTTCCAAGGGGTAGCTTACGATTCCCCCAGGCGGCCGAACTCCTTATCGAACTTCGACCCACAATCAGCGCAGGTCACAGATACTGTGGCCTCATCTTCGTTGATCCGGTTGTACATCTCTTCAAGGAAACGGAGATCGCTCGCGAACATGTTCTCGACGGTCCCCGTATTTACCTCGGAGAGATCACCGAGTTTGGTCACGACCCGACTGAGTAGAACAATGATGAGATAAGCCCGGTTGCGCTGGACTCGCATATCGTTCAGGGGAACGATCTCGTCCTTTGCATTGGCCAGGCGCATCACGCCTTCACGGTGCAGGTTTCCTTCTCCGTCGACAAATCCACGGGGAAGGATGAACTCATACTCGGTTTTCAATTCCATTAGGCTCTCTCGACCTTCTCGATGGCAAGCTCAATCTTCTCAATGGCCATGGAACTGGAGTCGGAGTCCATTTGAGGAGCCTCCCACTTGCAGGGCCAACCTTCAAAGAAGTTGTAGCGCGCAACCTCAGTCTGCCCATCTTGGTCCAAGATGATGACAGAGCCGGCACGGCGGTCAATTTTTCCGTCTTCGATGTTCTTGCGCCACAGCCACAGGTCATCAGACGCTGTATAGCCGCGCTCGAGCACGATGTTGGAGTATGTGGTTCTTCCGGGCTTCTTACGAACAATCAAGTCATTACCTTGCTTGAATTCGATGATTTCGGTCTCGGAGTCCATACCGGACACCGATTTGAAACCGCCGACGATGACTTTGTTGTCCCCGATGACGCCCTGGATTTCCAGGAGGAAGTGATAACTTCCAAATAGTTCTTCTGTTGGCATTTTTTACCTCTTGTTTGTTTTGCCCGATGCACTGGTGGAATGCGCACAAAGCGGATTTATAGTCAATAGATCAGACCTCTTCTACGAGTCCTCCACCGTCCCATTGACCAATAGCGAATACGACGAATTCAGCAGGCTTCACAGGGCAGATGCCCACCTGGACGTTGACCTGACCCGCGTCGATTAAGTACCGAGGGTTGGTCTCCGTGTCGCATTTTACGTAAAACGCCTCTTCTGGCGTATCTCCGAAGAGCGCACCAGACCGCCATACACGCATCAGGTATGCGCGGACGTCACGGGTGAGCTTCTTCCACAAGGTCGTGTCGTTCGGCTCAAACACGGCCCACTGACTGCCGACCATAATCGACTGCTGCACCATGATGAACAGACGCCGGACGTTGATGTACTTCCATGATGGATCGGACTTCGTCGCAAGGGTACGTGCACCCCAAACGCGCACACCGCGGTCCTTGAACTTCCGAACCACATTGATACCACGGTCGTTGTACTGACCCTGCTCAAGGCGGTTGATGACCTGGCTCAAGCCCGTGATCCCCATGGCGATTTCGTTTGCCGGGGCTTTATGAACACCGCGCTCACCGTCAACCCGCGCCATGATGCCGGCCAGGTGACCACTGGGGGGTACGTAAACCTCACCCTTGTCGCATTTGACCAACTTCCGCCGATTAGGACCCGCCACTTGGATGTGATCTTGGTCGCCTACGAACCAACTGGGCTTCGTGACCTTGAACCATGGCACATACATCGCGCCATAACCCTTGGCTGAAGCCGGAATTGCCATCCCGCCATCGGACACGATGGGTCCGTCGAGAATCGCAAAGCGGTCCTGGCGAATTTCGCAGTGCTCGAGCAGCTCGGTTTGCTGATTGAAGGTGAGGCCTGGGGCCGCCATGATGGCCATGTCGTCGCAGTCATCGAAGGCGTACAATCCCAGCTTGTCTGCCTGATTCTCACGAATCGAGCACTCAACATTGGGGGTGCCCATCAGATATACGTAGCACTTTCCGCCGCCGTTATCGTAAAAGCCATTGACGGAAGCCACGAAGTTGAAGACCGATGGCTGAGAAAGAAACTCTTGGAATTGCTTCTTCAGGGTCGCATTGGTAGCCAGCGCTTCAAAGACCGCGTCTGCAGCATCATCGGGGTCGTCAAAGGACGAACCGACAAGGTCTTCGATCGGCTGTGTTTCGAGCAGATACTGCGCGAAAAAGCTTTGAAGCCATCGGAAAAATTCCGCCTTGTTTGTGATGCCCATCGGCGGAATGGAGTATTCGGAGCGCATGGCAGACCCGGAGGCTCCGGAGAAGTTGTATCCATAAACTTCAAGCACATCAGATGCGGTCTTTGGCGCTGCAGTCTCGAGGCCAAAGGACTCGTGCAGTTGGTTGAGCAACTCCTCGACGAGCTGGTCGTTCTCTGTGACGACCTTGCCCTTGACGTCCATGATGACATCGGCCACCTCAGTGGACTGCTCTTCCCATGTGATCTTGACCTTGCCTTTTCCTCCTGGCTCAAAACGGGGTGCTTTTCCACCCGATTTAGGCGCGCCATGAAGCTCGAAATAACGTTTGACGTCCTTGACCTGGCTCTTCTTGAAGCGGAAGGCCTGGGTAAGGGCCGTGGTGGCCTCGTTACCGTTTCCGACAACCTTACCTTCACGATCGATAAGCTGAGGGATGACTTTCCCAGAGAGCTGCCGAGCACCGTCAGAACCTGCAATCGCAACTGCATCCTCAGCGGGCTTGAAGTCAAAAAGACCCAAAAATCCGGGCACGCTCGTAGCGACGGAGCCGATGGGCTTGGGGCCAGAATCGACCTCGCGAATGTAGACACCTGGGGTCTGATAATCCATGCTTTACTAATCCTCAGTTTCAGTGGAGTTGTCTGGTGAGTCTTCGGCTATTCGCCGGAGATTTTTTGGTTTCGGTCCTGGAGTAACGGCTTCTTGCTTTGATGGTCGGCCTGCCATCATTCTTCCGGATCGGGAGGTGACGGCAGTGTCCGACTCGGGGCCATCTACACGACCCAATCTCGGAATGCGGATTGTAGTCCCTCCGCTTCCTGAGACAAGAGGCCCGTCCATCGCGACCCTTGCTCGATAGGTCATAAACGGGCGATACGGAGCCTCTTGAATACTGAAAAAATTGATCGCATCTCCCACAGTGAGATCCTCACACAAAGCGAGCGAAACCTTTTCCATGTACAAATCGTCATCGGCTGGGGCGGCCTCAATGTCGTAATCTCGCCC
>OBJC01000044.1_pt1 | contig 25958 bp, 23 predicted proteins | sample 1481521 | NCBI WGS metagenome assembly OBJC01 (sample SAMEA2341961, study PRJEB22496) | metagenome | biome: marine; feature: hydrothermal vent; material: water | place: Pacific Ocean | collected 2011/2012 | reverse complement strand
CGAAGAAGGCGTTTTTTGTTGGCTCTGGCGACGAACATTACTTTTTGGACGATCCTGTCTACTGTGGTGGATTGCCGGTCGACTTCAACCTTGATGGGGTCGGTCAGAAATCCGCTGGCCAGCTTAACGATCGAGTCTGGCATGGTCGCTGAAAACAGTAAGTTTTGGCGTTTTTTGGGCAAGAACTTGAGGATGCGCCTGATGTCATGAACAAAGCCCATGTCGAGCATGCGGTCGGCCTCGTCGAGCACGAAAAACTCCACGTGGCCAAAATCGATGTGACCTTGGTTGTGGAGGTCCAGTAAACGCCCAGGGGTGGCGATGAGTACATCGATGCCTCGGCGGAGGTCTGCCACTTGGGGCCGTTGGTTGACCCCGCCAAAGATGACGCGATGGCGCAATGGGATGTGGCGGCTGTACGCCTCGAAGCTGTCGCCGATTTGGGCGGCGAGCTCTCGGGTGGGGGTGAGCACCAGGGCACGGATTCTGGGGGTGCTTTGGCGAATGCCAGAGGCGAGCTTTTGTAGGGTTGGTAGGAGGAATGCGGCGGTTTTTCCGGTGCCGGTTTGGGCGCAGCCAAGAACGTCTCTGCCCTCTAGAAGAGGCGGGATTGCCGCTGCTTGGATTGGGGTGGGGGTCTCGTAGTTTTGTTCTGCGAGTGCGCGCTGAATGGGCTCGATGAGGTCGAGGGATTCAAAAGTGTTCACGTTAAGCCTGGATATAGATGTGTGGCCTCCTATCTGGTTTTGAGTGTGAGGGCATTCAGTTGGTCCTTTCAATTGGGGCGACGGTTGCCGATTGAGTGAAGTTCCTGAGGGGTTGACTCGGATATCTGGGTATTGCTTGAACACTCCGCGCCAGGGTTGAGCTTTGTGGCATCGGCAGCGCCTTAAGGCTGGGTTCTGCTGGGGTTTGATGTAACTTTGTGGTCACGGAGGCTGTATGCGAGGAGCGTGGTTTTATTTTTTGGTGCTGGGTTGTGGTGGAAGCATCAAGGGTGGCCTGTCTGTCGATTCGGGAGCGACTCCAGAAGCAGATGCCGATGCCGACGCCGATTCAGACACAGATGCTGATTCAGACACAGATGCTGATTCAGACACAGACACAGACGCCGACGCTGATTCAGATGCCGACGATACCGGCACACCCATCGACCCACTGTGCGATGAGCTCCCCGACGGTGCGAGCTTTAAGCTCCATTCGCCATCCACCATGAATGAAGGGTGGGAAGAGTATTGGCGAGAAGGGGACCTTGTTTGGCTGACGCTCACGTTGTTGAACTGCGGCCCCGACCCCTTCGACGGTTTTGCGGGATTTTGGGTAGAGCACGACCCCGCCTTAATCGCCTTCGAGTCGGATACGGCCTGGGGTTCGTCACTGGCTGTGGCCGAGTCGAACCTGCTTAAGGTGGCGTTTCGCAATGGCGTTGGGCTCGACCCCGATCAACCGGTCGAGATAATATTGCACCCATCCCACAAGGCTTGCTTTGATTCGGGTGAGGGTTGTTTACCAGACAATCCCCTTTCACTCACCTTCACATTTATGGATGAGTTGCCCTTTTACGAGGGGGCTGAGGGCTGAGGGGGCCAAGCCAGACTTGAACTGCCCCAGGGTGCAAAGCACAGGCCAATGATACGATAGCGCTATTCATTGGGAGTGGTCAGCAAATGCCTCGTCACCGATTTTTTACGATGTTCGCGCTGGTTGTCGCCGGTGAGGCCATTTTTGGCTTGCCATTTTTAGTCTCGCGGGTTTTTCGGCCGACCCTGCTTGATGTGTTCGGCATCACAAATCTCCAGCTGGGAACCGCATTTTCGGTCTACGGTGTCGTGGCCATGGTCGCCTACCTTCCAGGCGGCCCGCTTGCCGACCGGTTTTCTGCTCGCCGAATGATGGCGATTGCGCTTTGTGTTTCAGCGGTCGGCGGTGTCTTTTACGCCACCCTGCCAAGTATCGGTGGGCTTAAGCTGCTGTTTGGGTTTTGGGGTTTGACCACCATCCTGCTGTTTTGGGCCGCCTTGATACGGGCCACTCGGGTGTGGGGTGGCGAAAATGGGCAGGGAAAGGCTTTCGGTATTCTCGATGGTGGGCGAGGGTTGCTGGCCGCGGTTCTGGCCACGGTGACAGTGGGCGTTTTTGGTGCGTTGCTGCCCGAGGACGCAGCCACAGCATCTCTTGCACAGCGGGCCGATGCCCTCAAGCAAGTGATCTGGATATTTACGGGCATGACTGTGATTGCGGGGGGGCTGGTCTGGGTCAGCGTGCCGGAAGAAGTGAAAGTGAAGGCGGCCGCAAACGATACTGGCATGTCTTTTGGGCAGGTCCGAGATGTGCTGAAAAACCCGGCAGTCTGGCTCCAAGGCATGATCGTGGTCTGTGCTTATGTGGGCTACAAGGGCATGGATGATCTTAGTTTGCTGGCCAGAGATGTTTACGGCTTCGATGATCTCCAGGCTGCACAGGTGAGCGCGATCTCGTTTTGGGTGCGGCCGGTCGCTGCCCTTGGTGCGGGTATGCTCGGAGATAAAATCGGCGGTACACGAACCATCGCGGTGTGCTTTGTGCTGATGTTCCTTGGCGATGGATTTGTCGCCTTGGGATTACTGGAGCCCAGCGCACCCTGGATGCTCTTTTCGATGGTCGTGGCCATCAGTGCTGCGGTTTTTGGGTTGAGAGGCTTGTATTTTGCCATCTTTGACGAGGCCGGTGTGGACGCTGCAAAGACGGGAACGGCTGTCGGATTGGTGAGCGTTGTCGGCTACACCCCAGATATTTTTATGGGGCCGCTCAATGGGTACCTCACGGATACGTATCCGGGCGCGGAAGGGCATCAATATTTCTTTGGAGCGATGGCCTGTGCTGCGGTGGTCGGCCTTTGCTGCACGCTGGGCTTTCGGCATATGTCCACGAGGCGGGCAATGTTAAGTACTTTAAAAACCGGGGGAGCACCGTGAAGACCATGACCTGCAGCCAACTCGGTGGTGCATGTGATGCACGCTTTCAAGGGGAGACCTTCGATGAGCTTGCCGCCCAAAGCAAGGCTCACGGGGGTGCGATGTTTAAGGCACAAGACCCAGATCATCTGGCCGCGATGGAGAAGATGATGGCGATGATGAGCGAGCCCGGTGCCATGGCCGCATGGATGGATGCCAAGCGCCTCGCCTTTGAAGCTTTGCCTGAGGACGCCTAGATTGGGTGGGCGTCGCCGGGGTTTCAGCGTGCTCTTTTAGTCGGACTTCAGCTCTCGTAATTTGTCCTTCTTGCTTTTGCGGTACCCCTTTGTAGGGGCGGGGCCTTTGGCTTTTTGCGCGGGCTCTCCGCACAACTCAAAGCCGGCTTTTGTCTCGCGGCCAAGGTGTAGCTGGTTCTTCTTTTCGATCACGCGCAGGTGTGCTTCGGTCTCGTGGTCGACGAAAGAGATCGCCACGCCTGATTCGCCAGCGCGCCCGGTGCGTCCAATCCTGTGGATATAATCTTGTGGCGAGCGGGGCAGGTCGAAGTTGATCACGGTGCTGAGCCCTGGGACGTCGATGCCACGGGCGGCCACATCGGTGGCTATCAGGACTTTCACGCGCCCATTTTTGAAGCGTTTAAGGGCGTCATTGCGTTCGTCCTGCATGAGGCCCCCGTGTAGTGCTGTGCTGTAAAACCCGTCTTTCCTAAGTTTGCGAGAGAGGTTCTCGGCAGCTCTTTGGGTGGCGACAAATACCAGCGTTTTCCCGAGGTGTTCACTCTTTATCAGGTGCTGTAAAAGTGGGCGCCGCTGTTCTTTGTCTACTTGAATCGCCCGTTGTTTGATCTCTTGCACGATGGGTTGGCTGGTGTGGGTTCGTACAACCGTGTATTCGGGCATCACCCTTGCGCAGATGCTGATGACCCTCGGCGGCATGGTGGCTGAAAACAACATGGATTGACGGTTGGGGGGTAGGGCGCTCATTAAGATATTGAGCTCTTCGTTGAAGCCCGCGTCCAGCAACTTGTCCGCTTCGTCCAACACGAGCGTATGGACGTGATGAAGGTCCAAAACTTGGCGTTCGAGCAAGTCGATTAAGCGCCCAGGGGTGGCGACAACGATGGACACACCGTTGGATAAAGTGCGGCATTGTTCATCGATAGAGGCGCCGCCAATCACAGCCAATACTGGAGGTGGCTCAGCCTCAAAGCGGGCAAGTGCCCGAAATGATTCAGCGACCTGAAGGGCCAACTCTCGGGTGGGGACGAGCGTTAAGACCTGGACATGTATGGGTGGCGATATGGGGCCGAGCTTGGATAATTTTTGTAGAATCGGCAGCGCGAAGGCCGCGGTCTTTCCTGAGCCGGTTTTGGCTTCGGCAGCAATGTTATCACCCGAAATCAGGTGGGGTATTGCCGCGATTTGAATATCGGTTGGGCGCTCGTAATCTAAGGCTTGGGTTGCCTTGATAAGGGGGGCGGACAGGCCAAGGGCTTCGAAAGAGTTCACTCAACACCACTGCATGCTTTGGGGGGCGACACTGCCCATATGGGAGCTATCACGGGTGGGTGGCTAAGGGGGGCTTTAGCGGTGGGCTTGGCGGTTGACTTCGCGCAGGTGCCACAGGTACAGGCTTTCGACCTTCTCTCGGGCCCAGGGTGTTTTGCGCAAAAACTTGAGGCTGGACTTGATGCTTGGGTCGTGGGTAAAGCATCGAATGTTGACCCTGTGTGAAAGGTCTTCGAAGCCATAAGCCTCGACCAACGCAGAGACGATGGTGCTTAAGGTGAGGCCGTGTAGGGGATTGTTGGGCTGGTCTTGAGACATGGGAAGGCTATAACTCGGCGGTGGTTTTCTATCAGCGCGCGCCTCGGTGTCGGTCTCGGGCTCATAGGACATGGTGTCATCGGCCCGGATGACGAAATCCCCCAGGGGATCCGGGCCTCTCCGTTTGTCACTGAGTCTCCGCTGAACAGCGAAAGTGGGTTCATTTTTGGGAGCCCGGCGGTATCCATACTTGGATGGGCATGGGCCCCCTCAAAGCATGGAGGACAACATGAACACCAATCTTTCCATCACAGCCTTTGCGAAGGCAGACCATCTTGATACATCTTGCGAATGAAATTGTGGCAACAGGTAGATTGGAAGTACCCGCTAGAGAAGTCGTCGGTCAACACCTTCGCCCGTACTTTCCGCGTAAAGCTGGGCAAGTTGGACGTGCTGGACGGTATTGCCCCCACCCTGTGTCGTAGCCGGTTCTGGATTGCCTTTGACGACAATGGCTCCGTTTATTCGGCGGTGAACCAACTGGTGGGTCATCTGGTAGAAAGCTACGGGCTGGAGGTGGTCATGAAAGACCGCGCACTTCACAACACCGCAGCGCAGCGCAGTTGGGCGCTGCCGACAGACCCCAAAGATGGTGCCCGAGCCATGGCGGCGCTCAAACAGGCTGAGCCCATGCTCGAACCGCGACCGTTTGTAAAAAACGGCTCATCAGACACCCTTGGCTGGGCGGTTTTCTCGAGTAGTGACTGGGCTGAATTGGAAGCCGCTGACCTCTATGCTACCCGAGCACTCTTTCCGCTGAAGGGTGCAGTGCCCAAAGCGCCCACCTTGCCCAGCGCCGAGGCGATGCGGCGACAACGGACCCCAGAGGATGAAGCGTTGTTGGCATGGGTCAGTGCGAACAAAGACGAGCTGAGGCCTCGACTCGTCGAGGCCTTGGAAAAGCTGGAGACCTCGCATCCAGGTTCGGCCGAGGAGCGTGATGCAATGAGCCAGGTCTACCGAATAAAGCGGCGGGCTCGCCGATAGGCAACAGGTTTCGATGGCGCGAGGTGCGGGTGGGCCCGGAGCGTGAACCGTACGCTACACATTGAAGCGAAGTGTGACGCGTTCCGTAAGTGTCTGAAATGACGCCACTTCCTGAACCTTATGCCCGCTGCTAACCCCATTTTTCCCGGACGATTCTTTCTCGAACCGACAGACACGAGATGTGCTGGCTCGGCTTGCTTAGTTCCCGTGCCCCTCCTGTTCGGAGCCGTCCGGTTCAAGCCCGACCATCTCCATGCTGGTACGCCAGAGGGCCGTCCATAGCGCCGGGTCGCTGGCAGCGCGATGACCGGAGATCAGGCGCTGTCTCTCGTCGACAACCTCACCGGTTAGCGCTGCAGCCTCCTCGGAGATCGCCAGCCAGTGGTAGGTCCTGGCCATCTCTTCTGGGTCGAGCGCTGCCCGCCGCTTGAGCTTGAAGACCCACAGGAGGAACGGGTTGATCTCTGGGAGCCGCTCATCGGGTATCTTGACCGCCGGCACCCGCACGATGTTGGCCGTTATCTGGCCCGCATGGCGTCGCGCCAATTCTCGGGTGAAGACCAGCTGGGCCAGCTTGGACTGGTAGTAGGCCCGGGCGGTGCTGTAGCCGTGGGATCCGTCGAGGTTTTCGAAGTCGATGCCGAGGAACGGGTAGGCGATCCAACCCTTGGACCCGACATTGATCACTCGCCCTCGGGCAGCCCGTAGCGAGCCAAGCAGTTCATGGGTAAGCAGAAACGGTCCGAGATGATTCGTAGCCCAGGTTGTCTCGTGGCCATCCTCAGTGAGGACGGGCTGTTTGATAGAGATGTCGAAGAAGGCCGCATTGTTGATAAGCACATCGATCTGCTCGAAGCGTTCCCTGAGCACCTGGGCACCCGCGCGGATGGAGGCCTGTCTGGACAGGTCCATTAGCAGCAGTTGGACGCGCTCAGTGTCGCTGCCACTCTGCTCGATGACCGCCTGCTGTGCCGCCTGCCCGCGCTCTGGGTTCCGGCAGATCATGACAACTGTCTGGCCTGACGCTGCCAGAGCCACGCTGGCTGCTCGGCCGATCCCGGAGTTGGCTCCAGTGATAACGCATACCTTCGCAGTCATGTTTCGAGCCTCGGAATACACCTACACATTGAACCGAAAGTGCATGACATCCCCGTCTTTCACTTGGTAGCCTTTCCCCTCAATCCGCAGCTTGCCCACACCCTTCAGCGCGGCCTCAGAACCATGCTCGGTCAAGTCGGGGATGGTGTACACCTCGGCTTTGATAAAGCCACGCTCAAAGTCGGTATGGATGACACCCGCACACTGTGGCGCTGTCCAGCCCTGCCGGAAGGTCCACGCGCGGATTTCTTTTGGACCCGCCGTGAAATAGGTGAACAGCCCCAGCAGCTCATAAACGCCTCTCGCTAGGCGGTTGAGCCCTGGCTCCTCCAGCCCGAGGTCTTCTAAAAATGCAGCCTTATCGTCATCGTCTAGCTCAGAAATCTCAGCCTCGACCTGCCCGCAAATCACCACCACCGCGGCATTTTCACTCTCTGCACGCGCACGCACTGCAGCCACAAAGGCGTTGTCTCCTTCAATGCCCTCCTCGTCGACATTGCACACATACAGCACAGGCTTGGCTGTAATGAGTTGGGCGTCTTTTACGCTCAGGGCCTCCTCGTGGGTCCAATCTCCCGACCGCGCGGGCTTGCCCGTCTCTAAAATCGCCATCACTTTTTGAATCACAGACAAATGAAGCTGGGCCTCTTTGTCGCCACCTTTCGCTGCCTTTGAAAACCGCTTCACTCGGCGCTCACAGCTGTCGAGGTCAGCAAAAATCAACTCTGTGTCGATGGTGTCGATGTCTCGGTCAGGGTTCACAGACCCATCCACATGCACGACGTCTTCATCTGCAAAGCAACGCACCACATGCAACACGGCGTCCACACCGCGAATGTGGCCAAGAAACTGGTTGCCCAAGCCTTCGCCCTTGCTCGCGCCCCGCACCAAGCCGGCAATGTCGAGAATCTCCGCGGTCGCCGGGATGACCTGCTTGCTCTCGATGACCGCCTGCAGCATCGCCAAACGCTTGTCAGGCACCGGAACAATGCCCGTGTTGGGCTCGATGGTGCAAAAGGGGTAGTTCGCGCTCTCTGCACCCGCAGCAGTCAGGGCGTTAAAAAGAGTGCTCTTGCCCACATTGGGTAGACCGACGATTCCGGCTTGAAGTGCCATTTGGACCTCCTGTTGGAGGCGAGGCTATCGCCGGAGGACCCACAGGTCCAATCCCCATCGCGCAAAGTCAGCGACGAATCGCTTGGGTGCCCAATTTCACCACACAATCATCGCTGTCAAACACCGGACATAAACCCGCCTCGCCCCGAGGATTTGAGATGCTTATCGTGGCATCACCGGTCGCTGTGTTCGCGTCGACAGGACTGAAATCTGCATCCACCGACATGGTCGCAACACAGTCCCCATACGCGTATGATCCCAACTCCACCGCCTCCATTACAGCGCCGCGAATGGTGTAGGTTTGCCCATCTGTGGCATCCACGGTCACAGGCATTTCAATAAAGGGTGCCCTAAAGTCGATGGTGTAGCTTTGGGGCAAATCCCCGTAGCTTGGAATAAACACTGGGTGCTCAAATGTATGAGGGGTATCGGGCCCATCGGGCATAAACAGCGCCTCGAAGGCACCCCCTAAACACTGGTCTTTTACGCTGGTGGTCTGAAAGTCGAAATCACCGCCGGTCCAGCCCGCCACCGCCGCGCCTAAATCCTCAGCAGCTTTGTCATCTGTCGCGTTTCCGCCACAGGCCAAAATGATCATGATGGTCAACATGGGTCTCGCCTATCGTTTTTGCGAGGTCTTGCCGAGCAGTCCACCCTGTGAAAGCCCCTCAGCGATGGCCTTGGCCAACGCCCGATGTCCCGCCGCCGTCGGATGGACAACATCTTGCAAAGCCCCATCACCAGTGAGGCCAGCCGCCTTGATCGCTGACACCCCATCGACCAATACCGATCCGTTTTTCGCCGCCACATCGCGCATCGCTTGGCGGTAATCCACCAGGCGTGTCCCCAAAGCCCCAGGCTCCTCAGAGCCAAATAGGTGGCTGGACGGAAAATCCACATCCGTGATCGGCACCACAAAGACTGTCACGCCACCGTGTTGCTGTTGGTCATCCACCAAATCTTGCAAACATATGCTGTATTCATCGATATCCAGATTGGAGGCCTTGGCCATCATTCGAAGCTTGAGGGCCAAACTCGAAATAAGTCGACCAACCCCCGTATTGCCCAATCGCCCGAGCTGAGTGGCGCCAATCACCCGGTCGTGGCTGCTCGCACGCCTAAAATCCGAGTGCAGGTTGTAGACCAGCAATATGTCGGGCTTCTGGGTTTGTCGGGCCACCAAAATCCGTGATTGCCAGCATGTGTAGCCAGGAACACCCCCATTTTGGACATCTACACCCGCACCCAGGCGAAGCGATAATTGCGCGGGCATGGTCTCGTTGTCGGCCACACCATCCCCAAAGACCGATGAATCTCCCACCATCAATATGCTCAGATCACCGCTTGTATTTTCTCGGTGCGCTCGAAAGCCGCGCCCGTTGATGGTGGCTGTCTTTCCTCGCCAACGCATCTGTGAGCCCGACGGTAAGGCCCAGCCCAGCACAGGGTCGCTCACAAAACCATCGGTGCGCTCAACCGGTGCGGCCACCACCAAACGTCCGGCGATTTCCAGTCCCCCAAGGCTCAATACCAGGCTCGCCAAAGCCAAGATTATACGATGTCGTGCGGGGTGTTTCATGGGCCTCTAGCCGAGCGGTGCAGTTGCGCGATGAGTATACGCCGGTCGACCTTCGCATTGTGTCGAGGGTCGGCCGGTGGGTCTCGCAATTCTACCGACACCACAGCCAGTCCGTTTAAGTCCACCTGCCCAGCCCTGTTGACGAATGGGAAGGCCTCGGCCTCAGTGCTGCCGGTTGTGAAGGTGAGTAAAGCCGGTGCGAGGGCATTGTTCAAGTCTGGATCCGGGCCGCTTAAGGCGCTCAGTCGGCGGTGGGGTAGGGGGCAAAACCCCGTCGAAATATAAGCCTTAAGACCCCTCAGCACGGCCACTTTAGCCGGAGCGTGTGCGCTTCGGCACCCCCATCAGCCCGTCGACTGGGTACCGCGTCAGGATGTTCTGAATATCGGCTGCAGGGTCGAGCAAGGTGGCCGTGGCGCCGATGTAAAGGTCGATTCCCACCGGGATCAACAGCACGATGCGGTCCCCAGGTTCAACCCCCATTTGATTCAACCCAGCGGCAATGCGTCCGGCCTCAGCCCTGAGGGTTGAAAAGCCCTACCGCCGCCCATCCCGCTCAATCAGGGCCGTGTGTGCGCCCGGTGGAAAATGCGAGAGAATATTGGCCATCAGAGTACTTTTTCGAAGAGGGCGTAGCGCCGAATGACTTCGCCGGTGTGGGCAGAGATCGCCCGGCTGTGGCTGTGTGTCCACATCAACGCGTGTATGCCACCACCTGTCCACCCCAGGCTGTGGCCCATGCTGTGAGAGACCCCCACCAACCAACTCCCGATGCCTGTGCGGTGATGCTCTGGAAGGACGGCCAGGCTTTTGACGATGAACTCTTTTCGCTCTGGGTTGAGTCTATCGGGAATGTTGAAGCAAAAGCCGATGGGGCGCCCGTTTGGGTCGAAGGCGGTGAGGACCATTTTCGGCTCGATCATTGACTTTATCGGTGAATACAGCGCACGAAAGCCTTGGAGGTCGATTGGGCTATAGGCGAAGGCTGTTTTAAAGGCTGCAGTCGCGATGCCGTGAAAAACGCTCAGGGCGGCATCAAAGCTCTCGTGAGCATCAAGGCCGAGTACATCAAAACCTGCCGTCACCAAAGGGCAAGAGGCCGCGGCTGCAGCTTGGGCGGCTGGAATGTTTTGGGCCAAAGCCGAGGTATATTCAGCGATGGGTGAATACCCACACTGTCGCCAAATATCAGCGTTAAACCTGGGTTCTCCTAAAAAGGTTGGCCGTCCAAAACTGTGGGTGGTGGCCCGATACGGCTGCCATGTGTCGGGCCCCATCGGCCCACGTGCCACGGTGCACCCTTTCGAGCGCAACCACGCCTCGGCTGCCTGAATGTCCGCGAGACTGCCATGCTCGATATGGCCAATAGTTGGGTTTTGTGGGTGTATATAAGCCCGAATTTTTCCCCGATCTGACGCCATCTAAACCACAGCCCAGGCCACCGCTCCGGCCATAAGTGTGGGCACCAATCTCCGCCCGGTGAGGTGGGTCTGGGCGACCGTCCAGGGGCCCGATAGCACCCACCGAAAAGTCATGACAATAAGGCCCGCACCCACGTGGGTCAGCCTGCGTGTAAACTCGACTCGCTCGGCATACCGTCGATGTAAAATCTCACTCAAGATAAAAAGCCCAAGGGTACCTGCGCTGATGAGTCTCCCAGCGGTGGCATCGTTTAGGCGTGCTATCAGCATCGTGTCGACCTCAAGTATGCCTATCTTGGACCGAAACAAATAGGATGTGACGAAGCTGTGACGCCCAAAGCGCCATCCAGCCCTCGCCCCCGCGATGGTGTAGAGTCTGGGTGTGATTTGGTTGATTCCACTGTTGGTCGGCTGTGCAACACAGTCCAAGAGTACGGGTGATGGCCCGGACTTTTCAGACACGCCCTTGCCCCTCGCCGAAGGTCTGCTGCCGGCACTCAATGTTGAGCACCCCGAACGTGCGAGCTTTGACAACCGTGGCTCAGGAACCGTTCGAGGGTCGGTCCATACCGGGGCTGGCTCAATCGACGCTTTTACCGTGAATCGCGAGGATTTTGAGGTCGAAAATACTGGGCGCTTTGAGGCTGATATGCCCTGGACCCCTGGGATTCAGATTCTCAGCACCCGAGTCGAGGGGTCTAACGGTGAGCGTGCAGTGGATGGCCGCGCCTTTCACGCTGGGCCGGTCAATGCACCTGAAAGCTGGATAGCGGGCGCGATTCGCATGGAGGTCGGCGCTGAAATCCTGGACGATGACGATCCTGAACCCGATGATCTCGCCGGCCTTTTAGAACTCGCCTTCGAGGACGAGTCGCTTCTCGATGGCATTATCGGCAACCCGATGGACCTCAGCACAGCGATCTTCACCCCCCACGCTGTATCTTATGGGCGGGTCCGCATTGACCTGGTCCCCGGCACGGACACCATCGAGGCCGCCATGACCTTAGACGGCTTCGCCATCGACTTTGGCGTGGAAGGTGTCGGGCTCTACTCGCTTTTATCCACCGTGGGTAGCGCGTGGGCCAGCAGTGTAGATATGGCCATGGCCGTCACTGTGGTATCGACAGGCGGCATCGTCCGGGCAGAGGTGACCGATGTAGATGTGGTCATCAACGGCTTTGGTGTGACTTTGGATTATGTACCCGGGTTTATCGAGGAATACATCGCCGATTGGGCCAAGAATTTTATGGTCGAGGCCATCGTGGACATGGCGCATAAAGAGGTCGCAAGCGCAATAGAGAATGTGATGTCCGGTTTTGCGATTGGCGCCACCTTTGATGTCGACTTGGCCTTGGGCATGCGCCTCGCAGAGATTCATGTTGTCCCAGAAGGCATCCGCTTTGAGGCCGACGCTCGTATTTTTGCCTCTAGCCCCATGGACTTACCGCCAAATGCGGGTTCATTGGCTACCGCCGGCGATGCGCCTGACTGGCCAACAAATAAGGAGCAAGCATTCTGGGGTGCCATCGACGACGATTTACTGAATCAACTCAGTTTTTCCTTTTGGGCAGCAGGCATGCTCCGCGACTTTGAGGTGGACGCTGTGGTGCTGGGCGCATTGTCCGGTGGGCCGCTGCCTCCACCCCTCGGCCCCGCTGAAAATATTCAGATGACACTCAATCTACCCCCGGTGCTCACCCCGTCCCAAAACGAGGATTGGGCTGCTCAATTAGCCATCGGCGAGTGGGAGCTCACCTTCAATCGTGCAGACGGCGAGGTGCTGGCTTTTTCAGTGAGCTGCCGGACCCACACCCAAGTCGAAATGAATGAAGCAGGAAAAATCGTCTTGAGCGCAGACGCCCGCCCCACCAACATCGACCTCGCTGTGGGTGTACTTCAAGCGCCCGAAGCCCTCGACCCCGGAGACCTGTCGGCTTTGATTCGCCTGATGGTGCCACCATTATTGGGCAACGCCAGCAGCTTTTCGCCCACCATTCCGGTGCCAGAGATTCCACTCGATGAATTCTTGTCTTTGCCGTCCACAGAAGGGAAAGTCCTGTCGGTCGACGACCCTTCTGTGCACCTAGAGCCGAACGGCTGGATGATTCTTCAGGCCGGCATCTCAGTTCGGTAGACGCCGCTTGGTCTTGCCCCGTGGTTTTGTCTTTCTTTTGGGGAAGCGCGCGGCCAATGCCACCGCCTTGTCGTGGGCGGCTTTCGCCTCGGTCCTTTTTCCTTGTTTGTCGAGCACATTTGCCAACAGCATCCAGCAGCCGGGGTACTTCGGGTCTGTCTGGATGCACAGCTTGGTCGCGATGGCAGCCTTGTCGATGCGCTCCAGATTAAACAAGGCCTGAGCCCGAGAATGAAGGGTCACTGGACTGAGTGGCTCGATGGCTGCGATGGCGTCGAGCTGTTCGAGCTGCTCTGAGTATCGGCGTTGCTCAGCGAGCAACTCAACCATGGTGCGGCGGGCAGGGATGGCTGGGGGATGCAGGCGAATCTCCTCCACAAAAAACTGCTCTGCGGCGTCAGCCTCTCCTTGGGCCCGTCGCATAAGCCCGAGACTATGGTTCACAAAAGGCTGATTGGGGTTTTTGGTGAGGACCCCCATGAGAATGCGCTCCGCTTCTTCGGTGTCGCCTTTAATCACCGCTACGATGCCCGCGAAGGTCTGCGTGGCCAGATGGGTGGGCACCACAGCGAGTGCGCTTGAGACAGCATCGTCGAGCTGCGGAATTTTACCGGCCAAAAACAATGAGGTCATCAAGCCGCCCCAGGCATCTGCCAAAAACGGGTCAATGCCCACAATCTCTTCAAAAACCGCTGCGGCCTGTGCAGGCTTTCCTTGGCGCATCAGGATGTTGGCTACCAATGACTTATGATTGGTAGAGGGGTGCTCTTTGTCCAGGCCGGTAATGGCTGTCAGCGCCGCATTTAAATCACCCTTTCGAAATAGCAACTGCGCTTGCATGGAACGCATCTCGACAAAGCTTGGGTCGCCCTTGAGGATCTTCGCCACCTGCTCAGAGGCCGCCTCAAACTGACCCGACTGCAATAATGACCGGGCCTTCTCCACTTCCTTGAGCATTGGAAGCTTGGCCACAGGGTCGGGCAACGACGTCGTGTTTAGCGCTGGCTCTACGGTGGTCGTGATGTAGCCCAAGGCTGCCAGTTGCTCGAGGCGTTCATCGCTCAACTCGGCACGGGCTGAGGCGTTGTCGTCGGTTACCATCGCCTCAGTTGCCAACAATAGTGCCTGCTGGTGCGCTTGAAGGGTTGGGACCTCGGTTTTGGCCAAATCCTTCTTTTCTTGAATGTCCCAGGCATCATAAAGTTGAGGTGTCGTCGATTCAAGGAGCTTGTGGGTATCGGTCACCCAAGCTTTTTGGGGGGCCCAACCATAGTGGCGGTAGGCGTACAAGCTCTCCACATAAACCGACCGTCCCTTGAGGGGGGCTTGAGCTTTGTCGCTGGGCTTGAGCCATGGGCTCAAGTCGATGCCGTCGAGGCCCTCTGGAAGGCTGAGCCCGGCCAGCTTGAGGACCGTCGGATGAATGTCGACGATCGATGTGGGGGTGTCGATGCGCTGGCCCTTACCATCGCGCGTGGGCGGTATGATGATCAGCGGTATGCGGGTGGTGGCATTGTACAGCAGCACTCCGTGAAGGTTTTCTCCGTGTGACCCCCGCCCTTCACCGTGGTCAGAGAGGATGAATATCCAAGTGTTCTCAAGCTCGCCCAGGCCATCGAGACGCTTCAAAAACCCATCCATTTGGGAGTCAGTCCAAGCGATTTCGCCCAGATAAGGCCGCTTTTTGAATTGGCTTTTAAAGGGTTCGGGTGGCTCATATGGGTGGTGAATATCGAAGAGGTGCACCCAGGCAAAAAACGGTTTGTCCTTGTCTCGAGCTTCGCTAAACCAGCCTGCTGCATCGCCCAGAACCTCGGGGGCTGGACGCTCCACACGCCAGCGGTTTTTCTCGGTATCTTCGCGCCCGCCCATATCGTCGAAATAGGCGTCAAAGCCCTGTGCGAAGCCCCAATGATGAGATGTGACCTCTGCGCCAACGCTCGCCATCGTCTGGTAGCCGGCCCCAGAGAGGCGTTCTGCCAAGGTGACGGCGCCTTCATCCAGAAAGAAGTCACCATTATCCTGGACACCGTGCCTGGGTGGGTACATTGCCGTCCATAAAGACGAATGAGCCGGGATGGTGAGGGGGGTCACCGTATAGGCGCGGGTGAAGCGGTAGCCCTGAGCGCTGAGCGCGTCGATATGGGGGCTCGTTTGGCTTTTGTGCCCGTATGCGCCCAAGGCATCGGCGCGTAAGGTGTCGAGGGTGAACACCAAAATATTGGGCTGGCGCGTGGTCGCCGGGTCGGGGCCACCACAAGAAAACAAAGACGCGAAAAACAAAGCTAAAACGGCCACGCAGGCTCCAGGGTTACGCGCGGAGGAGGGCGACAATCGCGTCGATATCGGCGGGTGCCTTGATCGGTGCGTTGGCGCGTCTTGAGTCGATTCCCTCAAGTTGGCCATTGTGGTAACTCACAACTACATCCGGGTCTTTTAGCAGGTGGCCTGTCAAAATGCCGACCACGTGGTCGTTGCGGCCAATAACCCCGTTCGAAACGAGCTTTTGGATTCCTGCAACCGTTGCGCAGCTTGCCGGCTCTGCACCGATTCCTGCAGCGTCCACCCGGGCTTTTGCGTCCATGATTTGGTCGTCGCTCACCTGGGCGACCACGCCACCTAAAGCCGCCAAACCGCGCAGTGATTTATCACCAGATACAGGTGCGCCTATCTTAATGGCTGTGGCGATGGTGTCTGCTCGCATGGGCACGATGGCTTCTGATGTGGACCAAGCTCGGTACAAGGGGTTTGCGCCCTCGGCCTGAATCACGGCCATGCGTGGGAGTTTATCGATTAAGCCCCGCTCTCGCAGCTCAACCAAGCCTTTTGCCAAAGCACTGTTGTTGCCGAGATTGCCGCCAGGAAGGACGATCCAGTCGGGTACCTTCCAGCCGAGGTCTTGCATAATCTCAAAACCGATCGCCTTTTGGCCTTCGATTCGGAATGGATTTACCGAGTTTAGAAGGTAAATATCCTCGGTTTTACATAAGGACTCGACCAGCACCATTGCGTCATCGAAGTCTCCAGCGATTTGGATGGTTTTGGCACCATAGGCGAGGGCTTGAGCGAGCTTCCCGTAGGTGATTTTTCCATCTGGAATGAAGACCACAGCGCCCATGCCACACCTGGCTGCGTAAGAGGCCATCGAGGCAGATGTGTTGCCTGTAGAGGCGCATGCGACCTGCTTCATGTTCAAGTGGCGGGCCATCGAAATGCCGGCTGTCATGCCCCGGTCTTTAAACGAACCTGTGGGGTTTTCGCCCTCATGCTTGAGGTGCAATCGGGCGACACCGAGAGACGCGCCAAGCTTTGAAGCCTCATACAGGTGGGTGTTTCCCTCGCCTCGGGTGACCACACAGTCTGCGAGGGCGGCATCGCCCAAGGGAAGAATTAGCTCTCTGAAGCGCCAAACACCTGAGCGGTCCAGGGGGTCGTTGGAGTTTCGGCGAGCGTCAAGGTCTTCGCGCTTGAGTTTGAAGGCGGTGGGGTCGTGGACGACATCAAGGGTGCCACCACAATCGCAGCGGTATCGTCGCTCCAAGCCGCCAAAATGTGTGTCACAGCGTGTACAGCTCAAGTAGAAATTCATGAGGCTTTGGGGGCCTGGCGGAGGCGGCGAACGCCCGGGCAGTTGGCAGGGCTGATGTGGCTGGTCGCGGGAAGTCCGGCGTCCAAAAAGGCTGAGGTCATCGCCTGGGCCGTGGCTTTTGCGCTTCGTACAGAGCGGCAAAGTGCAAATAGGCTGGGACCAGCACCACTGATCGATGCACCCAAAGCACCGGCGTCGAGGGCGGCATCGAGGGCATTTTGGCCGCCCGGGATGAGCCCGATGCGCGCTGGGGTCACGACGGGGTCTGCGAGACATCGGGACAATAACGACAGGTCGCCGGAGTAACAGGCGCTCACCAGTCCCGCGATCTGCGCGGTTGCGGCCACCATCGTGCTGAGCTCGATATGGGTTGGCAGGGCGGCCCGGGCTTTTTTGGTGGGCAGTGCCATCTCGGGGCGAACCACAACCACGGTGAGCCCTTCGGGGATGGGCAGGCGCACGATGTCGAGGGGGTTTGTGCTGCGAATTAGGACGAGGCCCCCGAGTAAAGCCGGGGCCACATTGTCCGCATGTCGGCCAGCAACGACCGCCTCTGCCTCCATGCACGGGCCGATGAGATCGTGCTTTCGTAGGGGAGAACCGAGCAGCAGGTTGGTGGCATAGGCGGCAGCGACAGCACTCGCAGCGGAGCTTCCAAGCCCGGAACATAGCGCGAGGCCTTTATGAAGCTTTAGGGTAATGCCGAGCGCAGCCCCAGCGGCCTTGATCGTCTCGCTGGCTGCGATCGCCGCCGTGTTGAGGGTGGGGTCGAGGGGTAACAATCCACCATCGCCGTGAATGGCCGTCAGATGTACGCCGGGCGTGGTTGAGCGAGACACCGTGACCGTGTCGCCAATACCATCGATTGCGAGGCCGATCACATCAAAGCCGGGGCCGAGGTTGGCCACGGTTGCAGGGGCGAAGGCGGTCACACTCGAGATCATGGGAGGCTCCGTTCTGCTGCGATTCTGAGAATATCGCCGAGCACACCCATGGCCGTCACGTCTACGCCTGCACCGGGCCCTGTGATGACCAAAGGCCGGTCGCTATACCGGTCTGATGAAAAGACGATCATATTGTCAGCGCCGACGAGACCGCCCAGCGCAGAGCTTTTTGGGACGGCCATCGGGCCTACAACGATGGTCTGATGGCTGATGTCGGCGACAAAGCGCAGCACCTCTCCATTGGCAGCCGCCGCCGAAACCTGTGCGGCGAGTCCCTCATCAAGGGTGCGAAGTTTGGCGTACAAAGCGTCACGGGGCATCCCGGCGTAGGCGTCGGGGACCAAGCCCGTAAGCTCAACCGGCTGTTCTGCGCTCGGGAGACCGGCCAAGCGGGCCAAGATGGTGGCCTTTCGTGCCACATCCAACCCGCTGAGATCCGCGACTGGATCGGGCTCGGTGTAGCCCAACTCGACGGCATTTTTCACCGCCTCTGAGAATGGTGTGCCATCCTCGAGGGCGCTCATAAGAAAGCCCAGGGTGCCGGATAGGCAGCCGCGCGCCCCGCGAAGACGGTCGCCAGTGGCCAGAAGCATTTCAAGTGTGTCAACCACGGGTAGGCCGGCGCCGACGGTGGCCTCTGCACGGATGATTGTACCGTTTATGGCGGCCGTGGATTGAAGCCTTTGATACACGCCCAAATCATCTGCCAATGGTTTTTTGTTGGCGGTCACAACGTCGCAACCACGGCTGAGGGCCGCCATAAACCCCTCATACGCATCGTTGGCGTCAGAAACGTCCACCAAAATCGGTCGAGACATTCGATAGCTCAATGCCGCCTCGACCATGTGGGCTGGGCCAGTGGCGACCACCCCTGCATCCAGATCAGCCAGCTTTCCGCCAGATAGTTTGTGGTCTGCTGCAGCGCGCAATTCACCCTGACTCAGGCCCGCGGGTGCGAGGAGATAGCCCGAGCGGTCCGCCAGTCCAACAATGCGGACTGCCAGGCCGAAGCGCTCTAAGATATGGGCTTGTCGGCGTTGGATTTGCTCGATCAGCGCGCGGCCAATCGATCCGCACCCCAAGAGCATCAGGTCGAGGCCGCAAGCTTGGTTTGCGCCTGTATCCATACGGTGGAGTTCGAAAGCCTGGTGGAGGCTTCTGACCGCAAGCGGTATTTGTTCCTCTGTAATCGCGACTGAGATGTTGAGTTCACTGCTCCCTTGAGCAATGGCGAGAATGTTCACATCGGCGGTCCCAAGGGCGGAGAATACCCGCGCAGCCACACCGGGAACTTGGGCCATGCCCAGCCCCACACAGGCGACAATCCCCACGCCGGGCTCCAAAACGATCTCCTCGATGCCGCCATGGCTGAGGTCGCTGCGGAATGCAGCTTTTAAGGCGGTTGCGGCGGCTGCGGCTTGGTCTTGGGGCACCACGAGGCTAATGCTAGACTCGGAGCTTGACTGGCTGATCATGGTGACGGATATTTCTTGGTCGGCCAAGCATTGAAACACCCGTGCTGCGATACCCGGCACCCCGGACATGCCTTTGCCTTCGATGCTCACCATGGCCTGGGACTTGATGGCCGATATGGCTTTGACCGGGTGGGAGCCCGGCGTGAACTGCGCGTCGACCACCGTGCCGAGACTTTGGTGATTAAAGCTGTTGCGTATGTGGACGGGGATGCGTTTGGCTTCGACTGGAATCATGGTGCGCTGGTGCAAAACCTTGGCCCCATAAAAGCTCAATTCAGCGGCCTCGCGGTAGTTGAGTTGAGCGACGCAGCGGGCAGCGGGGACCACCCGAGGGTCTGCGCTGAAGACACCATCTACATCTGTCCAAATAATGACCGCGTCTGCGCCGATGGCCGCAGCGATCAAGGTGGCGGTGTAATCTGAGCCCCCTCGACCCAGTGTGGTGGTGGCACCATCGGGTGCGATACCGCAAAACCCCGTCACGACGGGTATTTTTCCTGCATTTAAAGGAGGAAGTACAGCCGCGGCGATGGTGCGGTCTGCTACCACGCCGATGGGACTGGCCTCGCCAAAGTTGGCGTCTGTCTCAAGAAATGTGTCGGCGTCTAGGACCACCGGGGAGAGACCGACCTTGGCCAAGGCCAAGCTGAGCAATCTCACGCTCATCTTTTCGCCACTGGCGACGATGCGGTCACGGGTGCGTGGGGTCAGCTCGCCAGTCAGGCCCACTGCAGCCATCAAGTTGATGAGCTCGGAACAGATGGCTTCAATCTCGGCGGTCACTCGGCCGCCAAGGGCGCTCGGCCCGTCTATGAGTAAACCGATGCCTTCAATATGTCGGCGCTGAACCTCGCCGATATGGGCGGCTGCAACATCGGGCTTACCGGCCAAGCTGGCCTCTGTCGCCGCGATAAGTGTGTCGGTGATTTTGGTCATCGCAGAGGCGACCACGACCACAGATGCTTTTTCGTGGGCACTCGCGATCAGGCCGGCGTCGATGAGCATCCGATGGGCGTCCGCCACCGATGTTCCACCAAATTTGTGCACCTCAACTATTGACATGCCTATGGCGTAAGCCCCTTGTCTGTGCTTTGCCTTAAAAACGCATCGAAAACTCAGTCCGCGTCTTCGAGGCCGCTTTTAAGCCACCCACAATCCCCAGGTTGGTCGATGCACCCATCGGTCCCAATGCGGGGGACTGCATTGAGCTCAGCGCCACGCTTCACCCCGTCGAGGGCATCGGCTTTGGGCAACAGCCACAAGGTGAATGCGAGCCAAGTCATGGCCATCGTCCGCTACTGTTTGATGCCGGTGAAGTCGAGCTTCATTTCACAGTTGGGCTCGAAGTTACAGTTCATTCCTATTGAATCGATAAAGGTGAATGTGGCTTGGCCGCCCACATTGTCGTCATCCACGATTTGGATGGTCGCTGTGATGCTCATGTTTACAAAGCAGCTGTCGTCATCGAAGAGTGGGATGTCGTCTTGGCTGCCGCCAGTCATCTTGATGGTGCCCTCGACTTCACCTTGAACGACCGACACCGCCATTTCAGAGAAAGGGTCTTGCAAGCTGATGTTATAAGTGACGCGAGTGCCCATATCCTCCCAGGCTGGGATCTCGATCAGGTGCTGCCAATCGGTGGGGGTGTCCGCACCTTCGGGCATCAGCAAGCGCGCAAACCCGCCGTCCGCACACTGGTCTGTGACCCCATGGGATGTCATTTGGAACTGCCCGCCGGCCCAAGAGAGTGGAGGTGCCGCAGTGTCGACATCGTCGGCATAGTCTTTGAGGTTGCATCCTTGAATCAAAGCGAATGAAAGCAGGGTGCATGCGGAGAGGAAGGTTGGGTTCATGGGGTTTCCTTTGGCCTTAGCGGCGTTCGAGTTGGGCCACGCTAAACATGGCGTCTGCGATGTTCGTTGCGCTATCAAAATTCTTAATAGTGTCGCTCGTAACCCGTTCTTTTAGGTGGTCGGTAACGGTTATTTTATGCGGGATTTTGGCGGCTGAAATCTGCTGGGTATCGCTTAGCTGCGGCGCACCCGGCCTTTGGCGTCGTGATGCTCAATTCGTCGAACGACGGCGTCGCTGCCTACCCACAGGTGTGTCTTCGGTGCGAGTGGCGTGTCGATTTCGGTGAGGATCAAGTGGGTCAGTGTGTTGTCCGCATCCACAATGGTAGCGGCATAAGTGGCCGAGTAACGCCGATACGATGGTCAACATGGTGCGCTAGTCGCGTGGATAGTGTCTGGCCGAAAGTCCGCAAGTTTGCTGTTCCCAGAGTGTCACGGCCTTGCGAGGCCGAAGCCATGTCTCATTCTCCGGGATGCTTTTCAGCCTGTGCGGCGTTACCGGAGGGCAAGAAATGGAGACTGGTTGTGCTTGTTTTGCTAATGGCTCTCGGTTGTGGCCCAAAAACCCCTGTGCAGGCTGCGCCAGAGCCGGTGGATTCCACCAGTCAAGTGGTCTTACCCGCGCTCGAGGCTCCCACCTACGCGAGCGCTCAAACTTTGCCCAAAGACGAGCTTGTCGCACAGGTTGCTCTGGGTATGGTGTGGGATGAGGGTTTGTCGGGTGCAGCGGCGGCTTTGGCCCTCGGTGAGGGCGAAGCGAGCCTTGAGGCGGCACAGCACGCAGCCCATCGCGCAGGGTACCCGTACCCCGTCCGGTTGATATCCTCAGGCGAGGTGCTCGCCGGGCGTCACCCCGATGCCTTGTTGCGTACCCTGCACAAAATTATGACCAAGACCGACCGTTTGGGTTTGGCGCGGGTACGAAAAGGGCTTCACGACCGGTGGGTCGCTCTGGTTTCAGCACCCGTGGACACGCTTCAGCCTTTTGGGCGAGAACAACCCTTGGACGCCAAGCTTAGTTTGAGAACCTCAGGCCCAGGCACTTGGATGGCGGTGTCTCCTGGGGGTGTTGCGTCCAGTGGCACCCTCCCCATGAACATCGCGCTTGACGAAGAGGGAGAGTGGTGGTTTGAGGTGGATGGGATGCATCACACCATCGCAGCATTGCCGGTGTACGTCGGTATGCCCACCCCAAAACAGCCTTTGGTGGACCTGCCAGGTGCGCGATTTGCGGGGCCGGTTGAGGCAGCTGATGAGGCTTTGTTGCTGGTATCTGCGATTAGAGATGCCTTCTCCATGCAGCCCTTACGCGATGATGGAACACTCGAAACCCTCGCTCAATACCCATTGGAGTTGTTGCTTTCGAAGCAATGGGACCGTGACACTGGGGTCGCTCGGCTTCATGCTGCGGGCTTTGTCGGTGGCCCAGTCGCCCAGGTCCAGTGCCAGGGACCGACCGTCGCTGCTTGTGTCGACGCCATGATGCGTTCCGGGCGAGAGCGTCGGTATTTGCTCAATCCGGCTTTTCGAGTTGGAGGTGCTGCAGCCCAAGTGTCTACGGATGGCGTGACCGTCGTCCTCAATATGGCGAGCGAATGATTGGGCTTTTTATTGGCGTGATGGCCTGTGTGAGCACCCCCAATATCAAAAAAGAGGCCCACAACACCGGGATACACCAGCAGGTGAAAGGGCGAGTCAAGCGGGTACGGACGGTGAGCTACCGGCCTGTTGATCCACCCAACGATGATGCGCTCTGGTTGGTTGAGTCCGTGGTAGACGCACAATGGGACAAAGGCCTCGCGGGGGCGGCCGGCGAGCTTGTTTCTACCTTGCGCAGTCCAGAGCGCTTGATGAGCCCCATCGCCATGGCCACAGCGACGTCCCGCACCGGCTTTCCTGGGGCGGCTCGGTTTGGGAAGACCGTCACCAACGGCGCCTTACCGGCAAACCTTGTTCAATCCATTGCCAATGGCGCCTTGGGTGCGCCTGTCGATGTGGGCTTGGCCAAGCGCGCCTTCAATGACGGCACGGTCTTGTGGGTGGTTGCATGGGCACCTCATCTCGTCGATATCGATCCTTTACCCAAAACCGTTCCGCTTGATGCCGGCGTCACCATTCGGGTCGACGGTTTCGCAAAGGCAGACGCGCGCTTGTTTGTGGCCCCGCCGGATGCGCCAGTACGTGAGTTATCCATCACCAGCGGAGTCGCCCGGTGGGTGGATGGCTTCGATGTACCAGGAGAGTACCGCTTTGAGGTGGTCGCAGAGACCAGCGGGGTAGGGCGGGTCGCATTGTTATTCAGTATTTTTGGCGACGGTCAGCCCCATCGAATGCCCGCGGCACCGCTACCGCCATCGATGAGCGCAGACCCACGGGCAGCCGAGCTGTTTCTATTTGAGGCCATCAATCTTCTTCGGGTAGAACACGGCTTGGCGCGGGTAGAGCGCTTTCCACTCTTCGAGAAGCTGAGTCGGGAGCATTCGGCCTTTATGGGCCACACCGGTATCGTTGCTCATGAGCTACCCGGCCATGGCTCGGTGGCCTCTCGTGCTGCGGCCTTTGCTCATCCGCGCGCCGAGCACTTTCAAAATGTGGTTGGTGCACCCACGGCAAAAGATGCCTTGGCCATGGTGGAGTTGAGTCCAGCTCACCTCAAAAACCTGCTGTGTGCCGCTTGTACCCATGTGTCGATAGGGGCCGCCATCGAACCGGTTTTAGACCGTATCCCAAGGCTTTTTGTCACGATGGAGTTGCTCCGTTTTCCCCAAGGCGCACCCGTCGAGATCGACCACTACAACCGTTAGTTTACAGACTGACCTTTGTATAGGGTAAATTAAGACCATGCGCGTGCTCTTGGTTCAAGCTTTTACGGCCCTCGATATGGAGTTGGTTTATCCGATTGGCTTGGCCTATTTGGCTGCGCATCTCGATGCTCATGAGGTCGAAATTTTTGACCTCAACCTCCATAAGGACCAGCCGTACCAAGCGCTGGGTCGGTGTGTTGAACAGTTTTCACCCCAGGTCGTGGGAATCAGCCTGCGGAATATGAAAGTTGGCATGCCCAATCTTCATACCGACGACTTTGCCCCCCAACAAGCCACCATAGAGTTCCTCAAAGAGCGTTGCCCAGGGATTAAGATTATTGCGGGTGGAACTGCCTTTTCGCTGTATGCGGAGGCGATGATGCGACGGGTTCCTGGCATCGATATTGGGGTGTGGGGCGAAGCAGAGCACCGACTTCCGGCCTTATTGGATGTGTTGGATACGCCCGAAAAAGTGCTGGGCGTTTATTTTCGAGATGCCGATGGTGCCCTGCGTTTTACCGGGCCACCTCCCAGTGTTGATTTTGGAGCCTTGGCCCCCCCCAGGCGCGACTTGGTGGACCACCAACCGTATCTGGCAAGCTCGCCAGTGAGTGTGGGTATTCAGTCCAAACGCGGCTGTGCGCTTCAGTGTGTGCATTGCTCAGACGTGTATTTGGTAGGGCATAATATCCGAATGAGAAGTGCCAAAGATGTCGTGGATGAACTGGAGTATATGGTCCGAGACCATGGGGTAAAGCGGGTATTTTTCTGCGACCAGATTTTCAATATACCCGTTCGTCACAGCATCGAGATTTGCAAGGAGATTGTTGCCCGCGGCGTGGTTGTGGAGTGGTCAGCTTGGTTCAATGAACATCGCAAGACCCTACCGGATGAACTCATGGTCTGGCTCAAGGCGGCGGGCTGCAATTTGCTGAGTTTTTCTCCTGACCATGTCGATGACCATATGCTCAAAAAGCTCGACAAGAACTTTCGTCATGAGGACATGCTGTACACGGTTGCCATCGCCAAAAAGCATGGCATGGATGTCGAATATAGCTTCTTTTTGAATGCGCCTGGTGAAGACACCCGGAGCCTCTTCTCTATCCTGAAATTTTTGATTCATGCCCGTTTAGAGTTGGGGGGGCAGCTTCGCTTATTTAGCCTGTTGATGATGCAGCCCATTCGTATTTATCCGCACACGCGTTTGGCTGAAATGGCCGTTCAGGCCGGTATAATCGATGAAGGGCATGACCTTATTGAGGGCCAATTATGGAACCCGGGGCATTTGCGCCATGCCGTGAGCGGTATTCAAGCGGGGGCTTCTGCCTTGTACCAGTTGAGGGAGCGATGGGGGCGGCTCATGGGTGAGGCGCGCTAAATCAGCTCAGTTTTAGAAGACCGCTGTGGCACCCAAGCCCAGTGTGCCATCGATGCTAACAAGCGGATTGATCGCCATACGAAACCCTGAAGATGATTTTTCAGCGGATACCCTGCCGATCAAGCCTCTTCTGTAGATGTTTTCGTGGTGTTGTTTGGAGGCGGTCAGGGTGGCGCCGATTGACGAAGCAATGCTGCCGAGGATCAAGGTTAGCAAGGGGCCCACGTCTTCTGGGCGAACATTGCCGTCTGGGTCAAGGGTGAGGCTGTTTTCATACCATGCCGCCGCTTCACCCAAGCCGATGGAGGCCGCTTGGAGGGTCCACGATGCGTAGCCCCATACGCCGCTGACTTTGACCCCCCGCTCTTCTATGCTCCGTCTTTGTCGAAGTGCCGACCCGGCCATGGCCAGCCCAGACCCGAAATATGTCAGGCTTCCGGCAGTTTGAAGCGGGGTGTTTCCAGAAAGGCCACCGCCTATGCTTATGGCGATTCCAGCGAAAATCCCGTAGTTAGCCGTCTTATAGACGGTCTCGGACCGTGAATCGACGGCAGCCCAGTCTGTGTCAGCAGAGGCCTCGAGGGGCAGAAACCAAACCAGAAAAATCAGCCAAATCTTCATTGCGATGAACCGTGAGCATGGGTTTTGAGGTAATCGCGAAGCGCTGCGCTTCGGTCGCCACCGGTCATCTGACTGAGGGCGGTCGGAAGGTCGCTTTGTGCGCGGATGAGCTTGGATTTAAGCAGGGGGCCCAACTTTGGGTTTCCAATCGGATTGCCCAGTTCTTCCGTGACCGCAGC
>OBJC01000043.1_pt1 | contig 26196 bp, 19 predicted proteins | sample 1481521 | NCBI WGS metagenome assembly OBJC01 (sample SAMEA2341961, study PRJEB22496) | metagenome | biome: marine; feature: hydrothermal vent; material: water | place: Pacific Ocean | collected 2011/2012 | reverse complement strand
CATTATGGGCAAATCGCGCCAAGTGGTAGCCAACATTGCCCACCCCTTGAATCGCAATGGTCCGTCCCCGTGCATCAGGGCTGCCATATACAACCTCAAGACAAGCCCTCACGCCTTGGTAAACGCCCCAGGCGGTCACTGGCGATGGGTCACCCAATCCACCTTGGTACGAACCGGAACCCATGACCCACTCTGTCTCTCGACTGATGGCGTTCATGTCCTCAACGGTGGTGTTCATGTCTTCGGCGGTGATGTAGCGCCCATTCAGGCTCTCTACAAAGCGGCCAAAGGTGCGGAAGAGTGCCTCAGATTTGATGGATGGGTCGCCCATAATAATGGCCTTACCTCCCCCCAGGTCGAGGCCGGCAACCGCAGCTTTGTAGGTCATCCCCCGACTTAAGCGCAGCACATCGCGGAGTGCTTCGGTTTCTGATGCGTAGTTGTACAGCCGGAGTCCGCCCAGGGCTGGGCCCAGGGTCGAGTCGTGAATTGCGATGATTGCCCGCAGGCCCACCTTGTCGTCGCGGCAAAAGACGACTTGCTCATGCCCGAGCATAGACATGTCAGAGAATGTGGTCATGACGTACCCCTTGTGTGTCTGCACCTTATCCAGTTGAGGAAACTCGGTCACCGGGTGGGCAGGCTTGGCTGGATGGGTGGCGGTTAAAGTGGAGCTTTGAACTGTATTATTTAGCTAAAATATTTGAACTTATCCTTGAACCCTTAGCTCCAGGGCGTCCCCAACCTCGACGCCATATTTGTTCATCAACTTTTTGAAGTTTGGTCGGAGCATTCCTGATAATTCGGCCGCACGTGTGATGTTTCCCTCACCTTCTTTCAGTCGCTGTAGCAGGTATTGAACCGTGAACTCCCGCACCACAGTCTCTTTGACCTCTTGGTAGGACTCACCCGGGCTGAAGGTCGCACGTGGGGTCGGCCCGATATCGGCGGGGAGAGACACCACATTGGTCGGGCAATCCTCAAAGAGGTCTGGGGTGAGGTCTTCTGCCTCACAAAGCACCATGGCGCGTTGAATGGCGTGCTCAAGCTCGCGGACGTTGCTACCCGCCCAATCCATGCGGGCCAACATTGCCACCGTCGCTGGGTGGATGCGTTTTACGTCCTTTGAGAACTCTGCCTTGTATTTGTCGAAAAAATAGTGGGCGAGCAAGGTGATATCTTCGCGGCGTTCACGGAGCGGCGGAACACGGATTTCGACCACCCGAAGCCGATAAAATAGATCTTCTCGGAACTCTTTGTCTTTGATGGCCGCGCGCAAATCTTTGTTGGTCGCGGCGACAACCCGACAGTTGATGGCGATGGTTTGGGTGCCCCCGATCCGTTGGACCTCTCGTTCCTGGAGTACCCGCAACAGCTTGGCCTGCATGGTCATGGGCATCTCACCGATCTCGTCTAAAAAGATCGTGCCGTCGTTAGCGGTTTCAAACAGGCCCTTTTTTTGGGTTGAGGCTTGAGAGTGACCGCCCTTTTCAAAGCCGAACAGCTCGCTTTCTAGTAATTCCGCAGGGATAGCCGCACAGTTGATGGCCACCCACGGGCCATGTTTTCGGGTGCTGCTTGTGTGTATCGCTCTGGCCACCCGCTCCTTTCCCACGCCGCTTTCGCCCATGATTAAAACAGGGACTGGTGTGGGTGACACCTGACGAATGAGTGCGCCCAGATCTCGCATGGCCTCAGAGGTTCCGATGAGCTGCTCGATCGCCTCACCGCTTCGGAGTTTCGCCAAACGGGATTTTTCGGCCTTGAGGCTGCGGACCTCTAGGGCCTTGTTGAGAACCTGGAAAAACCGGTGCCAATCACTGATGGGCTTTTCTGTGTAGTCCGTCGCGCCCGCCCGCATCACGTGGAATGAGGACGCTGAAGACCCCATCGCTGTCAGCGCGATGATCTCGGTGTTCGGCGATGCCTCGTGGACCATCCGAATCGAGTCCGTGCCTTCTGTGCCGGCGAGGGGGCAGTCCACCAGCGCAAGATCAATATCGTTTTGTGACAGCGCCAGCCGCGCGTCTTCGATGGTGCCGACCTCAATCACCGAAAACCCCTGGCGAGAAAGCAGCCGGCCCAGCGAGCGGCGCACGGCCACTTCATCATCCACAACCAAAAGGGTGGGTGATTCTTTTTGGCTCGGCTCAGACAATGGGCTTCCTGGGAGAGGTGGGGGCGAAATCGATACAGTATGTGGAGGTGGGCTGCTTTGATGGCCGTGTTTGAATCATCGCACGAAAACTGGCCTCTGCCATGAGTGGGTCATTTATCGGGCTCAATCGGCTTCAAAGGAGGGGTTGTTGGTCGGCGAAGGTATGTGGCGAAAAATCCATCGCAGCGGGCGTCGAGGGCGCAAAAACGGCAAGATTCGTCTTTGTGAAACCGCACGACATCTGGAAAAAACAGCAAGGCTTGGTTTTGTTGGTGGTCGGCGTCCACATAATAACGGTTGTGTGTGCGGCCGAGGCGCTTGGCGTGTGGCCCGAGGTGACAGGCGGCCAAACCCTTGAGTTGGACCTGAACCTTTGCCGCGTCAAGAATGTTGATCGCTGGAGTTAGGGCGGCCAACACTCGGGGCGGACTGGGGGCGGTGGTCGCTTCGTTTCCGTTGATGGGGAATGGGTAGGTATAGGTCATGGTCGCCGGGGCGGCTTTGGCGATAAGCCGTGCAGCGGTGGCGAGGGCGGGCAGTGCGTTGGCGGTGAGTACCGTATTGGCGGCCACCCTTATGCCCGTTTTTGAGGCCGCAGCGATCAAGTTGCAGACCTCGACCAAGGAGCCAGACTCGGGTTGGACGGGGGTCACCAGGGTGTCGATGAGCCCATCAAAGCGTCGAATGTCGAGCTTTGGCAGGTCTTCTCCGCCAACGTGAAGGACAATGTGGGTGATGCCGAGTGTGCGCGCAAGGTGGATGGCGTCAACAGTGTCCGCTCGGGATGCGACCCCAACACCGGATAAAACCAAGCCCGTGCAAGGGTGGCTGCGCGGGCCTTGGCTACCGCTGGTGAAATGCCGGATATTGTCGCACAACTCCTTGGGGGACATGCTCCGAGTGGGGACGGGGGCCCCCGCACGAATTCGCCCAGGATAGCTTCGCTGCACACGAATTTGTACAGATGTGGGGTTGGCGACGGCACCTGCGGAAGTCCAGCGAATCATGGGCGCATCCCCCTCAGCTTTGAAGTGCTGAATTGGCGCAGCGCAATCGCTGAACAAGACTTGTGGCCAAGGCCATGAGCACTTTGTTTCCGAGGCCGGGTTCTCGTTGGCACAGGGACAAGAATGCTGTGCGCCGGATAACCATCACGCTGCCAGGGCCCTTGCTGATGACGGTCGCTGAGCGCGGGCGCTCGTCGATGAGCGACATTTCTCCAAAGTGGTGCCCCGAGTCAAGGGTGGCGATCGTGTTGTTATGCTGGATGACCTCGACCTGACCTTGAACAATGATGTACATCGCGCTGTCTGCATCGCCCTCTGTGGCGAGCACCTCACCGGGGCGAACGGAGCGTGCCTCGCAAATACGGGCCACACGCAGCCGCGCGTTGAAGGGCAGGGTGGCGAAGAGAAATAGGTTCTCCATGACTTCTGCTCGGGCTCGGGCGGCCTCTGCTTGGGGGGTGGCGTCGGGCTCGACGACAGCGACCGTGATGTTGTCGGGGGCGCCGGCCAACAATGCAGCGTTCACCAGGGCCTCAGTGGCCGTGTTCACATCGTCTCGGCATCCAATCGCTTCGATTTTTGCGAGTTCAACGGGGTCTGAGAGCCCGTCAGAGCACAGCACAACCCGGTCTCCGGGAAGAATGTCGATGGACATGACGTCGGCCTGAACGGTTGGGTACAGGCCTATCGCGCGGGTGATGACGTTTCGGTATTGGCTCTTGGATGCATCTTCGTAGGACATTTGGCCTGAGCGCACGAGCTCGTTGACCATGGAGTGGTCCTCGGTCAGTTGCTGAATCAGTCCGTCCCGGATCAGGTAGGCTCGAGAGTCGCCCACATGAGCGAGGAAGGCGGTCCCACTTGAAACCGCCATCATCACAACTGTGGTGGTCATGCCTTTCTTGTCCAAGCGTGCCGACGCGTCGTACACAGTCTTGGATGCATTTTGGCAGATCTGCTCCAGGTGGACGAGGACTTGATTTCGAACCTCCCAAATTGGCTGGGTCGCATAGGCGTCGAGTTTGATTTTGAGCTCAGGTATCGCCTCCTCGAAGACCTGGATGGTGAGCGCTGATGCGATCTCACCGGCAGCCCGGCCTCCGACGCCATCTGCGACGACAAACACACCGTTTTGGCCGTCTGCGAACATCGCATCTTCGTTATGCGGGCGAACGTGGCCTCGGTCGGTAATGGCATGAAAACGAATCATTTTTAATTCAGCTCCATCGGAATGGCGGCCAGGTCGACCGTTGGGTCACCACCTTGGGTGCCCCTGACCACAAGGCTCACCTTGCCGGCTTTGGCCCTGTGAGAAACAGTCAACTCCACAGAGAATGTGTGCTCTCCGCCTGAAACAATGCGGTTGTCAGCTTGTGTGGTGTAGGGCGGTTGCTCGCTTAAGGTGCGTCCGAGAATTTCGGGAGCACTCGTGGCCAAATCAACGCCCTTGTCGTCGACAATCGCCACCACGAAAGAGAGCTTTTTATACGGCGACCCTGTGGGAACGTGGTGGGCTGCCCCGGTGTTTTGCACCCGAAGCCCAACCGTCGTGGCTTGTCCACGGTGTAGTTGGTCGTTTTTGAGGTCGACCAGCACTGTGAGGGCTCGGGCCAAGCTCGCGACCACCCGGTGATCGGGGCTGGCGGCGAAACGGCTGGCGGTTGCCACGCCTGGGCGTGGGGGCATATGGCAATCCTGGCACTGAATTCCCGCTGCAGCATGGGCTGTGGCCGACCATTCGCCAAAGGTGTCATAAAATGGGCGGTCTGAATCTGGGTAGCTGAGCTGGTGGCATGTGGCGCATAGGGTGCTCTTGGACAGATCTGGAGACTGGGTGACGGGGTGGGGCGCGCCGGTAATGGTCCTGGTCGAAACAATGGTCCCTTGTCGGACATGACAGGCTGCGCACCCGACGCCCTCGGCCATCAAGGTCGCGTCGAAGGCCGGGTTGTCCAACAGCCGTGGTCGTGAAAGATCGCCGTCGATATAGCCTGCAGCCAATTTTGCATGTTGGACCAAAAGCGGCCGGTGGCACTGGGTGCAGGCGGTGGAGTTTCCTGCCCGGCGAATCGCCTCTTGAAAGTGGGCGCTTTGTCCTGCTTTGGCGTGGGCAGACTCCTTCCAGTCATCGTGGGCCTGAAAGTGGCAAGCGTTGCAACCTTGGGCCGTGATATTCGCCAAACCCTCTGGAACTTCTCCCACATCGACCGGAAGCCCGCCTGGGAAAAGCGTGATTTCTGGCTCTGTTTTGGGTGAACTTTGGGGTTCTTTGTGTGGCGGCTGTTCGGAGGTGCTCTCTTTTTTATCACCCCACATCTGAGCGTGCGCGACGGGCTGGACTGCTGCGAAGAAAGCGGCGAACACAAGGGGCAGGTTGGCGAAGGTCATGGGCGTCGTCCTTAACGCTTCGTGGTGCAGAGGCTCGGCTTCAAACTGGCTTTTTAGGGCTATTGCTGAATATGATTGGCTCAGTACCGGGCGAGCTGGGGGTTTATGGTTTTCGCCCACGCGATAATGCCGCCATCCATGATAACCACGCGACCAAATCCGGCTGCTTTGAGGGCTGTGCCGGCTGTTCCGGACCGGCTGCCGTGTTTGCAGTGAATCAAGATATCTTGGTTTTTTGGCAGCGTGTGTAGCTGTGCGTCCAGGTCCTGATATGCAATGCGGATGTCCGTGAAGTCCAGGCTAACAATTTCAGCCTCAGCCTTGCTTCGAACATCCAATACAAAGGGGCGCCACCCTTGAGACATGGCCGTGGCGACATCGGTCACGGACATGCGTTCAAAGCCCTCTGCGAGGGGTGCGGTGTGTGGGCCGCATAAACCGTCGTTGGTCACCAAGGAGGTGATGGCCGGTGCGAGGGGGTTGGGTTTTAGGGCGAACTCTGTAAAGCGCATGGTGAGCGCATCATACAAAAGCAGTCGGCCAGACAAGGTCGAACCCAGGCTGAGCAGGACCTTGAGTGCCTCTGTGGCCTGGATACAGCCGATGACACCCGGCAGCACGCCCAAAACCCCGGCCTCAGCACACGATGGGACCAGCCCAGGTGGCGGCGGGTTTGGGTACAGGTCTCGATAGTTTGGGCCTCCATTGAGGTTGAACACAGAAACCTGGCCCTCGAATTTGAAGATGGACCCATAAATATAGGGCTTTCCTAAAATAACTGCGGCGTCATTGGCCAGGTATCGGGTGGGAAAGTTGTCTGTGCCATCGATGACCAAATCATAGGGCTCAAGTATTTTTAGGGCGTTGTCGGTGGTGAGCGCGTGGTCGTAAACATCGACATTACAGTGGGGGTTGATGTGCAGAATCTGCTGCTTTGCGCTCTCCGCTTTGGAGCGACCAATATCAGAAACCCCGTGTATAATTTGGCGTTGAAGGTTGGATAGCTCGACTGTGTCGAAGTCAACCACACCAATTCGGCCCACGCCGGCCGCCGCCAAATAGGCGAGCACTGGGCTGCCCAAACCGCCAGCACCCACCACCAAGACCGCAGATGACTTGAGCTTGAGTTGCCCCGCAACCCCCACATCGTCGAGCAACAGATGTCGAGAGTAGCGTTCGATTTCCTCGGCATCGAGCTGAGGTTTTGAACTCATGAACTCTGAACCATGGCGCTCTTAATCGCGCCCATGATATCTGAAGTGTCCGCGAGCGCGCCGAGCCCGGTATCGCCGCATGCGAGGCGCTTGACTTGAGGCTCGACAAAGCGGTATCGGTTCATGTTCTCGAGCCAGCCACGGTTTCGCATCACCACAGGGTGATGCCACATTTGCGTGTTCATGGCAGGTGCAAGGATTATCGGCACGCCGGCTGGGACCGCCATCATGACTGTTGTCAGTCCGTCGTCGGCCAAGCCCAAGGCTAACTTGCTCATGGTGTTCGCGGTCAGGGGGGCCACCACGATGCAATCTGCCCAGTTTGCCCAGGCGATGTGGGCCATTGCGTCCTTGAATGTGTGGCTCAGGACAGGTTGACCGGTCAGCCCCTCAAAAGTGGCCGCCCCAACAAATCGGCTGGCATTTTCGGTCATCATGACGCGCACATCATATCCTGCCTTAAGGCAAGTGCTCACCAAGTCTGCGGCTTTGTATGCTGCGATTCCACCGGTGACGCCGACGATTAAATTCATGGTTGTAGAATCCTTGGTGCTTCGTTGTCCAAAGCCGAACTTAAGAACTGAATGTACAGTTTCGCTGCAGTGTCGTTGGTGAAGATGGCGAAGTGATCGTCGTCTTGAAACTGTACTAAACCGGCAGAGACCCGCCCGCCGTCCCATGAGTCCCTGTTTGCGAAAGTGGGGGCCGTGTCAAAGGCATTTTCTTGGAGTTGGTGGGCTGGAGAGATGTGGGCCGCGGGCATGATGATGGGCAGTTGACCCGCTGCGGCCAAAGCGTCTGCTGTGGCTGGGGGTGTTTGTTGGTCCTGGCGGCCAGATGTCATCAAGACATGGCTGGGGCTGGTTTGCCAGTGGGGTTGCCGTGCAGCCCAAAAAGGTGCGTAGTTGATGGGGTCGGTGACCTCGGCCAAAACCTGAATCATGGCCAAGGCGGGGTGGCCCACAGAGAGGACGTCGTCATCCTCAAAATCGAGGGCCGCAGTCAAGATTCCCTGGACATCAAAGTCACCAGCATCTCGACTGACCACCGTGGTGGAGATCCCTCCGCCAGCGCCCGATAAAAAAGTGGCCTTGATATTGTCCCCAAAAAATGGGGCGGCGATCGCGCCGATGAGCCCGCCGTGGGAGTGGCCCATATAGGCGATACGGCTGGGGTCTGTGCGGGCTTGGCCGTTTTGGATGTCAAAGTGATGGGGCATGGTGGACAGAAGTTCGGCCAAGAAAATTTGGTCGAGGGCTGCCTGCCTAAAGCAGGCCCGCGCGCTCTCAGGGTTGAGGTAATTGAACGAGGCCAAAGCGGGATCGATGGCCGTGCCTCGGTCGCCGTGCAAGGGCAGGCTGATGCCAAATCCGGCGATACCTGCAGAAGCAAGTTCGGCCGCTGGGCTGAGTCTATTGCCCCCCGATGCGAAACTGTCGTTGTCTCCTCCGGTGCCGTGCCCGTAGACGACCACTGGCCAGCCGTTTTCAGGCATGGATGTCTCAGATGGCACCGTCAGGGTGAACTGTGCGCGCTCCCACCCCGAGAGTTCGGGCATGCCATCCTTGTCGAAAACAAATCCACCGCCCGAGCTGAGATAGGGCTTTTGGCCGTGTTGCCACATGGGTACCCAGAGCGCGCCATGGTGTGCTGAAAAGTTTGGAGAGACCCAAAAGCGTGTCAGGGCTTGATCCAGAGGTGTCATGGACAAGTCCGCCTGGATTCTTGCGCTAAATCGAGCCATCTCTCCGACCGGGTCTTGGGTGGTAAATTGCAGGGCATACGCAATTTCACGGGTATCTGCGCGGCTCGCGAGCAAGGTGTTGTCTAAGTTGGTCCAATCTTGGGAATCACGCCAAGTGGTGCTGTGTTGAACCCAGTCGGCACCCAAAACGAGTGCATATGTTGTGGCTGGTCGCAAAGGAAAGCCAAAAACGGGTTGGATGGCGAGCATGTCTGCCCGTTGCCAGCGGGTTGTAGCCTCAAACTGGCTGATGTCGACTGGGGTTAGTCTGCCCCTTTCTGGGCTGTGAGGGTCGATGTCGATGAGCATGACCGGGCCGTCGATTCGCAGGGTTTCTCCAGCCAAAGGTATCGCATCGATCGGCCCGTCGAGGGGTACGTATATGGGCGAGTTGGTCCCAAAACCATCGAGGGATTCTATTTGGCTCAGGTAGGCGTCGATTAAAGGGTTGTCCTCCCGCTGGGGGAAGCCGCTCATGTCGGGCCGACCGTTTTGGGTGCGTGTGTCGCTTGGCCAAGGCTGACCAAAGAAGCCTTCTCCGTCTGTCACAACCGCTGGGTGTGGCGTTGTGGGTGTACAGCCAGTCAACAATAGTATCGCGGGCATCAAGCGCTGAAATATGGCTTTAGGGCTTTCCATTTGGCTCACAATACCGCAGGTCTTCTGGGATTGTCACGGCCCAAGACATTCGGCCGCATGGGCGCGATGATGTCGGCGCATGGGGGCCCAATGGGATAGGGTGCTCGCCCTCTTTGCGTGGCTGAAAAATGAACAAAGCGCCGACCACTCAACCTGATGGTTCTCCTGATGGTTTTCGCGACGAATGCGGTGTGTTTGGTATTTTTGGCGACACGGAGGCGGCTAATCTTGCCTATCTGGGGCTCCATGCGTTGCAACATCGGGGTCAAGAGGGCGCGGGTATCGCCGCATCGGATGGCACGATAATTCGCGCTTTTCGCGGGCGTGGCCTGGTTGGCGAGGTGTTCGGCGGCACGGAGTTGGCAAATTTGAACGGAAAAATGGCCATCGGCCACGTTCGATACTCAACCTCTGGTGAAGGCTCATTACGGAATGTTCAGCCCTTTGTGGTCCGATACCGTGAGGGGCAAATGGGCGTGGCTCACAATGGGAATATCGTCAACGCCGGATTGCTCCGGGAGGAGTTGGAGGAGAAGGGCAGCATCTTCGCAACTTCCTCAGACACCGAGGTCATCTTGCACCTGGTGGCCGCTTCGACGCAGGGCACATTTATCAACCGTTTGGTCGATGGGCTTATGCGGGTCGAGGGCGCTTACTCTTTGGTTCTCATGACCGAGCGCACCATGGTCGCAGTCAGAGACCCTTGGGGCTTTCGCCCCTTGGTGTTGGGCCGCAGGGGCTCGGCATGGGTGGTGGCAAGTGAGACCTGCGCCTTGGGCCTTATCGACGCCGAGTATGTGCGAGAGGTGGAGCCAGGCGAAATGGTTATCATCGACCAAGACGGTATTTTATCGCTCAAGCCCTTTCCGAGGCGACCCCGCAAGGCTTGTGTGTTTGAGCACATCTATTTTTCCCGTCCAGACTCCACGGTTTTTGGGCGGCCTGTTTACGACAATCGCATTCAACTGGGTCGGGTATTGGCCGAAGAAAACCCGGTAGACGCGGATGTGGTGATCCCGGTACCTGATTCGGGCGTGCCCGGCGCGCTCGGCTACAGCCAGTATTCAGGTATTGACTTTGGCCTGGGTCTGATTCGGTCCCATTATATCGGTCGGACCTTCATTGAGCCTAGCCAGCAAATCCGCGATTTTGGGGTAAAGCTCAAGCTTTCTCCTGTGCGTTCGGTGATTGCAGGTAAGCGCGTGGTTGTGGTGGACGATTCGCTGGTGCGCGGCACCACCTTACGGAAGGTCGTTCGCATGTTGAAGGGGGCGGGAGCAAAAGAAATTCACCTCCGAATCACCGCGCCGCCAACCATTTCCGGTTGCTATTACGGTGTTGATACACCCTCTAGCGAGGAACTCATCGCCACCCGAATGGGCATCGCAGAGATAGCTGCTGAGTTGGGGGCTGACTCCTTGGCCTATATGTCTTTGTCAGGCTTGCGCCGGGTAGAAGGTGAGGACAAAGGCCAATTTTGTGAGGCATGTTTCACCGGCGAGTACCCCGTTGATCCCCGGCCACAAAGCAGTCGGCGTCAGATGCCTCTCTTCGATGAAGCCGAGGACTCCGAGCAAAGTTGAGGGTTATGCCACCCACAATTGCCATCCTTATTCTCGATTCCTGATACAATCCGCCCGAAAGGGCAATTCACCGCAGCAAAGTAGACATTTATTATGGGCACGATCATCGGCATCGACTTGGGGACCACCAACACGGCGGTTTCCGTTGTGGTGGACGGCAAGCCGAAGGTGTTGCAAGACGCCCATGGATATAAGGTTTTACCTTCCATGGTTTGGGTGGGTGATGATGGTACCGTCAAGGTGGGCCAGCAGTGCAAATCCTTGTGGGTCACAGACCCCGGCCGGACGGCTTTTGCGGTAAAGCGGCTGATTGGGCGGCGTTTTGGCTCACCTGAGGTGGTCGATGCCGACCCCCGTGTTGGGTACATCATTGGAGAGGCTCCCGATGGCAGCTGTTTGGTCGAGCTTGAGTCGGGCACATTAACGCCCGTCGAGGTCGCTGCTCACGTGCTGCGTACCGCACGCGAAATGGCCGAAAGTACACTGGGTGAGACCATTGACGAGGCGGTTATTACGGTGCCCGCCTATTTCAACCATGCCCAACGGGCGGCCACATTAGAGGCTGCGACCCTTGCTGGTTTAAGATGTGACCGACTGTTGAACGAGCCGACTGCAGCGGCGCTCGCCTATGGATTCCGGAAAGAAATGGACCGCACATTGGTGGTCTTCGATTTGGGGGGCGGCACTTTTGATGTGAGTGTTCTCAAATTGAACGGTGGTGTGTACGAAATATTGTCCACACTCGGTGACACCTATCTGGGCGGAGAGGACTTCGATCACCGGGTCGTCGACTGGTTGGCCGAACGGTTCATGGCTGAACACCAAGTTGATCTTCGGCTAAATCGGATGACTTTGCATCGCCTCAAAGAGGCGGCTGAGCGTGCAAAATGCGAGTTGAGCTTTACCGAAAAGGTAGAGATACCTGTGCCACATCTACCCAATGGCCGGTCGATTGATGAGTCCTTGGACCGGGCCACCCTTTTGGGCCTCGTCTCTGACTTTGTCGACAGGTCGATCGCGGTCAGCCTGGATGCTGTTCGAGATGCCGGGCTTGAGGTCAGTGACATCGACGAGGTGATTTTGGTCGGTGGCCAAACCCGGATGCCCGCCATCCGCGACGCCATCACCCAGGCTTTTGGCCGAGAGCCCAGCCGGAGTGTCCATCCAGAGGAGGTTGTCGCCATGGGGGCAGCAGTTCATGCAGCTGCGCTTCAAGGCGACACAGGTATTCCCACTGCGGTGCTGATCGATGTCACGCCCTTTGATTTGGGCATCGATGTTGCTGGAAATATGTTTCAGCCGATCATTGTGCGCAACACCAGCATTCCTGCTTTGGCCTCGCGTGTTTTTGCAACTGCACGGGGCAATCAATCGTCAGTTCAAGTGACGGTTCGCCAAGGCGCATCTCGCTTGGCGAGTGAAAATGAGTTTTTGGGTGAGTTTGTGATGAGCGGCCTGACCCCCGCGCCTCGGATGGAGACCAAAGTAGAGGTCAGCTTCGAGATCGACACCAACGGCATGTTGCGCGTGTCGGCGATGGAGCCGGCCACGGGTAAACAGACGGAAATCACCGTGCGAAACTATGCCGAGGTGGCCCAGTCCAAGGGTGGGGTCAACCCTGAAATCTCTCGGGCTGCGGGTGCAGCGGCAGAAGCGCCCGAAGCGCCCGAAGAAGCCGAGCCAAATAAAGAGCAGGCTGAGTTCGACGTTTCTACAAAAAGGCCAAAGGCCAAGGCTAAAAAGTCAGGTGGTGGGCTTTTGGGTGCGCTCTTTGGACGAAAGAAGAAGGGAAAGAAAGCGCCGAAGCCAGCCGAGCCAGCCACGGTTGCGGAAATGAGTCCAGAGCCAGCGGTCGCCGAGCCCTCAATTATTGAGGCTGTGATCGCCGAGCGAGAGGCTGCAGCTTCAGAGGTAGTCGCCGAGGAGATACCTGAGCCCCAAACGATTCAGTTGCCCGAAATTGACCCATCAGCTTTGAGTGCGCTCGAGGCTGATATGGACGAGCCTGCGCCCATCGATATGCCCTTGCTGGATGATGCTGCACTGGAGCCGCTGGAGGTCGATCCCCTAGGATTAGAACCTCTAGACTTAGAACCCCTAGACTTAGAAACCCTAGACTTGGTTCCCCTAGAACCCTTGGAGCCTGAGCGATTGGCAGTCATGGCGGAGCCGGTCGAGCCAGCGGTCGCAGCGCCAGAGCCGGTCGAGCCAGCGGTCGCAGCGCCAGAGCCGGTCGAGCCACCGGTCGCAGCGGCAGAGCCAACAGAAGAAGAACGCGTAGAGGCAGCTCGGGCGGCCCTATTGGCAAAATTGTCGGCGCCTTTGGATGGGGTGGCCTCTGCAGAAGATGCTGTTCCGATTTCACCACAGCCGGCCCCTCCACAGCCAGTCGCGCCCGCCCGCAAGCCTGCGCGTTTGAAGCTGTCCTATAAAAATCCAGTCTCGATGGTTCGCGAGTACACCGAGAACCTTAAAAAAGGTGGGTGTTTTGTGAAGACCCCCAGGCCGCTAGCGGTCGGTCGGCAAGTCTTGGTTGAGGTGCGGGTTGCTGCCATCTCCGACGACCCGATCTGCATCGATGGCGTAGTGACTTGGTCCAGTCGTGACCTCGACATCCTCGGCGACGGTGAGGTGCCGGGAATGGGCATCGAGTATCAGATTGGTGGGGCTGAGGTCCGCGAGATTCAGGCGCGGCTCCAAGGGCTCTTAGCCACCTAAGCCTCCATCCACGGCCCATTCCTGCCCGCTGACATACGAGGCATCATCAGAGGCCAAAAAGCAGACCACTTTAGCGATCTCGCTGGGTGTCGCCAGCCGTCGCATGGGAATCATGGACTTGGCGATCTCCACTACCTTTGGGTTCATTGCCTCCACCATATCGGTGGCGACAAAGCCAGGTGCCACACAGTTTACGCGAATACCGCGGCGGCCCATTTCCTTCGCCAATGAACTGCTCATCGCGGCGACGGCGGCTTTGCTTGCCGCATAATTGGCCTGGCCCGCATTGCCGCGAATACCCGACACGCTGGTGACGTTGATGATGCTACCGCTGCGTTGACGCATCATGAGTTCGGTGGCGGCCCGGCATAGGCGAAAGGTGCTGTGAAGGTTGGTGTCCATAACGTCGTGCCAGTCAGCATCTGACATCCTGACCATCAGCCCGTCTCGGTTGATGCCGGCGTTGTTCACTAAAATGTCCAAGCTGCCCAGGGATTGGGCGGCGGCCACCAAAGCAGCACAGCCCTCTTTGGTGGAGACATCGGCCTGGACAGCGCGTCCATTGATGGACTCGGCGACCGCTTGTGCCGCAGATGCGCTGCGATTGTAGTTAACGATGACCTGCGCGCCGGCCTGGCCGAGTTCTAAAGCGATGGCGCGGCCGATTCCGCGGCTGGCACCGGTGACAATGGCGACTTTATTGCTGAGGTCCATGGCTATCTCCAAAGGCCTCCCATAACAGGACGGTGACTATCGGACCTGAACCTCCGCGATATCGCTTACCCCTGTGAGGGCCATCACCAAGCGGTCGAGCCCAATCGCCATACCCGCAGATCTCGGCATGGCCGGGGTGGCCTCAATGAGCTGTTGATCGACTGGGTGAGGGCGCCTGCCCATCGCGCGACGCTTTTCGGCCGAAAGCTCAAATCGCTCAGTCAGGGTTTTGGGGTCTCCTTCTTCGGCAAAGCAGTTCCCAATTTCGATTCCGGATAAGTAGACCTCAAACCGGTCGGCTTTGGTGTCCCGTTGTCGGGCGAGTGCTGCTTGCCAGGAGGGGTAATCATAGACGATGGTGGCTTCGGTCAGCGATGGCTCTACCTTGTCGACCCACCCAAAAAACCATTCATCTTCATCGGTCGTATCTGTCAGCCCGGCTTGTTCGCGTAAAGATGCCACAGAGCGGCGTCGAAACACGGGTGCGGGTTGGTTGAGGGCAGCTGCGGCGGCGGCGACAAGCGCACATACATCGTCCATCAACTCCGCTGTGCCCGCGTTGGCCCGGTACCACTCCACCATGGTGAACTCTCTGCTGTGGTGGATGCCTTCCTCGTCGGCCCGAAAGGTGGGTACGATTTGGTAGATCCTGCAAAGGCCTGAGGCCAATACCCGCTTCATCGCGAATTCTGGGCTGGTGTGCAAAAAGGAATCGCCGACCGCCACCGGCTCGAGGTGTTCCTCGAGGGCAGGGGCGTCGACGATGACCGGCGTGTGGACCTCTAAATAGCCGTGGGCTTCAAACCAATGGCGAAGTGCGGATGTGACGGCTGCCCGTTGGCGCAGCCTATGGGGATTCACTTTTGGATCCGGCTCACATACTCACGGGTTCGGGTGTCGACTTTCAACGTCTCACCTTGGTCAATAAACAGGGGAACGTTGATCGTTGCCCCACAGGCCAAAGTGGCAGGTTTGGTGGCACCCTGGGCGGTGTTTCCACGCACACCTGGCTCGCAGTAGGTGACCTCAGACTCGATAAAGTTTGGAAGCTTGATCAGTAAAGGCGCGCCATTGTAGTACAAGACGTCAACGACATCGTTTTCACACAGAAAGTCTGTCTCATCGGCGATCACTTTGGCAGAGATGGCGACTTGCTCGAATGTCTCTTGATCCATGAAGTGGAAAAATTCATCATCATTGTAGAGAAACTGCATGGCTTCCTCTTCGACGTCGGCTGCGATCAAAGATTCGCCGGTCCGAAAGGTGCGCTCGAGTGTGCTACCAGACACCATATGCTTGAGCTTGGTGCGTGTGAAGGCCGTTCCCTTGCCGGGTTTTACGAACTGAAAGTAGGTGATGACATAAGGGTTGCCATCGATTTCGACCTTGAGGCCGTTACGGAAGTCCGAAGTCTGATACGTGCGTCCCATTTTCTTTCCTTTTCGCCATGCGATAGCGGGTCTGTGTGGAATCTCTAAGTCCTTATAACGAGCGCAGTCGCCTTTTGTCTCCTCTAGAGGCTAAAGCGCGATTTGAGGGTGTCGATGACAAGCTGTGGCGCCGTTTAGAGCGTATTTTTCCGGTCCGGATTACCCGCAGTTGGGCCAATCGTGTTCGTTCTGTGAGCGGACCGCTTGGCCGGCAGGTGTTTCCAGTGGCCGAAGAGCTTATGGCCGATCCCTTTGATGTGGCGGACCCCGTGGGCGAGGAAGGTCGCATGCCTGTCCCATGGGTGGTTCAAAAACATAAAGACCGGGCCTTGTTGCTGGTGACCCGCCGTTGTCATCTGCACTGTCGCTACTGTTTTAGACGGGATCTCGACGGCGACCCCGAGCCCTCAGCGTCTGAACTCGAAAAGGCGGTGGCTTATCTGAAGGCTTCCGGGGTGCGCGAGGTAATTCTATCTGGAGGAGATCCTCTCGTGTTGACCACGCCGCGCCTGGCCAGCATTATCGATGCCCTCAGGCCTCACATCCCCTTGATTCGCATTCACAGTCGCGCGCCCATCACGTTTCCAGAGCGTGTCGATGCTGAGTTCGTCGCGATGTTGGCCAGTCGAGGGCCGCTCTGGCTGGTCGTTCATTGCAACCATCCCGATGAGCTGTCAGAAGAGGTCTCCAAAGGGTTGGCCCTGCTCGTGGACGGTGGGATTCCGCTCCTGAACCAATCTGTATTGCTCAAGGGGGTCAACGACGACGTCGAAGTGCTGACGGGCTTGAGTGACGCCCTGTTGATGCGGCGTGTAAAACCCTATTATTTACATCACCCAGATGCGGTGCCGGGCGGTGGCGCTTTCAGGGTCACCATCGAAGAGGGGCTGGCTTTGCACGATGCGCTCCGAAGTCGAGTGAGTGGCCTGGGGTTGCCCACATACGTGATCGACCCACCGCAAGGGACTGGCAAGATACCCGTGCTACAGTGGGCCTCTAAAACGGTAACCTCGGCGCAATAGGAGCATCCATTGGCAGTTCGGCAGGCCACATATAAGTTCGCAGATCTCAGTTCATTTTTGAACACCTACGACCAGCACATTTCGAAGGGGTCGATGTTTTTCAACGCTGGAGAGATCGATAAGGATGTAGCCAATGAGTTTAAACTCGACCTGGTGGCTCCGATTATCGGCAGACAAGGCCCCATTCTCGCCCAAGTTGTTCACCGAGGTCCCGACGGCAGTATCGGTGTACATTTACCCGACATTCCGGGTTCGGTAGCAGATGCTTTTACATCTTTGTTTGGCTTTATCGGTGAGGTTAAGGATTGTTTGATCGCCTCAAAGCAGGTGGTCATGCGCACCGACTACAACGTTGTGGTCAAAAAGTTGGCCGTCGCAGAGACCAGCCAAGCCTCTCCGAATGCAAAACCCACCAAACGCACTGAGCGGGGCTTTCCAATCCCAGACACCTCCAGGCTAAAGGCGCTGGTCGATGGAAAGATGTCCGATCGAAGCCTACGCGATGCCATGGTGGGCTTGGCGGTTGAGAGCACGACAGGCTTGCTCACCATCAAATGCCCGAATGGAACGACCCGTTACGGCTATTGGCTACGCGGGGGGGTTGTAGGCTGGCGTACCGAGCCGATGAACGAGGATGAAGTTTTGGGCGTGCTGCTGTTCAAGGCTGGACAGATCACCGCAGACCAGATCAAGGCCAGCCTTGAAATCATGACTGAAGAAGGACTTCGCCAGGGCGAGGCCTTGGTACAGATGGGGCTGTTGGACTTTTCAACGCTCATCCGTGTACTGGGCAAGCAAACCGAGTTCATCCTCAAAAATGTGCTGGAGTCTAAAAAAGGCACCTGGCAGTTCCATGTGCTGCCCCGTCTGCCTGAGCAGTTCATGTCCTCACAGGTCAATGTGCCCTCCTTGCTTTTCCGTGCATTGTTTGCTCATGCACGCACAATGAGCCCAGTAGAAATTAGCAAGCGGATAGAGCCCAATTTGGACCGTTACCTGGCCATCGCTGTTGAGGCCAACCCAATCCTGAGCGAGATGAGCTTGACCACCAAAGAGAAGGGGCTGATTACGGTTATCCAGTCAAATTCATGGCGTTTGAGAGAGGTCTTCAGTGTTTCGCCTTTGTCCAAAAGCCTGACGTCGGCGTTTATTTGGTGTCTTGATGAGCTCGCCTTGCTGACCATGGCGGACAAAGAAGACATGAGTCGGACGAAGGCGCGCATCGCAGATCGTCTAAATCGTAAGAAAAAGCAGCTTCAAAGCGGCAACTATTTTGATATTTTAGAGATTCATTGGGTGTGTCTGGGCTCTGAGGTCCAAAGTGCCTACACCCGTATAAAGGCCGAGTTTGCTCGGGAGCGTTTTGAAATCATGGATGAAGCTCAAGAGGAGCTGCTAGAGCGCATCGTCATCCGAATTGACGAGGCTTTTGCCGAGCTTGAGGCGGACAGCAGTCGTCGAAAATACCGTGCGACTGTTATCGAGAAAGACGCGATTATCAACTCTGCTGAAATGCTTGGAAGGCAAGGTGAGATGGGGATTATGCGTCGGGACCGTCCGGCTGCTTGTGCTGCTTTCGCCAAGGCGGCAGAGTTAGACCCACGACAATCCAAATTTTTGGATGGCATGCGCCGGGCGACCACCATTTAGGGCTCCACCCTCGGCTGCTTATCGGCCGAAAAGCCAACGTAGACGCTGGGTGAAGCCGGTCCCCAGTAAGCCGCCCATCACGCGCTTGAATAGCCCATATAGATTGGGGGCATAGGGGTACCAATAGGGCTCTCGATTCATGGTTGGGAGCAGGTCGTAGTTCACATGCCGCTGCTGGCACATATGACGCAATGAGTCATCACCGTGGGTGTGTCCGACACCGCTCGCTTTGACGCCACCCCAAGGGGTCTCTGGCATGCTGTGCGTGGCCAGGACATCGTTAACCATCACGGTGCCAGACTCTATGCGCTCCGCGATGTCGCGTGCCCGCTCGGTGTCCCTCGAAAAGACGTAGGCAAGCAGACCCAGGTGGGAGCGATTGGCCTCTGCGATCATGTCATCTTCACTATCCATCACCATAATGGGGAGGACTGGGCCGAATGTCTCGAGGTTCATCACATCCATCTCGGGGGTCACATCGACCAAGAGGGTGGGTTCAAAAAAGTTTCCGGGGCCTTCGATGCAGTGCCCTCCCACAAGTAGCTTTGCTCCTTTGGCAACAGCATCTTCCACCCGATCAGAAACGATATCGCGCTGCCTTCTGTTGTTGAGCGGGCCGATTTGCGCTGTGGGGTCGGCATGGGTATTGCCGGGTTTCAGCGCGGCCACTTTTGGCACCAATTGTTCAAGTAGCGCTGGCAATACGGACCGGTGTACCAAGACCCGTTCAACGCTCGCGCAGACTTGTCCGCAATTGGCGAAGCCTCCCCAGGCCAGCGCATTGGCGGTTCGTTCGATGTTGGCATCTGACAACACCAGCGCTGCTGCTTTTCCGCCGAGCTCGGTGACACATGGGATAAGGCGTTGCCCGCATTGTGCGGCCACCTTCCTGCCCGTCGCCACAGAGCCCGTGAACTCGATCATATCCACTTGGTCGACCAGGGCAGCGCCTGTTTCTCCAAACCCATGGACGACGCCAAAGAGGTCTCTGGGAACGCCACCCTCGACAAAAATGTCTACCGCGAGATCTTGTATGAGGGGGGTAAACTCGCTCGGCTTGATCACCACGCCATTGCCGGCGATCAAAGCGACCACAGCCGCTCCATTACAGATATTGAAGGGAAAGTTCCATGGACCAATGATGCCAACAACCCCGCGTGGCGCCCAGTGCAGGTAGCTTGATCGGTGCTTGAGCAGGTGCAGGGGAATCGGCTCTGGACTTAGAATTCGGCTGGCTTCATTGGTGAAGTAGTGAATTAGGTCGACCAGGTTGATGACCTCGTGGACCATCGCCTCGATTTTGGGCTTTCCCTGTTCTTTGGACAAGAGATCACAAATCTCGTCGGTCCGATCAATGATCACATTTTTGACGGATACCAAGACACTGCACCGCTCCGCGAGGGAACGGGAAGCCCATTCACGCTGAGCAACGCGCGCCCTTTGAACGGTAGCGGCGACCTCACTGGTGTTGGCGATGGTCACCATTCCGATGACCTCGTCCGTGGCTGGGGATTTGACGGTGATCTGTGTGTCCGACATGTCTGCTCCTGTGGACAAGATAACGTCACCAACGCAAAGCGCCGGCCACGATGGGCCGGCGCTTTAAAGTGACCTGTGGACTATTTGGCCGCGTGATGTGTCCGGCGCGGATAAACATGAACCTCAAGGTCGTTGGGGAATGCCATTTTGTCGGTGACTGGGGCGGCAGGAATCTTGGATAAGACCCAACTGACCAACAGCACCATCATGCCACCAAAGCCGAGAGGCATCAGGATTTCGCCCAAGCCCAGGGGCAGTGTGTCTTCACGCCAAACGCTTGGCACCATGACAACAAAGCGCTCCAGCCAGATGCCCACCAAGATCAATGTGCTCACAGCCAAAAAGCTGCTGCGTATTTTCTTCATGCCGCGAGACAAAAGCAGTGTCCAAGGGATGATGAAGCATGTCATCACCACGACTTTAGACACTCCAGCCCAAGGCTCAAGCTCGGTCCGCAAGAGAATAAAGCCAGTCTCCTCGGTCATGTTGCCGTACCAAATGGCCAGGTATTGGGCGTATGTGGTGTAGCCCCAGAACATACAGAAGGCGAAGATGAGCTTGCCCAAGTCATGGTAAACAACCGGTTTGAGCAGGTAGTCGATATGCAGCCAACGGCTGGCGAGCATCGAGAAAATACCGATGGCGACCATTCCACTCCACATGCTGCTCATAAAGAACCAAGCTGGGAACATATTGGCGAACCAATGCGGTGCGAGGCTCATCGACAAGTCGACTGACACAATGCTGAAAATGAGCGCGTAAGCGATGACGACCAATACGCCCCATTTACGTTGTTGTACTTCGCTGCGCTCGATTTCGACCTCAAGGCCGGCCCAGTTCTTGGTGAAGCAACAGTACCAATCTGGCGCTGCGTCGCCCAACTTCTCCTTCATCATGCCAATGTCTGGACGCCAACTGGCTTGGATATATTTCCAATCCAGCCACATCAACAGCCCAAGGCCAAGCGCTTGACGCCAGAAAAAGAATGGAACGGTAAGATACACAGCCTTGTGGGCTGGCAGGGTGTGAGCCTCGGCCTCAGCAACCCATGGGAAAACCTGAAACCCACCGACCAGAAGGAATGTAATCAGGCCGAGGTACAGAACCGGCATCATGATGGCGAAGGCCTCTGCGATGCGCTTTAGGGAGCGACCCCAGCGGCCCTTGGTGAGGGTGAGAGCGACGGCCAACATGAGGCCGCCCTGTGACACGCCCATCCAAAAGACGGTGTTCTGTAAAAAGTCCACCATGGCCCGTTCGGTCCACTGAGAGTAAACCCAGTGGGCGCCAAAAACACCGGCAAAGATGGCGCCTGAGCACCAAACAATAAGCCGCATAGGCATGCCGTGAGGCACGCGCGCGATGGCCCGACTAAAATCTGATCCGTGGCTCATTTCGCCACCTCCACTGGTGCCGTGTAGGACGTGCCGTCCATGGTCCGCATATAGGCGATAAGGTGCCAAACATCGTCGTCCATCATCGCGTAGCCGTAGCCAGGCATGATGGCCGATCCATCCCGAACGGTGAAGAATAGGTATCCATCATTACGAAGTTTGGTGACATTGCCGGTCCCGGAAAGAACGGGTGGTGGAATCGGGTAGCGTTTGCCTGACTTATTATCCACGACGGGTGCTTTGCCCTGACCATCAACCCCGTGGCATGCCGTACAGTAGATGTCGAAGAGCATTTTACCTTCTTCGGTATCTGCCCCATCGGGAATGCTCAGCGCCGCGGTCTCGGCTGCGTAGCGGTTGCCCTGGAGCCGAGCGTGGTTCACTGAGATGGTGTTCTCAGGAAGGGTGGCCATTTCCCAGTTGAAAGCGCGTTTGTACACCGCGTCCACCATGTCGGTGTCCCACGGGAAGGCCCAAGCCGCTGTACTTAGGGCGCCGATTGTCAATGCAGTGGTCAAGAATTTAGGCATCCTTGCCTCCAGTAATGCTGGTCTCTACAGCTCCGAATTCATCCAGAGCACTCTTTACGCTAGCTGCGGTTGAGTCATCGAGGTTGCGAACCACCATGCCGAACACATCGTCACTCAGCCGTGGGTCATCGAACTCAGGGTCCATGTCTTTGGCTGGAAGCCGGCAATGGTAGAGCAGACCGACCAGGGTGGCCAAACAACCAAACAGAACGGTTGATTCAAAGGCGATGACGATGAAAGCAGGGATGCTCACGAGGGGCTTGCCCGCTGGGATGATCATCGGCCAGTTGAGGTGGGTCAACGAACACAGCGAGAAGCCCATGGTGCCACCGAAGAGCGCGCCGGTGAGGGTGAACCAGCGGATCGGGCTTGGCTCACCTTCATAAATCAACTCTTCGAGCTCGTGTCGAGGAAGAGGTGCTGTGACGGCGAAGTCCGAATGACCAGATTGCTTCATGCCGTCAATGGCGTCGACGAGACAGTCGAGATGACTAAAAATTGCCTTAACGTTGCTCATTTCGCTGCCTCCCCTTTGTATTTCAGCGGTGGCGGAAGGAGTTCCTTGACCTCTGCGATGGCGACACTGGGCATCACCTTTACGAACAGAAGGAACCAAAGGAAGAACCAAGAGAAACTAAAGATCAAGACACCGATTTCGATGTAGTTCGGCAAATAGTAAGTCCACGAGGCTGGATCGAACTGGTGTGCCAAAGAGCTTGCGATGATGTTGAAGCGCTCAAACCACATACCAATATTGATGAAGATCGAGACGATCCATAGGCACCACAGGTTGGTTCTGGCCTTCTTGAACCACCAGATGAGCGGGATGATGCAGTTGCAACTGACCATGATCCAGAAGACCCACCAATAGTCGCCAACCGCACGGAAGACGAAGATGCCCCACTCGTAGGGGTTGTCTGAGTACCAAGCGATGAAGTGCTCGGTCAAGTAGGCGTAGGTCAGGATGCCACCGGTAAGGAGACACATCTTGGCGAGGTGCTCAAAGTGCCAAACGTTGATGTATCGGTCCCACTTAAAGAACAAGCTGAGTGGGAGCATCAACGTGATGACCATCGCACAGCCCGAGAAGATGGCGCCGGCAACGAAGTAGGGTGGGAACAGGGTGGAGTGCCAACCTGCAGTGAGCGCCATCGCGAAGTCCCAAGACACGACTGAGTGAACGCTCAGCACCAAGGGTGTCGCGAAGGCGGCGAAGAACCCGTAGGCGGCCATATAGTGGCGCCATTGACGGTCTGTGCCTCGCCAACCGATCGCCAGGCTCCCGTACATCCTGGAGATGATGCCGCGGGTCCGGTCACGCATGGCTGCAAAGTCGGGGATGAGGCCGATATAGAAGAAGATGGTGGAGACGGTGAAGTAGGTCGACACCGCGAACACATCCCACATCAGCGGGCTCTTAAAGTTTTGCCAAAGCTGACGCTGGTTTGGGTAGGGGAACAACCAGTAAGCGTTCCACATCCGGCCCACGTGAAGGGCTGGAAATAGGGCCGCAGTCATGACGGCGAAGATGGTCATCGCCTCGGCAGCCCGGTAAACGCCCGTCCGCCATTTCGACCGGAACAAAAACAGCACCGCAGAGATCAACGTACCGGCATGGCCAATACCAATCCAAAACACGAAGGTGGTGATGTAAAGACCCCAAAAAACCGGCTGACTATATCCAGCCACGCCCAGTCCCCAGACCAATTGTTGGAGGATACACCAACCGCCATATGCCAGACCCAATAATGCCAGGGTGAGGCCGAATAAATAGCCACGACTGAGGCCAAATAATGGCGCCAGTACGTCTTGTGTGACCTGGCCATAGGTCAGGCTGGTGTCGACCTGTGCTTCCGCGTTGTTCACGTCGTTACTCATGGCTCAGTGTCCTCCACCGTGGCCAGAATCGACCTCGGAGTGAGAGATGCGTGCGAGATACCGAATACCGGGTTTGGTGTTCAGCTCGGAGAGCATGGCGTACGCCCGCTCGTCCTTGAAGTGCTGGGATACCGTCGAGTTCGGGTCTTTCGCATTTCCAAATATCAGCGCATCCGCTGGACAGGCCGCGGCACAAGCAGTGAGCTTGACCAACGCTTCGTCCGGTACGGTTGTGCCGACATCTCGGTAGGTGTCTTTGGCGTCGCGAATACGCTGTACACAGAATGTACATTTCTCCATGACGCCCATGGTGCGTGTGAGCACATCAGGGTTGAGCATCATGTGGAAGGGCTCAGGCCAGTCAAAGGAGTGGTAGTTGAAGCGCCGTGCCGAGTAAGGACAGTTGTTGGCGCAATAACGGGTGCCGACGCAACGGTTGTAAACCATTGCATTGAGTCCATCGAGGTTGTGATAGGTCGCGAGGACCGGGCACACGCCTTCGCATGGGGCATGTGAGCACTGTTGGCACATCGACAACTGAAAGCGCACATCGGGTTCTTCACCGGAGCCTTCCCAGTACCGCGCCAAGCGAATCCAGCCCATATGGCGGCCGCGTTTGACCTGCTCAGGGCCGACCACTGCGACATTGTTCTCGGCGTAGCAAGCCGCTTCACAGGCACCACAACCGTTACATCGGTTGTTATCAATGGCCATGGCAAAGCGGTAAGTTGGGTGCTCTGGCTCGGGGTACATATCGAGCAAGCCCGCTTGGGTCAGCCGGTCGTCGATTGGGGGGTGGTGCAACTTAACGATGCCGCCGGGGCCCTTTCCGCTGCCGATATCCTTCGCTTTCACCAGGTAGGTGATCGGGCGACCATCTTGGTCAAGGTTACCCAGGGTGCTGGACACGGTTTCGTTTTTACCGGCCTTAGCGATGGACAGCGCAGCCCCTGCGTAGCGGAGTTCGCTGAGCAGGTCGATTGGGTTTGCGCCCGTGAGGTCGGCGTAGCGTCCGCCACCATCGTGACCATTCCCCATGATGACCGCCACAACATCGTCGCGGATACCAGGGCTGGCGAAGAAGCCTACGTCGATGCTTCCTGCCTCGGTGCTGAGCTTAATATTGTCACCCTCAACCAAGCCGAGTTTAGTTTGGGTAGCGGGGCTGATTTCAGCCCAAGTGCCCCAAACATTTCCGGTGACGGGCTCTGGAACCTCTTGGGCCCATGGACGATTGGCATGTCGCCCATCATACAAATAGGGGTGTGGGAACAGCGCCAAGGTTGTACCGGTTGCCGGTGTACCCGCACTTGGGAGTTTGGACAGCTGAAAGTCAGCACCCGTGGTGGCCACAGATTTGAAGTGGCCGCCAGCCTTCACAGCCGTTCGCCACTGAGTGTTTACATCGGCGCCTTCCGCTGCGCCAAATACGTTGGTTGACCACCAAGCGGCCAAGAAGTCACTAAACCCAGCATCGTCGACCACGCCCAAGCTCTTGCCCAAAGACAAGAGGACTTCGGGGGTGCTGCGGGTGTCCTTAATCGGCTTCATTGCGGGTTGCTGGAGCGTGTGAAGGCCGATGATGGCCTCGTTGTCACCCCATGATTCCAGGGTCGACCCCGCGGGGAGGACGATGGTCTTGTCGCTCAAAGATTCGTTCGGCTCGTTGGCGAAGCTGATCACTTGGCCGATTTTGCCCAAGGCCGCCTTGCCGATATTGGCCGGTGTGGTGTAGGCAATGTCGAGTTCGTCGAGGAACAATACGCCGATGTTGGTCGCGTCGGCGAGGGCCTCAGCCACATCAACAAATGTATGCATGCTCGCTGTGTTGGCCACGGGACCAAAGACCACACTGTTACCGATGTTGCCAGCGACTTCATTTAAGATCAGGCTGGCGATGTTGACGGCCTTGGGGTCGATGACCGTGGTGCCCGCTGGCATGATGACGCTGTCATGATGAGCCAAGCGCTCGACCAGTTCGGTAATCCGCTCCATGCGAATACCGGCTGCAGCGATGAGTGCTCCGGGGTCGACGCTCCCCAACAGGGCTGATGCGGTACCGGTGTAGCCATTCTTTTTGGCAAGCAGCTTGGCGATGGCCAAGGCCACACCCGCCTCTGTTCCCGGTGTAGGGGAGAGGTGGATGTCCGCGTTTACACTCGTGTTGGATAAACGGGTTTCGACGGTCCAAAACTGTGAGACAAAGCCGCAATGTTTTGGGTCTCGGCTATCTGCGAAGCCCTTGGAATGGCTTGGGTTGCCCCAGCTGCCCAAGAAGTCGGCGCCAAAAGACAGTACGGTGTGCGCTTGGTCCAGATAAAAGCTGGGGGCTGAGGATTGGCCGAAAACGAGCTTTGCGGCATCGCGAAGGGCTTCATCGCCGAGGGGTTCCCAGCGAAGCACTGTTCCACCGATGGCGCTCATGACTTGGTCTGCAACCGCTGCTGTGGCACCCGTGCGGTTCCGGCCGAGCCAGACGATCCGCTTGCCTGCTGCTTGTGCGGCTTTGATTGCACCCGCGGTGGCAGCCAAAGCATCGTCCCAAGATGCCGCCTGGCCCGCAACCATCGGTCCGTCAAAACGGTCGG
>OBJC01000041.1_pt1 | contig 26709 bp, 20 predicted proteins | sample 1481521 | NCBI WGS metagenome assembly OBJC01 (sample SAMEA2341961, study PRJEB22496) | metagenome | biome: marine; feature: hydrothermal vent; material: water | place: Pacific Ocean | collected 2011/2012 | reverse complement strand
ACATGACCAACGATAACAAATACTTAAATACTCGCTACAAAGAATCTTATGATGGTGCTATTCCATCTGCTAACGGCATAGCTTACCAAGTATTGGTTAAACTAAATAACCGAACAACCGAGCCATCATTCATTCAACAAGCTGAACAATTATTGAGTGCTTTTTCAGCTGATATTAACCAAGACCCTTATTCTTATAGCTCGTTTATTTTAGGCTTTAATCATGCTATTTTTACTGAGGCAGCCAATGTTCAATATGCTTATCAAGGCCGTATTCGTGTGCACACACAAACTCTTGATAATGATGAATTACTCGTCAACCTAAGTCTTAATCCGCTTTGGCATATCAACTCTAACCAGCCAATACAAGATTCATTAATTGCTACTAAAATAACCAATCTAGATACTCAAAATTGGACGCTTGAAGACTCAACCTATCCACAAGGTGAGCTGGCTAAATTGGGTTTTTCCAAAGACCAAATTTCAATTTATAAAGATCAAGCAAAAATTGGACTCAAACTAAAACAACACTCAAAAACCTACATAACACCAACACTCTTGTTGACTTTACAAGCTTGCAGTGACAAGGTGTGTCTACCGCCCACCACAATAACTTTAAAACCTTAAGTAGTCTTGCCTAAACGTTTTACCCATCCAACAAAATCATGATTAATCAAATATAAACAAGGTAGTAATACCAACGTCATTACCGTACCAAACAATAGGCCGTAACCCAACGAGAGTGCCATCGGTTGCAAGATATAGTCAGTTCCGCCAATACCATAAGCCAGTGGTATCACCCCCGCCAAAGTAGTGAGTGTTGTTAGTACGACGGCGCGTAGGCGGTCTTTCGCCCCTTTAATAACAAACCCATGCGCCGAAGCCGTGGTATCAACAACCTTTGCTTTTAAATAATTCAGATGTGAAACCAGTACTAAGGAGTCATTCACAATCACCCCTACTAATGCCAACGTGCCCAAAATCGCAAAAAAGCTTAGCGTTTCACCATGCAAGAAAAATGCCCAAATCACACCAATAACCGAAAAAGGAATGGCGCTCAGCACCAATAATGGCTGCGTATAAGAATTAAACAACAATACCAACAGCAGAAAAATGCCAAAAATTGCCATCACGAACGCTCGCTTAAAGCTGTCCATCGATTGCATGGTTTCTTTAGCGCCACCTTCTTTAATCACGCGAATATTTGGGAAATTACTGGTTAAATCTAAACGCTCTAAAGCTTCATCCATCACTCTACTTACGGTGGTAATTTCATCATCAACACTACCACTAACCAAAGTAGATCGTTGTCCGTTAAAGTGATTAAAATCTGGTTCGCCTTCAATTTGTCGAATACTGGAGAATTGTGAAATCGGCACTAAATGGCCTTTACGGTTATTCACTTTTAAAGATTGAATGAAAGCTTGTGAATGCAAGCCATCGCCAAAATAGATTCTAAAATTAACATCATTTTGGCCATCGCGCATATCAGTCACATCAATACCCGTAAAAGCAGTTTTTAGATATTGACTAACCACAGAAAAGTCGATTTCCAATCGGGCCATTTTTTCAAAATCAAGCACAACTTCAATACGCGCTTTCCCTGGCTCATCATCGCGATTAATATTATCCAATCCATCGATTGATGACAAAATTTCCTCTAATTGGTCAGCGGCAACTTGACGCTGAACATGATCACTACCCACTAAATTAATCTCTACATCCTCGCCTTGTGGTGGGCCGGGCCGTCTAATGGAGAATTTAAGTTTTTCAGCTGCGGTAATTTCACCTACTCTCGCCTTGAGCTGCTTGAGTAACGCTTTAGAGGTTTGCACCCTCTCGCTCGACGGAGACAGCTCAATCGTGAACCTAGCCACATGAGTAAAATATTTACCCACATTAGAGGTGATTGATTCTAAGTCTTCACCCACAACCTCACTAATCAAGGCTTCTATTTGCTCACTAACCGATTCAGTGTAACCGAGCGAGCTACCTGCAGGCATTTGTAATCTAGCACTAATGGTATCGACGCCAATCGCAGGAAATAAAACAAACTTCATATTGGTCTTAGCAAAATATAACGAAGCCGCCAACATCAATGCGAATACTATTACCACCATATAACGCCACTTAAGCACAGCACTTAAAAAATCTTCGAACCAAACTTCTACTGCGTCAAACCAATGGCTGCTTTTAATCTTCTCATGTGAACTTGCCAAATGCGCTGGCAAAGCAATAGACACCTCTAGAAATGACAATAGTAAAGCAAAAATCACCACAATTGGAATCACATAAATAAATTTGCCCATGGTGCCGCCCATCAAAAACATCGATGAAAAGGCTAAAATGGTGGTTAAAATAGTAGTAATCACCGGCATAATCACATGTTTAAAGCCCCGTGTTGCTGACTCGAATCGATCTTCCCCACGCTGTTTATGATGATGAATACTCTCTGCCACAATAATAGAATCGTCCACTACAATGCCTAATACTAGAATCATTGCTGCCAATGAAACCAGATTAATGGTCTCGCCACTTGCACCTAATAATGCCACTGTACCTAGTAAGCTCACCGGCAAACTAACTGCCACCCAAAAAGCAGTTTTAAATGAGAGAAAAGCACCTAATACAATTAGCACCAACAGCAAGCCCATCATGCCATTATTGGTCACAATCTTTAAGCGGTTACGTACATATTTAGACATATCTGAAGAGTAAAAAATTTGGAGTTGATTGTCATACTTACTGTTAAGATCGGTAATTTTTTCTTTAACTAAGTCAACCGTGGTGATGACATCGGCTTGGGCTTGTTTTCGTACACGTAATATAAAGCCTTTTTTGCCATTCACGCGAATGATAGATTTCTCCTCAACATTGCCACTTTCAATCTGAGCAATGTCTTTCAGGCGAACAATAGGCCCCTGGAAAGTTGACTTAATAATCACATCGCCCACTGATTCAGCTTGGTCAAATTTGGCCAACACCACAATGATTTTTTCGTCCCTTTCGCTGTGATTTTGCCCAACGGTATAACGCGCATTGCGTTTAGCAATAGAATCTATAATTTGCGGTAGGGAAAGTTTATGCTGATAAAGTTTGTTTGGATTGATTCTAATTTGTATTTCCCGATCTAAGTAACCATCCTTAACCACTTCGGAAACACCGTCAACCAACTCAAGAGAATCAGCAATATTATCAGTGATTTGTCTTAGCTCAGCATAAGATAAATCTGGGGCGCCAATGCTAATTTTAATAATACTTTTTCTAGAAGTTTTCTGGTCGCGTACATTAGGCAAGTTAGTCACTTCAGCTGGCAAAGATTTAATGCGATTAACCGCATTTCTGATGTCTTGCTTGAGTGTATCAATATCGCTCACATCTTGAGACAAAGTCACTGTAATGCTGGAACGCCCTTCTCTAGACACCGAAACAAACTTCTCAATACCTGAGATATTGCTGAGTTCATCTTCAATGAGGTTGGTGACGTTTTGCTCAACATCTTCGGGTGATGCGCCAGGGTAAGCTGTTGAAATAGACATGACTTCAAAGTCAACTGCTGGGAATTGGTCTCGTTGAATACTGCTAAGCGCCAATAGACCAATCGCGATAACACTCACGGTAAAAACTAAGGCTAGTTTTTTTTGCCTAACAAAGAAATTAAGGATACTGTCCATAATGGATTAGTATACCAACAGTAACCCTGTGTTTTGTTTTCTAGTCGGTCTTTTTGTTACGGGTTCTTTTGCGCTCAGTCTCACCCAATATGCGTTTACGAATACGAGTAGAGTTTGGTGTTACTTCTACCAACTCATCATCATCAATGAATTCTAACGCTTGCTCAAGGTCGAGCTTAATTGCTGGTGTTAATGACACAGCCTCATCGGTACCTGAAGAACGTACATTGGTAAGTTGCTTGCCTTTCATCACGTTAACCACCAAATCTTTATCACGTGCATGAATACCTACTACCATGCCTTCATAAATATCAGTATTGTGCTCTACAAAGAATTTACCACTCTTTTGCAGATTGAAAATTCCATAGGCAACCGCCTTACCTTGATTCATAGAGATTAAAGAGCCATTAGAGCGCTGGCCAATCTGACCTGGCTTTTGCGGCTTATAAGCATCAAAAGTTGAATTCATCAAACCAGTACCCGTAGTTGCTGTTAAGAATTCAGTTCTAAAACCGATTAAACCACGTGCTGGAATATTAAAGTCTAGTTTTACGCGTCCGTTACCATCAGGCACCATGTTAGTAAGCTCGGCCTTACGTTCGCCAAGTTTTTCCATTACTGTGCCTTGATGTTGAGTTTCAACGTCCACACTTAGGTCTTCAAACGGTTCACAAGTCACACCATCAATTTCTTTTAAAATAACTTGTGGTCGACCCACTGCTAACTCAAAACCTTCACGACGCATGGTTTCAATCAGAATAGATAAATGCAATTCGCCACGACCAGAAACAATAAATTCTGAAGGGTCTTCTGTATTAGCAACACGCAATGCAACGTTATAGATTAGTTCTTTATCTAGGCGATCACGAATATTTCTTGTAGTAATATATTTTCCATCTTGCCCTGCGAATGGAGAATCATTAACACGGAATGCCATTGATACGGTTGGCTCATCAACACTGAGTGGTGGCAATGCTTCAATCGTCTCAGGATCACAAACAGTATCTGAAATAGAGATACCTTCAATGCCAGTAATACAAACAATATTGCCCGCTTCAGAGGCATTAGTATCGATTTTATCAAGCCCTAAAAAACCTTGTAAATTGGCAATTTTAGCTTTACGCTCAGTACCATCTGCACCGACAATAACCACTTGTTGATTCTTTTTAATCGTGCCACGAGTAATACGGCCAATACCAATTGCACCCACAAATGATGAATAATCCAGTGCCGTAATCTGCATCTGTAGTGGCGCCTCAATATCAACCTCAGGCGCTTTAACGTGTTTAATAATAGTCTCAAACATCGGTGTCATATCACCTTCACGTGCACTGTCTTCTAAGGATGCATAGCCATTAATACTAGAGGCGTAAATAACAGGGAAATCTAATTGCTCATCCGTCGCACCGAGTTGATCAAATAAATCAAAAACTTGGTCAATCACCCAATCAGGGCGAGCCGCATCTTTATCGATTTTGTTTATCACTACAATCGGGTTGAGGCCCTGATCAAAAGCTTTTTTAGTCACAAAACGCGTTTGTGGCATTGGTCCTTCTTGTGCATCCACCAGTAAAAGCACTGAATCTACCATCGATAAAACGCGCTCTACTTCACCGCCAAAATCGGCGTGTCCTGGGGTATCTACAATATTAATATGGTAGTCATTCCACTTAATCGCTGTATTTTTCGATGAAATGGTAATACCACGCTCTTTTTCCAAATCATTCGAATCCATCATACGATCAGTCGACTCAAAACGATCATCAAAAGTTTGAGATTGTTCCAATAGCTTATCAACCAATGTGGTTTTACCGTGGTCAACGTGCGCAATAATAGCGATATTTCTAAGTTTGGTATTCATACGAATTAAGTGAATGCGAAAAAGGCACTATTATCCCGTAAAATGACTATCAATATTAGAAATTATTGATATAACTATTTATGGGTAAAAAAAGCAGTTCTGGTCGCTGGATGAGTGAACACCTGAGTGATGAATATGTAAAAAAAGCACAAAAAGAAGGCTACCGTTCACGTGCTGTTTACAAACTGACAGAGGTTGTAAACAAAGATAAATTTATTAAGCCGGGTTCTCGCGTGCTTGATTTAGGTGCTGCTCCTGGCGGTTGGAGTCAAGTGGCAATTAAATTAGTAGGGAAATCAGGCCAAGTTATCGCCAGTGATATTCTTGATATTGAACCTATCCCTGGGGTGGATTTTCTCTGTGGTGACTTTACTGAAGACTCAGTTTATGAAGAGCTATTAACATTAACGGGTGGCCATAAAATGGACGTGGTACTCTCAGACATGGCACCAAATATGAGTGGGCAACTCTCAGTTGATATTCCAAAATCGATGTATTTGTGTGAATTGGCACTTGATATGGCCATTAAAACGCTCACACCCAAAGGTACTTTCTTTATTAAAGTATTTCAAGGTGATGGCTTTGACGCTTTTGTAAAATCTTGTAGGGCAGCATTTGTTAAGGTCACCATTCGCAAACCAAAAGCATCTAGAGCACGCTCTAAAGAAGTATATCTTTTAGCAAATACGCTAAAATAACGTCCTATGCAAAATTTTGAAGATATTCAAAACCTAGTCCAAGACGACATTGCTAAGACAGATCAAGTATTGATTGATCATCTTAGTTCTGATGTGGCGCTGATTAACCAAATGAGTACCTACATTATTGGCGCAGGCGGAAAACGATTACGCCCATTACTTTTGCTACTGTGTGCACGTGCCACTAACTACCAAGGCAACCACCACCATTTAATGGCTGTGGTAATTGAGTTGATTCATACAGCGACACTATTACACGACGATATCGTTGACGAATCTAACACGCGTCGAGGCAAAGAAACTGCCAACGAAGTTTGGGGTAATGCAGCCAGTGTTTTAGTGGGTGATTTTCTTTATTCCCGTGCCTTTGAGATGATGGTTAAACCTGGCTCAATGCGTATTATGACGCTCCTTTCTAAAGCTACCAATGAAATTGCCCAAGGTGAAGTCATGCAACTGCTTAATTGCCAAAACTCTGCACTCACCGAGAAAGAGTACTATCGAGTCATTGAGCGAAAGACCGCTGTGTTATTTCAGGCAGCGACACAAATTGGCGCCATTTTATCTGCTGCCGATGAGCAGCAAGAATTAGCGCTACGAGATTATGGTCTACATTTGGGCAATGCTTTTCAAATTATTGATGATGTGCTTGATTATGAATCTGACTCTGAAACCATGGGTAAAGAAGTGGGTGACGACCTTGCGGAAGGAAAAACCACACTACCCATTATTTATGCCCTTGAAAACACCTCGGGTAAAGAACGTGAACTACTGGTTAATGCCATTGAGAATGCAGATAACTCCGATATTGAGCACGTTGTTCATATTCTTCAAACAGTCAAAGCCTTTGATTACACACGATCAAAAGCACAAGAATCAGCCGATTTGGCCAAACAATCCTTATCCAACCTCCAAGATTCGGATTACAAAGAAGCGCTTATCTTATTGTGCGACTTATCTTTACAGCGTAAATCTTAGGATCATCCTTAATGCTAACCACTGAGTTAAAGACTCAAATTCGTCAGTCGCTCGAAGCCGCTAAAAAAGGCATGCCTGATTTCAAAATCAGACAAGCGCAAAATAAAATGATTGCTGAAATCTCTAAAACCTTAGCGGGCGAATATCCTAACGGCAACCCTATTCTGTGTGTTGAGGCGCCAACGGGTACTGGAAAAACCATGGCTTATTTACTCAGCGCCATCCCCATTGCTAAAGCGCAAAAAAAGAAACTGATTGTTTCCAGTGCGAATGTCGCCCTACAAGAACAACTACTCAACAAAGACATTCCTGAGGTGCAAAAATACTGCTCGGTTGATTTTGAATACGCACTGGTCAAAGGTCGATCTCGCTATGTTTGTGTACGCAATTTAATCAACTTAGTTGAGGATAAAGCCAGTGAAAACGAACTATTTGATAACGCTGCGTTATGGGATGCACCACCGGGTAAATACCAATTAGATCAACTGGGTGAAATGCTTGAGGATTATTCAGCCAAAAAATGGAATGGTGAAATAGACGATTTAGAACAAAATCCAGATGGCTCTTTATGGTCAAAAATCGCTTGTAATCGTTTTACTTGTACAGCCAAAAATTGTGAATTTTATAATGACTGTGCTTTTTTTAAAGCCAGAAAAAAAATCACCAAAGCCGATGTGATTATCGCTAATCATGATTTAATTTTGGCAGATTTAAGTACCGGCAATACCGTGTTACCTGATGTCGATGAATCCATCTATATCTTTGATGAAGCGCACCATCTTAATCATAAGGCTTTATCCCATTTTTCACTCAGTACTGGTACCGAATTTATTAAAACCAGTCTGCGCCAAACCCAAGGCGTGAGTGAACAAGTGTGTAAACTCACACAATCTGACGCACCTGATAATAACATTAAAGCAGTGGATGATTATTTATCCGATTTAACTGAGTTACTTAAAGACCTAACCTTTGATGAAGAAATTCATTTGTTTGACCAAGGGGTTGTGGAGGTACCAATTCAAGCGATTTGTCAAAACTTAATCACTAGTATTGGCAGTACGCACACCCAATTTGAACACTTAAAAGAATCGTGGTCAGATTATCTAAAAATTAAAATGGTGGAAAAAACCATTGCCGACCCACTTAACAATGTTTTAGGTGAGTGCGAACAACACCTGTCTTCTATTTTATTGTTGCTTTCCTCATTTTTACAAGCAGATGAAACCGGACAAGCGCCGCATTCTCGCTGGATCGAAAAAACCACTGCAGCCAATAAGAAAACCAACTATATCTTAAATAGTGCACAAATCGACATTTCAAACAACTTAGATCAGCTCATTTGGTCAAAAGTAGCTGGTGCGGTTTTAACTTCAGCCACCCTATCATCGCTTGGTAGTTTTAATCGACTTAATCAGCAATTAGGCCTAGTAAAAACAGACAATCAATATCTACGTTTGCCCTCACCTTTTAGTTTTGATAAGGTTGATTTTATTGTGGCTAATTTTAAAAACAACCCAACCCAAGTATACGAACACACGCAAGAAGTAGCCGCGCAACTTTTAAAGCGTATCGATAACAACAAAGGTTCATTGGTGCTATTCGCCTCTAACAAACAAATGCAAATGGTGGCTGATTTGGTTGAGCAAAAACTCGGTTGTGATTTATTTGTTCAAGGTGAATTTTCTAAAAAACGTATTTTAGAAAAACACAAGAACTTGCGCAAACAAAACCAAGGTAGTGTAATTTTTGGACTCGATAGTTTTGCCGAAGGGGTTGATCTTAAAGGCGACAATCTTACCCATGTGGTGATTGTAAAGCTACGCTTTAGCGTGCCTAACTCACCAATTGAAAAAACCACGCAAGATTACTTACAATCCCAAAATCGTAATCCTTTTATGGAAATCTCTCTACCTGATGCATCGCTACGACTCATCCAAGCCTGTGGCCGACTGATTCGTACCGAAACTGATACAGGGAAAATTACGATATTTGATAATCGCTTAACGACTAAGTTCTACGGCAAACAATTGTTGAATGCACTGCCAGGTTATAACATTGTTGTTGAATAATTTAAAAACGCCAAAAAGCTTTGTGTAACAACGCCATCAGCGTTAATATTTCTAAACGACCGAGCAACATTGAGAAGCTTAAAATCCACTTAGCCGTATCACTCACACCACCATAATTAGCCGCTACTTCGCCTAATCCTGGACCAAGGTTGTTGATGCTAGCAGCGGTTGCCGAAAACGCACTCACTTGATCAAGGCCGGTAAACATCAAAGCAATTAGAATCATAATAAAAGCAATCACATACAACGAGAAGAATCCCCAAACGGATACCAATGTATCTTCAGTCACACTGCGATGATTAAGCTTAATGTTAATTTGTGCATTCGGATGAATGAATTTTTTGATCTCTTTCATGGCTAACTTAAACATCAGTAATACTCGCACCACTTTAATACCACCACCCGTTGAGCCCGCACAAGCGCCAATAAAGCTGGCAAAAATTAATAAAATTGGCAAGATAAAAGGCCATTGAGAATAGTCGGTAGAGGCAAAGCCTGTGGTGGTAGCAATCGAAACGGTCTGAAATAATGCCTGTCGTGCCGATTCACTTATACTCAAATAATAACCACTGTCAAATAAATAAGTACCGACAATAATGGCGGTAAAAAACAAGATAAACAAATACGTTTTAAACTCTGAATCTTGAAAATAAGTAAAGACATTTTTCTTTTGCCAAACAAAGAAATGCAAAGAAAAATTAATACCGGCTAGCAGCATAAATACAATCGCAACACTTTCAATAGCACTTGAATTAAAGTAGCCGATGGAGGTGTCATGGGTAGAAAAACCACCAATAGCTACCGTTGAGTAACTATGAGCAATGGCATCAAAAGCATCCATACCAGCCAAGTAATAACCCAACGCACAAACAATGGTAAAACTAATATAAATCTTCCATAAGGCTTTGGCAGTGTGTGTGAGTTTTGGGGTTAATCTTTCTTTAGAAATACCGCTAGATTCTGCGTGGTAAAGCTCCATACCGCCGACACCCAACATCGGTAATATCGCAACTGCTAAAACAATAATACCCATACCACCTAACCATTGTAGTTGTTGTCGGTAGTACAAAATCGCCTTAGGCAGATCATCCAATCCAGCCAATACAGTAGCACCTGTGGTTGTTAAGCCTGACATTGATTCAAAAAACGCATCACTGAATGACATTCTGAGTGATTCTGACAATAAAAATGGAATGGTTGCAAACAACGAAAGGACAAACCAAAAACTAACCACAACCAAAATCCCCTCTCGGATTCTAAAGTCTTTTTTGGTATTTCTAAAGGGTGCCCACAAAATAAAGCCACTGAGTAGTGTTAGTGAAAATGCAGTTATGAAAGATTGCGCCTCGTTCTGCTGGTAGATAAAATCAACCAACAATGGCGGGAGTTGTGTCAAACTAAAGACCATTAGCAACAAGCCAATGGTTTTAAAAACGATACTAAATTGCATAATTATCCATTACCACCACCAAATAATGCCTCAACTTCGTGAATCTTACTCACATCGCTGAGCACGATGAGTACGTGATCATTTTCTTCAATCACCAACTTACGTGAACCCATAATCACTTCATTATTTCTGACTATTGAGCCCACAACCACCCCATCTGGAAAATTAATTTCTTCAATGGTTTTTCCAACAACCTTAGAGTGCGCCTGATCACCATGAACAATAATCTCAATGGCTTCAGACTTGCCTTGACGCAAGGAATGAACCATCATCGTATCGCCCTTACGAATATGCGCCAAAATACCGCTGGTGGTGATTTGGTCAGGTGAAATCACCATGTCCACATCTTCACTTTGTTTGGCCAAATCTTCATACACATTACGCTTAACTAAAGCAACGGTTTTGTGCGCTCCTAGACGTTTGGCCAAAATAGAGACAATCACATTGATTTCATCAGAATCCGTCAATGCTAAGAATAAATCGGTACTTTCAATACCTTCTTCCAGTAACAATTCTTCATCAGAAGCATTGCCATGCAAAACCAAAGTGTCATCAAGCTGCTCTGCAATTTCAATAACGCGCTCTTTATCCAGCTCAATAATACGAACACGGTGATTTTTTTCCAAATGTTTGGCCAAATTAAGGCCAATATGGCCACCGCCAGCAATAATAATATTTCTATAGGCTTTATCAAGTCGTCTAAACTCTTTTAAAACCTTGGATACACTGGATTTTTTAGTAACAAAATACACACGATCACCATCTTTAATCACGGTGTCGCCATATGCTGGAATTGCCTTACCATTACGATACAAGCTAACAATACGCATGTGTATTTTTGGCAAATGTTCGTGTAATTCTTTAATTGGATGGCCGACAATTGGCGTGCCTGCATAAGCCCGGGTTTCTACTAGCTGCACCAAACCATTTTCAAATTCAAATACTTGCTCCGCACCAGGCTCTTCCACCACACGTTTAATATAGTCAGTCACCAAACCTTCAGGGGTAATAATAAAATCAATCGGAATAGCGCTATCTGAAAACAACTCCTTACGATGTAGGTATTCAGCAGTACGGACGCGTGCTACTTTTTTATCTACTTGGTACAAAGTATGTGCCATCTGACAAGCTAACATATTACCTTCGTCAGACTTGGTTACAGCAATCACCATATCCATTTCTTTAATACCGGCTTCTTCTAAAATATTAGGATAAGAAGCGTGCCCACAAACCGTTTTAATATCTAGATGACGCTGCAAAGAAGATAGGTTGGCTTCATCTTTATCAATGATAGTAATGTCATTTTCATCATCAGAGCCTAAATATTTAGCCAATGATGAGCCAACCTGCCCTGCACCCAAGATCAAGATTTTCATTTCTTATCAATCCCCAAATCTTTTAATTTACGATACAGTGTGGTACGCTCTAAACCTGCCAACTCTGCAACTTTAGCAATGTTATTGTTGTTTTCTTCTAAATGATGTTTGAAGTATTGAGACTCAAAGATATTTCTAGCTGCTTTTAAAGGCAGGTCAAAATCAATGCCACTAATTTGCTGTTCTTGAATGCTTGCTTGCTCAGATAAAAGCTTTCGCACCAACGGTAAAATATCATGCAAAGGTTTTTTCAAAAAATCAACCGCACCCATGCGGATGGCTTTTACTACGTCTTGATGCTCAGCATGGCCAGACATCATCACCACTGGCATAGAAAAGCCTTCACTCATCCACTCTTCTAGCAGGGCCATGCCGTCTTGACCTGGCATCCAAACATCCATCATCACCAAATCAAAAGTTTGATCTTTAACAATGGTCTTGGCCTCGGCAGCATCCTGCGCTAAAACCACATTGTAGTTCACATCTTCTAATGTGTCTTTCATCGTTTCAGAATTGATACTCTCGTCATCAATAATAAGAATATTACCAATTATCATACATTCTCCTTTGTGTATTCAAATTCAATCGTGACAATAGCGCCATTTGGCTCTACATTACCAGCAAAAATCCGACCATCGTGTTGTTCAATGATATTTTGCACAATTGCCATACCTAATCCACTGCCTTTGACTTTAGTAGTGACATACGGCTCAAACACACGCTCAATTACCGCCTCATCAAACCCATCGCCATTGTCTGCCATACTTAAGCGCACAATACCTTCAGAGGGTAAATATTGAGTGGTGACACTCACGATTAAATCACGACTGTCTTCAACCGATTCAGCCGAATTCTTCACCAGATTAATCAATACTCTGGAAATACCATTGGCATCTAAGAGTAGCTCTGGTACATCGCTTGCAAGATCAAACTCAATACTGATATTGCTTTGTGCATCATAAAGCGCAATAGATTGATTGATTAGCGCATTCAGGTCAGTCGGCTTACGCTCGATTTGCGGTGTATTGGCATAATCTGCAAATGCACTAACCATGGCATCCATTGACATCACCTGATCAATAATCACGTTAGTGGTTTTATCAATAATTTCTAAATCCTTACCCTTAAGTGTATCTAAAAACTTGTTTCTAAGACGTTGAGCCGATAATAAAATTGGCGTCAGCGGGTTTTTAATTTCATGTGCCATACGTACAGCCACTTCGCCCCAAGCCGCTTTTTTCTGCGCTCTATTCAGCTTTGAGATGTCTTTAACAATAATCACATAGCCCAGCGCTTTGCCACTCGTATCTAACGATGCACCTTGACAAGACAGTAAAACATGTCGGTCTGGCAAGGTCAGCTCAATCTCTTCACTCCACTCGCCTGACTCTTGTTCAAATTGTGCTTGTGCCATTGAAAATAGCGGCTCAAGATAGGCATTTTTATCTGAAATTTTTCGACACAAACCACCCACAAATTGTTGCTCATTATCAACAGCCAATATCTTGCCAATTACTGGATTGATCAGCTGAATATTTCTGTCTTTATCAAGACCAATCACACCAAAAGAGTATTTTAAAATAGTCTCTAAATACAGGTTATGCGTATCCAAGCCTTGTCGAGAGGCTTTAATTTGCTTGGCCATTTCATTAAATTGACCAATCAGTTCGCGCATGTCTTCACTCTGTTCTTGATTGTGCACCAAAACGTCGTAATTACCTTTGGCAATCTCTTTTGAGGCGACAGATAAATTGTGCATTGGGCGCATGAGTTGATCAATCATTCTAAACACAATCAACAAGACACTAAGAATGGTTAATAAAACCGTTGAAGAGAAATCTAACAAAAAGCTTTTTTGTGTAAGTGAGGTATTAACATTAAATTTAATTGCATTGGCAAAGTTGTAAAAACCTTTAACTTGCCCCAAAAAACTTAATAAATTAGGGTCAGTTGCATAAACTGCAACAATGTTCATGTATTCTTTAGTCGGTCTTCTAGTTAAATACCTTGTTGACATTTGAACCTGGAACAAATTGGTTTTCTCATCTTCAAATAAAACAAAAGGTTGTATGTCTGCCAATGGCTGATTGTCCTCAACAATACAAACCTGGTTTTTTTTACTTTTTGCAATTATCTCGTCTTCTTCATCAGTCAACTCAATATAACAAGCCCACCGATCATCAACCAAACCTTGGACAAAAATTTGCATAATATTGATGTAATCCTCTTTGTCTTTTTGAAAATTTGAATAATTTTCAATTTGTTTCAGTAGGATTGAAGTGTGGTCAGTATAACGATCGTTTCTTACGATTTGTACATTTTCATAGAGTGCGTCTACCTGATCAAGAAAGACTTTATTAAAGTTGTTATAGGTATGTTTGGAGCGCTCAACATTGTCTTGAATAGTTTGGAACGAAAACAGGTAAAAAGACAAAACTGGTGCAATCACCAAAAGCGGGATAATCTTAACAAAAGACCAAGTGAATTGCGTGCCAACCACGCCATTTTTATTATCTTTCTTAAGTTTCGAAACGGCGCAAACGATATAATAAATAGCCACACAGCTCATCAGCACATTGTAAGAAGCCAGTAACCACCACCAATCTCCAATCAAAACAGGGTTTAATCCCAAAAAGGACAGCCCGCCCAATGAAATTAAAAATACAGCCGACCAAAACCATTTGTTTGGTGTTTTTTTGATCGAAAAATCTTGATTAAAAACCATGTTTTATCTATTGTTGTCCATATTTTCTGGACTGATTATCTCATAAAAAAACACGCATCAGGTTTAATTGTTGCTAAAATACAACAATGATACAAACACAAGCACAACTACGCGATTTTCTTCAGACTATTCAGGGTGAGACCGAGCTTGCAATTGATACAGAATTCAAACGTGTCAGCACTTATTATCCGGTTTTGTGCTTGGTACAAATCGCCACCAAAAGTGCGACCGACTGTATTGATGTTTTAGCCCTTGACGATCTTGAACCTTTGTTTGACAAGCTCTACCAAAACGATTGTGTTTGGATCGTGCATTCTGCTCGCCAAGATATTGAGGCCATGCATTGTCTTTCAGGGCGATTACCTAAGCAATTATTCGACACGCAAATTGCCGCTAGTTTACTCAATCACCCAATACAAGTTTCTTATCAAGCACTGACTGAGAGTTTGCAAAATGTCTATTTAGAAAAAGCCTACACACGTCTTGATTGGACCACACGTCCATTACCCGAAGCCGCGATTGAATACGCGCTAGACGATGTGCGCTACTTGATAAAAAATTATCACCAATTAAAGGCGCAATTACAAGCTGAAAATAAACTCGATTGGATTGTAGAAGAGGCTCAAGATTTACTTAATATCGATTTGTACCTTCCACCGATTGATCAAGCTTGGCAACGAGTCAAAGGCTTATCAAGAATTAATAAAAATGCACACGTATTAGCGGCGCAATTAGCGGCATGGCGAGAACATCGGGCACAAGCTAACAACAAACCTCGAAAATGGATACTGGCAGATGATGCATTAATCGCACATGCTCTGGGTAAAGAAAAACTTTCAAACAAAGCACAAAAGAGTTTTGATGATTTTTTGACTCAGCACACTGACATTCAAAACATTAAAATTAGTATCAATAAAAACAAACCGCCAACAAAAACTGAAAAATCTCAAAAAGTCGTTTTACAAAAACTCATCCAAGAAAAAGCAAATCAGTATAATTTGGCCATAGAAGTAATGGCCAGTAGCAAATCATTACTTAAATATATTCGCGGCGATCGATCGGTTATGTTTTGTCAAGGTTGGCGTTATCATTTATTACAAGAGGAATTAGAAAATGCAAAATAGTTTAAAACCAGTATCAGCAGGCAACCTACCTGACGAAGTTAACGTTATTATTGAAATTCCAGCGCACTCGTCTCCCGTTAAATACGAAATCGACAAAGAAACTGGCGCCATGTTTGTGGATCGTTTTATTTCCACACCGATGTTTTATCCATGTAATTATGGCTTTGTACCTGAAACATTAGCAGATGATGGTGATCCAGCAGATGTCTTAGTGATCACGCCTTATCCTTTAATTCATGATTCAGTGATCACAGCACGCCCTATTGGTGTGCTATTAATGACCGATGAAGCTGGTAAAGATTCAAAAATCTTAGCCGTTCCTACTGACAAATTATGTAAGTCATATCACGATATTCAATGTATTGATGATGTAGGTGCAACCCTGAAAGACCAAATTGAGCACTTCTTCCGCTACTACAAAGATTTAGATGACGGCAAGTGGGTCAAGATTGATGGTTGGGGCGATGCTGAACAAGCCAAAAAAGAGCTACAAGAATCATTCGACGCTTATAAAAAATAGCCTTTGGCCAACAGCAACACTTTTCAAATTATTGGCGGTGAATATCGGGGCAGGAAATTTGGCTTTCCCGATGCTGACGGCTTAAGGCCCACACCAAGTAAAGTTCGCGAAACGCTGTTCAACTGGATTCAATTTGAATCTTTTGATAAAACTTTTTTAGATTTATTTGCTGGCAGTGGCGCACTAAGTTTTGAAGCTTTATCTCGCGGCGCTAAACAAGTCACTAGTATCGAGAGAAATTTAAACGCCTTCCAAAGTTTAGAAAAAAATCGGAAATTATTAAAATCAACCAAAATCAGCTTTTTTAACCAAGATGCCTTTATTTTTTTAAAGCAAAAAAATACCAAAACCTTTGATTTTGTCTTGCTAGACCCACCATTTAACAAAAACCTTGTTTTAAAAGCACTAAAAGCACTAAAAGATGGTGATTTTGTAACAACCAAGAGCAAAATCTATATAGAATCTGAATTTGAAATAACACAGCGTTACTTAAAAGAAGAAATTTCGGAAAAAATCGAAATCATTAAACAAAAACAATCTGGCGCGGTTAATTACTGTTTAATAAAAATATTATGAAAAAAATTGCAATTTATCCTGGTTCTTTTGACCCCATTACTAACGGCCATATTGATTTGGTGCATCGAGCCAGCAAACTGTTTGATCAAGTGATTGTTGGTATTACACAAAACAGCAAAAAATCTTCGTTTCTTAATATTGACGAACGTATTCAAATCACTAGCGACGCACTCAAAAATATTAACAATGTTAAAGTACTGAGCTTCGATACTTTGTTGGTTGATTTTGCAAATGCACAAAATGCACAAGTCATCCTGCGCGGACTTAGGGCGGTGAGTGACTTTGAGTACGAGTTCCAACTCTCGGGGATGAATAAACATCTTAACCCCAATATTGAAACCTTGTTTATGACTCCTGCCGAACAATACGCCAATATCTCCTCCTCATTGGTACGCGAAATCTTGACACTTGGTGGTGATATCAGTGCCTTTGTACCTAAATCAGTAGAGAATCATCTAAAAACTAAGCTGTAAATATTTTTACCTTAATTCCTTGAAAAATATTTGACCACCCCTATATAGGAGGTATATCAAACACAAGGAGTTAAAAAAAATGTCAAAGATTATTGGTATTGACTTAGGTACAACAAATTCATGCGTCGCTATTATGGATGGTGGCAGCGTTAAAATTATTGAAAATTCAGAGGGTGATCGCACCACCCCATCAATTATTGCCTACCCTAAAGACAGCGAAGAAGTCTTAGTAGGCCAACCAGCAAAACGCCAAGCCGTCACTAACCCTGAAAACACACTGTATGCGATTAAGCGATTAATCGGTCGTCGTTTTGATGAGGACGCCGTACAAAAAGATATCAATCTTGTGCCTTACAAAATTGTCAAAGCTGACAATGGTGATGCTTGGGTAGAGGTTAAAGGCAAGAAAATGGCCGCTCCAGAAATCTCAGCAAGAGTAATCGAAAAGATGAAAAAAACCGCTGAAGAGTATTTAGGTGAAACCGTTACTGAAGCGGTTATTACAGTTCCAGCTTACTTTAATGATTCACAACGCCAAGCCACTAAAGATGCTGGCAAGATTGCAGGCTTAAATGTTAAGCGCATCATTAACGAGCCAACAGCAGCAGCATTGGCTTATGGTATGGACAAATTGACTGGTGATAAAACCGTTGCTGTCTACGACTTAGGTGGTGGTACATTCGACGTATCAATCATTGAAATGGAAGACATTGATGGTGAAAAACACTTTGAAGTGCTATCAACCAATGGTGATACTTTCTTAGGTGGTGAAGATTTTGACCAACGCATTATCAGCTATTTGGTTGAAGAATTTAAAAAAGACCAAGGGGTTGATTTAACCAATGATCCAATGGCACTACAACGCCTTAAAGAAGCAGCTGAAAAAGCTAAGATTGAATTATCGTCATCAGAGCAAACTGAGGTAAACCTACCTTATGTGACTGCTGATGCCTCTGGCCCTAAGCACCTTAACATCAAGCTCACACGTGCCAAACTAGAATCACTGGTTGATGATTTATTAAAACGCACCATTGAGCCTTGCAAGACTGCACTCAAAGACGCGAAACTTTCAAGTGGCGATATCGATGAAGTCATCCTTGTTGGTGGTCAAACTCGTATGCCTAAAGTTGGCAAAATGGTGCAAGATTTCTTTGGTAAAGAACCGAAGCGTGACGTTAACCCTGATGAAGCTGTTGCTATGGGTGCAGCCATTCAAGCAGGTGTGCTGGGTGGTGAAGTTAAAGATGTGTTGTTACTTGATGTAACGCCATTGTCTTTAGGTATTGAAACCATGGGTGGCGTTATGACCAAACTGATTGAGAAAAATACAACCATTCCTACCAATGCATCACAAATCTTTTCAACTGCCTCTGATAATCAAGCTGCGGTAACTGTGCATGTATTACAAGGTGAGCGTGAAGTGGCTAATGCAAACAAATCGCTTGGTCAATTCAATCTAGAAGGTATTGATGCTGCACCAAAAGGTCAGCCTCAAATTGAAGTCACCTTAGATATTGATTCAGATGGTATTTTAAACGTGTCTGCCAAAGATAAAAACACGGGTAAAGAGCAATCAATCACCATTAAAGCGTCATCAGGTTTAAGCGATGAAGAAGTAGAAAAAATGATCAAGGATGCTGAAGCACATGCAGAAGATGACAAAAAATTCCAAGAATTAGTCACCACACGCAACATGGCAGATTCACTCATACACTCAACCAAGCAAACGTTAGAAGAGCTAAAAGATGAAGTGTCTGAGGATGAAAAATCAGCTATTGAGACAGCAATTAGTGAACTTGAAGCCTCGATGAAAGGCGAAGACAAAGAAGCAATTGACGCTAAAGTACAAGCCTTAAGTGAAAAAGCACAACCATTGGCCGAGAAAGCACAGGCTAAGGCTGGCGCAGCGGAAGGTGATGCTGAATCAGGCGATGCTGGTGATGATGTCGTTGATGCGGACTTTGAAGAAGTAAAAGACGATAAGTAATTTATTGGTCAATCATTAACAACCAACCTTCTTCAAATCTCACGATCTGGAGGAGGTTTTTTAATATAAGGCAAGCATGTCACAAAGAGATTACTACGAAGTATTAGGCGTTGATAAGGGCTCAGACGTTAAGCAAATTAAAAAGGCTTATAAGCGTTTAGCGATGAAACACCACCCTGATCGTAACGCAGATAACAAAGAAGCGGCTGAAACGAAATTCAAAGAAATTCAAAAAGCTTATGCTATTTTGTCAGATGAGCAAAAACGCCAGGCTTACGATCAGTTTGGCCATGCAGGGGTTGATGGTAGCGCTGGTGCTGGCGGATTTGGCGGTGGTGGTTTTGGTGGTGGTGGCTTTGGTGATATTTTTGGTGATATTTTTGGTGGCGGTGGCGCAGCCCAAGCCGACAACCGTGGATCAGATCTGCGTTATGATCTAGAAATTGATTTAAAAGAAGCAGCCGAAGGGTCAACGGTTAAAATTCGCATCCCTAAAAATGAGGCTTGTGATACTTGTTCAGGCACGGGTGCCAAGCCAGGCACATCGGTCAATACTTGTGGTACTTGTGGTGGCCATGGTCAAGTGCAAATGCAACAAGGCTTCTTTGCAGTACAACGTCCTTGTCATGATTGTTCCGGCACTGGTCAAAAAATTAAATCCCCTTGTGGTACTTGCCGCGGACAAGGCGTAGTACGCAAACAAAAAACTTTATCAGTTAAGATTCCTGCGGGCGTTGATACCGGCAACCGTATTCGCTTAAGTGGCGAAGGTGAGGCAGGCTTACGCGGTGGACCAAGCGGTGATTTGTATGTACAAGTGCATGTTAAAAAACATAATATTTTCCAACGAGAAGGTAATGATCTTTACTGTGAAGTGCCAATTGACTTCGCTACAGCAACACTCGGTGGCTCTATCGAAGTACCGACACTCAGTAGTAAACTAAAAATCAAAGTACCGGCTGGCACGCAAACAGGCAAGTTATTCCGATTACGTGGTAAAGGCATCACCGCCATTAGGGGTGGTAATATTGGCGACCTGCTCTGCCAAGTGAAAATCGAAACTCCGGTTAACTTAAGTAAAAAACAACAACAATTACTTAAAGAATTTTCTGAGTCTTGTGGCAAGAAACAACACCCCGAGTCCGACTCCTTCTTTGGTAAAATGAAATCATTTTTTGAATAATTAAAGAGGCTAACTAGTGAAAATACAACAAATTAAAGCAAGAGAAGTTCTTGACTCACGCGGTAATCCAACCGTTGAAGCTGATGTTATTTTAGACAATGGAATCATGGGTAGTGCCATGGTGCCATCTGGCGCTTCAACCGGTCAACGCGAAGCACTCGAATTACGCGATGGTGATAAATCCCGCTATTTAGGCAAAGGCGTCTTAAAAGCCGTTGAATTTATTAACACTGAAATCAATCAAGCCTTAGCAGGTTTTGATATTGGCAACCTATCTGTTATTGACCAAGCAATGATCGATCTTGATGGTACTGACACTAAATCAAGACTCGGTGCTAACGCAATATTGGCTGTGTCTCTTGCCTCAGCACATGCCAATGCCAATGCGAATAACCAGCCCTTATACAGTTCACTAGAGGTTGATGGTGATTTTCAGCTACCAGTACCAATGATGAATATCATCAACGGTGGTGAGCACGCTAACAACAGTGTTGATATTCAAGAATTTATGATTATTCCAGCTGGTGCGCCCAGCTTTAAAGAAGCATTACGTTATGGTGCGGAAGTTTTTCACCATTTAAAATCGGTATTGGAAGCACAAGGCATGAATACAGCCGTAGGTGATGAAGGAGGCTTTGCACCAGATTTAGCCTCAAATGAAGATGCGATTAAAGTGATTTTAGAAGCCATTAAGAATGCAGGCTATGAGGCTGGTAAAGATATCTTTATTGGTATTGATGCGGCCAGCTCTGAATTTTATGCAGATGGTACGTATAACTTAGCAAGCGAGAATAGATCGCTCAGCTCTGAAGAATTTGTCGATTATTTGGCTGATTGGGTAGAAAATTATCCGATCATCTCTATTGAAGATGGCATGGATGAGAATGACTGGGATGGTTGGGACTTACTCACCAAAAAAGTGGGTGATAAGGTTCAACTGGTTGGTGATGATTTATTTGTGACCAATAGCAAAATTCTTAAACAAGGCATTGATAATAATATTGCCAACTCAATCTTGATTAAAGTAAATCAAATCGGCACACTAACTGAAACATTTTCCGCTATGAAAATGGCTGTAGAAGCAGGTTACACTTGTGTGATGTCACATCGCTCTGGTGAAACTGAAGACACGACCATTGCTGATTTAGCCGTAGCAACGGGCTGTGGTCAGATAAAAACAGGCTCTTTGTCTCGTTCTGATCGATTGGCAAAATACAATCGTTTACTACGCATTGAAGAGGAATTAGGCGCTAAAGCGATTTATCCAGGACTTGATGCTTTCAATCATTTGAATTAAACTAATCAGTAATTAATTCAACACTTACAATTTATTGGAAACACTATCGACTTTTTGGCTAAGTATCACCCTTTTAGGGTTAATCCTAGCTTCTGCTTTTTTTTCTAGCAGCGAAACCTCTATGATGGCGATCAATCGTTATCGTCTAAAAGCGCTGAGTAATCAAAACAATACGCAAGCTAAACGCACCGAAAGACTACTGGGTGATCTTGATCATCTGATTGGTACTATTTTATTGGGCAACAATTTTGTTAATATCTTTGCCTCATCCATTGCCACCATATTAGCTATCAAACTTTGGGGTGAAGGCTCAATCGTTTATGCATCGGTAATATTAACTTTTGTGATTTTAATTTTTGCAGAAACCACACCTAAAACCTTTGCGGCCAAAAATCCAGAAAAAATAGCCCTACCCGCCTCAATCATCATCAGTGGTTTAATTACCCTTTTTAAACCTTTCGTTTGGTTAATTGCAAAGCTCTCGAGTTTGATCCTAAGGCTACTCGGTGTCAAAAACATAGTTCAGGTCAATAGTGTGAGTTCAGAAGAACTTAAAATGGTGGTCAACGATGCCAAGCCAATTATTGCCTCTAATTATCAAAAAATGCTACTCAATATTATTGACTTGGAAAAGGTAAAAGTAGAGGATATTATGATTCCTCGCCACGAACTCATTAGTGTTGATATTAATAATCATGATGACATTTTGTCACAATTAGAGCGTATCCAACACACACGATTATTAACCTTTGATGGCTCGCCTGACAATATTACTGGTGTACTGCATATGCGTGATGTGGTTAACTTATACGCCAAAGGTGAGTTCAGCATAGAGGCAACATTACAATTGGTTCGTAAGCCTTATTTTGTACCAGAAGGCACTTCTTTGGCGCACCAATTGGCGCACTTCCAAACACAAAAAAGGCGTCTTGGTCTAGTGGTTGATGAGTATGGAGAAGTGAGAGGTTTGGTGGTTTTAGAAGATATTTTAGAAGAGATTGTGGGTCAATTTACTTCCAATCAAAATGAAACCATTGACGAGGTAATTCAACAAAAAGATGGGAGTTATTTAATCGACCCTAGGATTAGCATTCGCGAGCTCAACACTTTATTAAAAATCAACTTGTCGGTTGCTAAGGCGAAAACACTCAACGGACTTATTTTAGAAACCTTGCAAAGCATCCCTAAGCGAGACATTAGTTTAAAAGTAGATAATATATTAATTGAAATTATGCAAATTTCAGACCAAACTATTAAATTGGTCAAGTTAACAAAATTAGATTAACGCTTGCCCCATTTGAACCACTTCTAATTCGCTCAAATTAAACGGGTTGTCTTGATTAGGCGATAGCATAATAATGGTTGAACCCATATTAAATCGACCCATTTCTTCACCTTTCTTTAAAGTAATATTTTGATCTTGGTAGTCAAAGTGTTGTACTTGTTTTTTGTACGGCGGATTGATCTGACCATGCCATACGGTTTGCATAGAGCCCACAAAAATAGCACCCACCAAGACAAAGGCGCAAAGGCCAAATTCTGTTTCAAAATAACACACCACGCGCTCATTGCGAGCAAACAGATTGTCAACCTTTTGTGCCGTTTGTTGATTGACTGAGAATAAATCACCTGGGATATAATCCATTGAAATCAACTTTCCATCATAAGGCATATGAATACGATGATAATCTTTAGGCGACAGGTAAATCGTAGTGAAAAAACCATCGGAAAATTCAGCTGATCTTGGATCATTTCCCAGTAATTGTTCAACACTATAATCACGGCCTTTTGCTTGCAAAATTTGCGTATTGTTGATTACCCCTACTTGAGAAACAGCGCCGTCAACCGGGCAAATGATAGCGCTGTCAGCAACAGGTCTAGCATTGGGTTTGAGTGATCGGGTAAAAAAATCATTAAAGTGTGTGTAATCTTCTACCTGTTCACGATTTGCCTCAGACAAATCAACTTTATAAGATTTAACAAACCAGTGAGTAAAGGTATTTTTTAGCCAAGTATTTTCAATACGAGCAAAGCGGAACATGAGTTTCGACAACAAATGTTGTGGTAATAAGTATTGCAGCCAAACCATTAACTAACCCTGCCTTGAATGAAAGACAAAGCCTCTTCAAACCTAACTTCAATTTTATCTGCGTTATTTCTAGCTTTATACTCAACATTGCCATTATCAGCGTGAGTATCACTCAGTACCATTCGATGTGGAATACCTAAAAGCTCGCTATCAGCAAACATAATGCCGGCGCGCTCTTTACGATCATCAAGTAGCACTTCAATACCAGCCTCTGAGCATTGCTGATATAAGTCATCAGCTAAGGCTTTAACGCGGGTAGATTTGTTGTAATTAATAGGCACAATCACGACTTGAAACGGTGCAATACTTGCAGGAAAGATAATACCTCGATCGTCATAATTTTGTTCAATCGCAGCGGCAATCACGCGTGTTACGCCAATACCATAACAACCCATCGTAGTCGTAACCGCCTTGCCACTCTCACCAATAACATTAGCTTTCATCGCCTCAGAATATTTAGTGCCGAGTTGGAAGATATGCCCCACTTCAATACCACGCTTAATCACCAGCTTGCCTTTACCATCTGGTGAATCATCACCTTCTACGGCATTACGCAAATCAGCCTCACTAAATTCAACACCTTGCCAATTTACACCTGTTAAATGATGATCCCATTCATTGGCACCACAGACAAAATCACACAATACAGCGGCAGAATAATCAATAATTAAATCAATACTCAGACCTTTAATGCCAATAAAGCCTTTCTTTAAATCAAGCGATTTAATCTCGTCATCACTTGCCAATTCAAATTCACCGAATAAATTATGCGCTTTAATTTCATTAAGCTCATGGTCGCCACGAAGAGCCAGTGCTTTAAAACCATTCTCAGTTTTAATAATCAAGGTTTTAATGCATTCAGATTGGTCAATATTTAAAAAATCAGCTACCGCCTCAATACTGGTTTTCTTCTTGGTCAGTACCTGATTCTCATCTGCTTGCGCTTGACAAGTTATCTCTTGTTTGGAAAAGGTTACTTTTTCAATATTGGCCGCATAGTCTGATTCATCTGAAAAACAAATTGCATCTTCACCACTGTCTGCCAACACATGAAACTCATGAGAGCTATCACCACCAATCGAGCCAGAATCTGCCAATACAGGGCGATAATCCAAACCTAGACGGTCAAAGATATTGCAGTAAGTTTGATGCATTAATTCATAGGTCTGCTGCAAAGAATCTTGGTCCAAATGGAATGAATAAGCATCTTTCATGATGAATTCACGAGAGCGCATCACTCCAAAACGCGGACGTATTTCGTCACGGAATTTGGTTTGAATTTGATAAAAATTCATCGGTAATTGTTTGTAACTACGTAAATATTGAGCAGCCAAAGTGGTGATTACCTCTTCATGCGTGGGCCCCATGCAAAAATCACGACCATGTCGATCCTTAAAGCGTAATAACTCAGGGCCGTATTGATCCCAACGACCAGAGGCCTGCCAAAGTTCAGCAGGTTGAGAAACTGGCATCAAAACCTCTTGCGCCCCAGCTTTATCCATCTCTTGTCGAATAATTGCTTCCACTTTTTTCAGCACTCTAACACCCATTGGCAAATATGAATATAAGCCAGAAGCCAATTTAGAAATTAACCCCGCACGAACCATTAATTGATGTGAAATAATTTTCGCATCATTTGGTGCTTCTTTTTGAGTTGGGATTAACAGCTGAGTGGTTTTCATTTATACTAAAGTCTTTTAAAAACATAAAAATATCAATTTTACCTATGCTCGATATTCAAACGCTTTTAATTTATGCAATTCCAGTACTTTTTGCAATCACAGTGCACGAGACCGCACATGGTTGGGTTGCTTCACTATTGGGTGATCATAGTGCCAGAATGATGGGGAGAATCACCTTAAACCCAATCAAACACATAGATCCTGTTGGCACTATTTTAGTACCTGCATTTTTATATTTTACCTCTGGCTTTATTTTTGGCTGGGCCAAACCTGTACCGGTTAATTTTAATGCACTCAGATCACCCAAACAAGACATGCTTTGGGTTGCCATTGCAGGACCTGTTTCTAACTTTTTAATGGCTGGCTTGTGGCTACTTACTATCTTGGTAGCCTTTAATATCAACTCTCAATTTTTGATTGACATGGGGCAAGTTGGTGTTCAAATTAATTTAGTATTGGCTGTCTTAAACCTACTACCGCTGCCGCCACTTGATGGAGGGCGTGTGGTTAGTTCTTTACTGCCAGGTAGATTGGCTTATCAGTACGATCAATTAGAACCTTACGGCTTGTATATTTTATTAGGTTTGTTGTTTTTAGGTGTGTTTCAATCGATTGTCTTCCCGATTGTAAAACTGATCCAAACCTTTATGTTTAGCTTGGCTGGACTTATTTAAGTTTAGCCCTTAACATTTCATTGAGCAATTTAGGATTAGCTTTACCCTGTGTGGCTTTCATGGCTTGACCGACAAAGAAACCTAAGATTTTTTCATTACCCGATTTAAACTGCGCTACTTGTGGAGCGTTGTTAGCAATAATCTCATCAACAATCGCCTCGATTGCGCCAGTATCGCTCATCTGCTTAAGACCTTGGGCTTCGATAATTTCATCAGCACTGCCTTCGCCATCCCACATAGCCTTAAATACATCTTTGGCGATTTTTCCAGAAAT